>JACCDM010155217.1_pt1 | contig 14055 bp, 12 predicted proteins | sample 7445851 | NCBI WGS metagenome assembly JACCDM01 (sample SAMN15323438, study PRJNA562643) | freshwater metagenome | isolation source: river surface water | place: USA:Blue River Watershed | collected 2017-08-16
GGCAGGTCAACGGCCAGCCCATCAGCTTTGATCTGATAGGGCATTGCGCAGATCGATACGGCGTCTCGCTCACTGCAGCGGCTCTGCGATGGATCGACATCGCGCCAGAGCGCGCGATCCTGATAGCAAGCCGTGACGACCACATGCTTTGGGCCAAGTCGAACGAGGATGCGTTCAAGTCAAGGGCATATTTTGCGACCCGAAAGAACGTCATCGAGCTTCCGAGAACGGCGTTGGCCCACAGCGCCAATGCAGAAACGACCGTTAGTCAGCAGGACGTTCGCGCCAACACTTGGCTCACCAATGAACCAGGCTATGTCCGCGCTCAAGAACTGGTCAAGAGCGCTGGTCAATACGACTACAAGCTCACCTTGCTTTTGCTGCCGCAGGCTGAATGGCGGCGCCCAACACACGAAGATGAAGAGCCAGACGAGGATACGTTTGATCGCTTCACGCGCAACGGTCAACCGCTGAACCGCTAAGCCCATCACCTGCTGGAATTCAAAGCCACCCAGTTTTCGCAGGGGTTGGCAAATTCCAGCATTTTTCCGCGCCAGTCCTAAACCTCCCTCTGGCATTGCCATGGACCCCCGGGGACAATTTTTTCCTTCGATCGTTGAACATCAAGGACTGGCAACCAATGCAAGAAATCAACCGCCGACCACCTGATTCCATGTCCGTCACGGAACGCATGGATGAGGTGGCTGCCCTGCTGGCGAGGGGCATTTCCCGGGTATGGGAAGAATCTGTCGCGAAGTCCGCAAATGTGGCCTCACAGAGCCATTTAGGACTTGCATATTCCGGCACCCGAAGCGTTCATACGGACCCGTCAACCAAAGTCACGGAGTCCAAATGACCACAACGCAATCACCCTACGCCACGCCACCATCAGTGCTGGCACAAATCACCAGCTTGCCCGACCTCCCCATGTCGGACATCAAGGCACGGTGGAAGAGCCTGTTCGGCGAAGACACCCCAACCCACAACCGCCAGTTCTTGGAACGGCGCATTGCCTACAAGCTCCAGGAGATCGAATTTCGCAAGATCGACCGCAATATGCTTGACCGCAACAAGCGCCGAATCCAGGCCATCCTAGAGTCGGGGCAGAACAAGAAATTCGACCGCGATATTCGGCTCATGGCTGGCACCGTACTCACACGCGAATACCAGGGCAAGGAATACCGGGTTATGGCCACAGTCGATGGCCAGTACGAATTCGATGGTCGTTGCTACCAGAGCCTGTCACGCATCGCCAAGGAGATCACGGGTACGGCCTGGTCAGGCCCTGTGTTTTTCGGGCTGAAGTCGACAGCTGCCAAGAAAAACACCGGCAAGAAGGGAGCAGGCAAATGAGCGAAGTCCTCAAGCGGCGCCAGCGCTGCGCCGTCTACTGCCGTGTGTCCAGCGACGAACGCCTGGATCAGTCCTTCAACTCCATCGACGCTCAGAAAGAAGCCGGCCATGCCTACGTGGCCAGCCAGCGCAGCGAGGGCTGGATTCCGGTTGCCGATGACTATAACGACGGCGGCTTCTCGGGCGGCAACATGGAACGCCCGGCATTGCGCCGGCTCATGAACGACATCGAGGACGGCCGCGTCGACATCGTGGTGGTCTACAAGATCGACCGCCTCACCCGCAGCCTGGCCGATTTTTCCAAGATGGTCGAGGTGTTCGAGCGTGCCGGCGTGTCATTTGTATCGGTTACCCAGCAGTTCAACACCACCACCTCCATGGGCCGGTTGATGCTCAACGTGCTCCTGTCCTTTGCACAGTTTGAGCGCGAGGTCACCGGCGAACGGATCCGCGACAAGATCACGGCGTCCAAGCGCAAGGGAATGTGGATGGGCGGAATACCACCGCTGGGGTACGACGTGAAGGATCGCCGACTGATTCCCAACGAGCGCGAAGCCAAGATCATCCGGCACATCTTCACGCGGTTCGTAGAACTGGGCTCCACCACGAAGCTCATGAAAGAGTTGCGCATAGATGGCGTGACGTCCAAGGCCTGGACAACACAGGATGGCAACGTCCGCGAAGGCAAGCTGATCGACAAAGGTCTGATCTACAAACTCCTGGGCAACAGGACGTACCTGGGCGAATTGCGGCACAAGGATGAATGGTTCAAGGGCGAGCACCAACCCCTAATCGAGCCCAGCACCTGGGAGGCAGTGCAGTCCATCCTGAAAGTCAGCCCGCGCATGCGGGCCAACAACACGCGCGCCACCATCCCCTTCTTGCTCAAGGGCATCATCGAAGGGGCTGATGGTCGCGCTCTGACAGTGGCCTGGACCCGCAAGGGCACTGGCAAGCTGTACAGGTACTACATCCACTCCCGAGAGAACAGGGAACACGCGGGCGCGTCCGGTCTGCCGCGCTTACCAGCCATCGAGCTGGAGGCGAATGTAGTGCAACAGATGCGGCTAATCCTGCGCGCCCCAGACCTGAAAGCCCGGGTCGCTAAGCTGATGACGACCATGGATTCCAAGGTGGATGAGGCCAAGGTTTGCATCGCGATGCTGCAGATCGACAAGGTCTGGGATCAGTTGTTTCCAGCCGAGCAAGAACGTATCGTTCGCCTGCTGATCAAAAAAGTGGTGGTCACGCCGCACACTGTGGAGTTGCAATTCCGACCTAACGGCCTGGAGCGGCTGGCAGCTGAACTCAAAGTTCCAACGGAGCAATCGTCAGTTGATGAGGTGGCGGCATGAACGAGATCAAGATCAACGCAACTGGCAACGCCGACCTGGTGACGGCCAGCAATGGGAGTTTCAACGTCACCATCCCGATCAAGATCACCCGTCGTGGTCGTCGTAAGGCGGTCACGCTGCCAGACGGCACAGCCCTGCAACCAAGGGCGTGGGACAGTTCGCCCACGCCGATACAGCTTGCCCTAGCTCGGGGACATCAATGGCTGGGGTTGATCGAATCTGGCAAAGCACGGAATTTGGCGGAAGTAGCCGAAATGGAGGGGATGGACCGGGCCTACGTCAGCAGGATGGTGAACCTCACCACCTTGGCGCCTGACATCGTGGCAGCCATCCTAGACGAGTCATTGCCAGATCACGTCACCTTGTTCGATCTGGCGTCCGGGACGCCTCTGCTGTGGGACGAGCAACGGACGCTGCTATCTACCTGAATCCCGAACCGCTGAGGGGTGTAGGACCGAATCCGACCCAAAGGCGTCATTCGGCATTGATAGCGACAGCGGCAGTTGACCGCTCACCGCTGCTCCGAACCGTCGTCAGCAGCAAATACGTCTTCGTGCTTCTTGGTACTGATTTTTAAGCTGCGAAATTCGCTCAGCCACAGAGTCAACAGTGGTTACAGCACCAATGCCTTGTCCACAGCCCCAGATATCCTTCCAGGCCTTCTTGGCATCGCCACCGAAGTTCATCTTGCTCGGGTCGGACTCGGGCAGGTTGTCCGGGTCCAGTCCGGCCGCACGAATCGAGGGCGCCAGGTAGTTGCCGTGCACGCCGGTGAACAGGTTGCTGTAGACGATGTCGTCGGAGTTGCAGTCCACAATGGCCTGCTTGTAGGCGTCGGTCGCGCGCGCCTCATGGGTCGCGATGAAAGCCGACCCCATGTAGGCGAAGTCCGCGCCCATGGCCTGCGCCGCCAGGATGGCGCCACCCGTGGCGATCGAGCCCGATAGCGCCAGCGGGCCGTCAAACCACTGGCGGATTTCCTGGATCAGCGCAAACGGGCTCTTGACGCCCGCATGGCCACCGGCACCGGCCGCCACCGCGATCAGGCCATCGGCACCCTTCTCGATCGCCTTGTGGGCAAACTTGTTGTTGATGATGTCGTGCAGCACCACACCGCCATAGCTGTGCGCGGCCTGGTTGATCTCTTCACGCGCGCCCAGGCTGGTGATGATCACCGGCACCTTGTACTTCACGCACAAGGCCATGTCGTGTTCGAGCCGGTCGTTGCTCTTGTGCACGATCTGGTTGATCGCAAACGGCGCAGCCGGGTTGTCGGGGTGGGTCTTGTTGTGGGCCGCCAGGGTCTCGGTGATCTCGGCCAGCCATTCGTCGAGCTGCGAGGCCGGCCGGGCATTGAGCGCCGGCATGGAGCCGATCACGCCGGCCTTGCACTGCTCGATGACCAGCTTGGGGTTGCTGATGATGAACAGTGGCGAGCCGATGACGGGGAATTTCTGTTCAGCCAGAATAGCGGGAATATTTCTCATGATGAGTCAGTTGATTTTTTCGTATTGAAAGGTATAGCCTGACAGCACGGGCTGTAAAAGTGCCCATTCATACGAATTGAGATCAATCTTGGCCACCAATCCACGGCTTGAATGTTGCTCAACCACCACTGACTTGATAGGAATCCCCAGCGATATCCCTGCGTCTTTGATGACGGACTCTATTTCAAGCATCGTTAGAGTCGGCTTGTATATTTTTCCGATGGCCGTGAGAGGCAATGTAGGAACGATCCGAATCGACTTTGGATGAGCAGCGCGCTCACTGATATTGTTCTTGGAAAATTCAAGCAAATCAGATTCTGTTGCGTTCGTACCAGGACGCAGCTGAACATACGCTACTGGCAACTCACCTGAATGGATGTCTGGTCTGGCAACCGCAGCACACAGAGCGACTGCAGGATGAGTCACCAATATTTCTTCAATGGTTTTGGGATCGATGTTGTGTCCACCCCGAATAATGAGTTCCTTGGCTCTTCCCGTGAGCCGGAAATAACCCTCCCTGTCCTGACGTCCGAGGTCACCTGTATTGAGCCATTGCTCCGACTGCCCCTGGGCGTCTGGTATTTCAACCCATAGCCCTTTGTTGTGGACCTCATTGAGATACCCCTTGAAAAGATTGGGACCCGTGACCACGATGGTGCCGGTTTCATCCGGTTCTGAATCGCGGATGTAGCGGCCTTCGGCATCCAGCATGACGGCGCGCATCGGTTGCCAGGGCATCCGCACACCGATCGAGCCCACGCGGTTCTCGCTGCCCGGTGGATTCAGGCTGGAGGCACAGCCTGCCTCCGTCAATCCATAGCCTTCGACGATCTTGATGCCAGTTTCATGCTGGAATCGATTGAACAGCTCTACTGGCAGCGGCGCAGCGCCGCACACGGCAAAGACCAGGCTGTCCAGTCGGTGGCCGGTGCGTGAATGTTGCAGCAGAGATGAATACACCGTGGGAACGCCCGAAAAGGTGGTCAGCCGGTGGTGGTCGCAAATTGACCAGAACTGCGGGATCAGTCCCGGTGCTCGGTATCCCTGCGGAGTTCCCAGCAAAACATGGCCCCCATGGCCAAAAATGGCCAGCCCTGTGCCGATCTGTGCATTAACGTGAAACAGGGGCAGCCCACAAAATACGGTACTTCCAGGCCCCGCCACTGTGGAACCAAAAGTGCTGCCCAATTGCCGTGCATTTGCAATTTCGGTTCTGTGGCTGCGGACTGCAATCTTTGGCAGCCCAGTTGTTCCTCCAGTGCAGAAGTAAGAGGCAATATCATCAAGTCCTGGAGGCTTGAAATCGAGCAGATCCGAACGTTCGCGTTCAAGTTCGCGATGAAAATTGAGCACCGGCATTCGTCCGATACGTTGCGGCAGTCGCCAGTAGGCCAGAGTGGGCAGCAGCATGCCCGCGATGCCGGGCAGATGCCCCAGCGGAGAAATTGCCAGCACACCCTTGAGGCTAGGTACCTGCTCGGCGACCGCCGACACTTGTTGCCAAAGCTCGGTTCCAGGAGTCGGGGCCAGCGTTACCAACCATTTTGCATTGGCTGCTTTCATTAAGTCGCGCAGTGCAGGACCTTCGAGTAATGGGTTGAGTGCCAGCGAAATTCCAGCCGTCTCACTTCCCCAGATAATCCAGTGTGTTTCAGGCAGGTTAGGCAGTACATATGCCACCACATCGCCGCGCTGGACTCCGAGCCGGCGCATCAGATTGGCAGTTTGAGTGACGTGCGCTAAAAATTGCCGGTGCGTCCAACGCACGGGACGGGTGTGGTCCTGGGTGCGCATGAAAAACGAGAGTGCAGGAGCATCAAGGTCGATTCCAGCACCGCTGCGCAGTAGGTCATAAGTGCATTGCACGCCATCGGGCAGCCATGGGCCGGCTTGTTCGAGGGCTCGCACATCTTCCAGAGATCGGACGGCAGGCGTGTTCAAGGGGTGCTCCAGGCTGGGTGTCAGGCTCGCATATAAATGGGCAGAAAGCGCCCATCGTCGATACCAATTTCGCGGGAAATTCGCGCATTGAGCTGATGGTTGAGTCGCATCACGGTGTCGCGGTGAGCAGGGTTTTCAGCAAGGTTGTGGATTTCGCGCGGATCGGTCTGCAGGTCATACAGTTCGATGTCATTGGCGGCGACCAGTGATTCCCAGCTCAGTGGCGTGTTGTGTTCAGTCGGTTTGAAATAGCGGGCGAATTTGTAGCGGGGGGTGATGAGCCCCCGCATGGCCCCCCGCTGTTTGCGGATGGTTTCGCGCATCATCTGCAGCATAGCCACATGGCGGATACCTGGGGGCCGTTTCTGGATGTTGTCGAAGCGCCGCACGTTCTCATGGCTGAGAAAAGTCAGCCCTGTCCAGTAGGCCAGGATGCCGGCCTCGTCTCGTGCCCCCGTCAAGTTGGGGTGGGTGACCAAGCTGGAAAGATCAAATCCCGCAAGTCTGGGCAGTTGTTCGAGGTAGACCTTCGTGTCCAGGCCCGCCAACCCGAGCAAAGTGGGCATCAGGTCGGCAGCGGAAAACAGAGCCTGACTGGTTCGCACTGCTTTTGCATCTGGGTGAACAATCAGCGAGGGCACCTCGCTCGCTTCTCGGTAGATCGACGAGCCTTTACCGCGCAGGCCGTGGGCGCCCAGGAATTCGCCGTGGTCAGAGGTGAAGACGATGATGGTCCTGTCCAGCTGCCCGCTCTTGCGAAGACCATCGAGCACGATGCCCAGTTGCCGGTCACAGTCACGGATGCAGTTGAGGTAGTAGTTTTGGAACTCGCGTGCCACACCCTCATTGTCATAAGGCATGTGACCCAGAGTTTCGTCCATGGTGCGTGAGAACTCCTGCACGGCGCGCGGCTTTCCGCCGCGCGTGTTCGGCCCCCAGGTGCCGAACACTGGGTAGCCAAGGTCCTGTTGGTACAGCGGGCTGGTGGGCGGCCGCGCGCTTTGGTCAGGAAACTGTGTCACACGTGATTGCGTCATGGCATCGCCAGCGGTGTAGTACATCACGTCATGCGGATTGACCAGATTCACCGCCAGCATCCAGGGTTTGCGGCTGTCACTGTGGCGTTGCATGAAGTCAACCGCCCGACGTGCAATGGTTTCGTCCAGATCACGGCCAGCGTAAGCACCGTCGGCCTCGCCGTCGAGAAGGGCTTCGTCAAACCCAAATGAGCGCACCAGCGGCTGAACCTGCTCGGGACGTGCAGCCACGGTTTCATTGAGCATGTGTGTGAGGTGCCATTTGCCGGCGTAGCCGGTCAAGTAACCGCCGTCCTGGAACACTGAGCCCAGCGTGGGCACATCGCGGCGCAGACCTTCGGAATAGGGCAAGGGCGTGTTTTCCCAGACGCCCGTGTGCGGGGCATGCACACCGGTATAGATCGTCGCGCGTGCCATGGAGCACAGCTGCGAGGTGGTGTTGGCGTGCTGGATCTCCAGTGCACGGTTTCGTAACCACGCACGGTTGGGGCAATGTCGCTCAATGAAGTCTGCTGGCAGCTGGTCCCAGGACCGCTCCTGATCGGTCAGGATAAAGAGGATGTTGTGCGCAGGTTTCGACACGGGTTTCACGTCGACGCGCGGCATTTCGCGTCCACGCGCCTGGTTTGCGGCCAGGCCAATTCCGGGCGCGCCAAGCACCGCGGTGGTGCCCAGCAGGGTTCTTCTGTTCAGTTTCATGCGGTCACTCCATCAGATTCAAGACAGTTCATGGCGCTGCACAGCAACTGATCGACCTGCGCAGCCGGCCCTTCGGCAAACACGCAACGGTCAGGTCGCACAATGCAGGCCCAGCCCAGCGGCACCACACGCGGCAAAAAGCTTTCGTCAAGGCATTCGACCTGCTGTTGTGGGGCACCCAGGTGCAGGCCTTGCGAGCGCTGGCACCATTGCCAGACCTTGCCACCACTGGTCTGCCAGCGTGCCAGTAGGTCTGCCGAACAGATCGCCTGTGGGTCGTCGCCAAAAGTGATCAGAGACCATTGCGTACCCAGTACCTCGTCACTGAGTACAGGCAGGGCGTTGCTTCTGAGCCTCACCCAGCCTTGAGGAAAAGTGGATCCTGGCAGCAAGCGCTTTGCGCCGAGCTGGCGTTCGAAGAGGCCTTGGTCGAATGTGTTGTCCGGCTTGATCTTGAGGTCTTCGAAAAAAGAACGTGTCTGCGGCAGCACACGCATCGCCTTCATCAGTCCGTGCACCAACACCGACTTGACCCGGCTGCTGGGCATGACGAGGCTGCCCAAAAAACGTGCCAACTTGATGATCTTGCGGGCATGGGGCCTGCGCTCCTGGTCGTAGGTTTCCAGGATGCGCTCGGGTGCCCGGCCTTGCAGCACCGAGGCCAGCTTCCAGGCTAGATTGGCGACATCGCGCAGGCCGGCGACCAGGCCTTGTCCGGCAAACGGCGGTGTGATGTGAGCGGCGTCACCGGCCAGAAAGCAGTGGCCTTGCGAGAAAGACCGCGCCTCCCGGGCATGAAATCGGTAGACCGCGGTGCGCTCAATCTCGATGTCTTCCAAACGGCACCAGGGTGCCAGCAGCTTGCGGATAGCCTCGGGACTTTGCATTTTTTCACGATCTTCACCTGGGTGCAGCATGAATTCCCATCGTTGACGGTCACCGGGTGCGACCATGTGTGGTGTGGGTCGGCGCGGATCGCAGATGAATTCGCAATGGTCGATCGGATTGGGCACGTGCTTGGCATCGACGATCAGCCAGTCCTGCTCGAAGGTCTCGCCCTCGAACTCCAGCCCGAGCTTTTGCCGCACCCGCGAGTTTGCGCCATCGGCACCCACCAGGTAGCGGCAGTGCACCACCAGGGGCTGACCTTCTGGGTCTTCGAGTTGTACGCGGACACCGTCTGTCTGCTGTTCAAAGTCGACCAGCCGATGCCCCAGCAAGGGCTGCACCTGCGGGTACTGCGCGAGTTTCTTCCGCAACAAGGCTTCCAGCTCAGGCTGGTAGAAGGTCACGAGCATCGGGTGGCCGTCGATGATGCCGGCGGTGTTGACCCGGGCAAAGCATCCATAGACCCTGGAGAGGTAGTTTACCTTCGGGATCGCAGTGGTCCTGAACTCTCCATCGCGCACCCCGATCATCTGCAGGATTCGCAAAGCTTCGTTGTCCAGCGCAATCGCGCGAGGCTTGGTGAAAATTTCTGTGGCCTGATCGCATACCAGGGCCTGCACTCCGTAGCGGCCGAGCAGGTTGGACAAGGCGGCGCCCACCGGCCCCAAGCCGATGATCAGCACCTCGGTGTGCAAGAGTGTGTTGGACTGGGTCATATTGTGGCCTTCGCATCACCGGTGTTGAAATGTCTGGCAGGGTTATGGAAATCGGATTTGTTGTCACCCAGCAGCACGGCACGCCCTGCCGCGCCACGAGCCAGGTCATCGAAGGCCTGCTGTCCTTGCGCCAGCGGGACCACCAAACCGACCGGCATACCGAAAGGCTTCGCTCGAAGGTCAGCCACCAGTGCATCAAGCGCCGATGCATCCGGGCGGAACACGGTCCAGGCGTAGCGACATTGGGAGCCAGCCGACTTTCGGGCGAGAGCGCGGTGAGCACTTAGATCCCGCAAGACCCGCCAGACGCCACCCAGCCAGCCGTGCTGGTCGATATGACCCAGCAAAGGGTGCACCGTAGTCGCATGGCCCAGAGCGCCTGGTTTGAGGTGTTCCAGTAGCCATCGCTCGTCTTCCCATACTGCGAAGTTGAGGGTGGCGTCAAAGCGAGCGTCAAGCGAGCGCCATTTCGCTTGCGTTCGGTCTATTACTGTCTTTGCACCAAGGGCGAGGCAGAGGGATGCGTCGACACCGCGACATACCGCAGTGACCTCTGCTTCCCAGCCCTGCAAGATGCGCAGGGCCAGCTGCCCCAACACACCTGAAGCGCCGTGCACCAGCACCTGCCGACCCTTGGCACTTTCCGGACTGAGGCCGGCGTCGGCTAAGGCCAGCCACACCGTCGTGAAGCTGTATGGAAGGGTTGCGCTGGCGATCGGATCACAACCAACTGGCAAATGCCGCAACTGGGAAGCCGCCAGGTGCAGGTGACTCACATGGGTGCCACCGCGACCACTGGTGGGCCGCAGGCCTATCACTCGGTCGCCCACTGCAAAGTCTTGCACCTGTGCGCCCATGGCTTCAATTTCGCCGACCACATCGTTGCCGAGCACCAGCGGAAAAGTGCCGGCTTTTTTGAGCGACAGCAGGCGACGGCCATAGCCGGCGGCACGTTTCACATCGATCGGGTTGATGCTGCTCGCGATCACGCGTAACTGCACTTCGTTGGGTGCCGGCGCAAACAGTGTGCTCTGCACACCCTGCAGGCAGGGCGGATTGGCCGGTGCCACGGCCTGAAGTTCAAAGCGGTTCATGGGCGCAAACCTTGGCTTCAGGGTGCAGTGATCTGCGTATGTTGCTCACCGAGGTCAATCGCCCCATCGTCGGTGCGGATGGACGCGGTGATACGGTCTCCCGGGCGCAGGTAGGATGGGTTTTGAGTACCTTTGCGGATGAACATGCGCCATTTGGCCGCGTCACTCAGCAGGTGTTTTGCCACCCACATTGTGAGCTTGCCAGGCGCGCGTGCGGCGCAGCCGGCAGGCGTGCCGGTGGCGATCAGGTCGCCGGCGTAAATGTCCTGCAGGTCTGCTAGCTCGTTCAGGGTCGCGGCGGGCTGGTGAATCATGTCGCCGCAGTAAGCGTCCTGGCGAGGCTGGCCATTCACACTCAGGCGCATGTGCAGCTCAGGCCAGCGGACCCATTCCTCGGGCTCCAGCAGCACAATACATGGTCCCACCGGCGCAAAACCGCGGTAGCTTTTGCCCTTGTAGAACTGCACTTGCGGTAGCTGTACGTCGCGTGCCGACAGGTCGTTGACGATGGTTACGCCAGCCAACCATCGGTGCAGCTGATCAGCTTGGACCTCTGTGCCCTCTGGCAGATCCCGACGTAGCACTAGCCCCAGTTCGACCTCGTAATCCAGCAGGCGAACATGCGACGGACAGGTCACCGGAGCATCGGACGCGGTCAGGCTGGAAGCAGCCTTGGTGAACAGTGTGTTGAAAGGGAAGTCACTCAGCTTGAGGCCCGACTCCTGCACATGGCTGCGGTAGTTCACACCCTGGCATACCAGCTGCTGGTTACGGGTGACCGGCGAAAGCAGCTGCACATCCTTCAGCGCGACTGTGGCTGCGCTCTCGGGTGCCCGCCAGATGTCGTTCCAGTGCTGCTCAAGCACTGCGCCGGTGCTGGTGCTGGTGGTGTCGAGCAGGGCCAGGTGCTGGCCGAACTGCACCCCCCAGCGAGGCTGGTTCTGGTAAAGGCAATGGATAAGTGAGCGAGACATTTTTCGGTTCCTTTGCAGTTGTTCAAAGCCAGGGGCGGGCAGGGGCAGACGGGACTTGGTCCATTTGCCGTAGCCTTGCACCAGTGAGTCTTTTGCGTATCAGTAAACTCAAAATGCGCAGGCTGTTGCGCAGGTTTTTCGCTGGTTTCATCGATTCGGGGGCGTCTGGGCCCCAGGCCCAGATGCTGCCGAAGTCCATCTGCGAGTATTGGGTTTCAAAGTCAGCCGTGAAAACATCGCCGTCGGTGTAGTGCTCGTACTCGAAGCCGTCCGGGTCTTTCCAATAATCAAAAAGCTGGCTGCCCAGCAAGTGCCGCCCTATGCCCCACATGTGGCGGTGGCCTTGGGCGCGCAGCACCTGCTGGCCCTGGCCGAGGGCGTCGATGTCAGTGACTTCATAGGCACTGTGTTCGTACTTCTCTTCGATCCCGCCCACCAAAACCAACGTGTGATGGTCGGCGGGTATATCGCCTAGGTCCAGTCGGAAAAATGTCAGAGCTGGGGAGCCATCGGCAAGGCACTGCACATCGGTCGGAATAAGGCCCAGCATGCGCATGTACCAATGCGCCATGGCTTGGTAGTTGGTTGTCTGCAGCACAAGGTGACCCAGTCGTAGGACCTGCGCGGGCGAGATTGGTGTGCGCACCATACGGTTGATGCGGCGGGTCTGCTGCCCATCATTGATCAGGGGGGTGATCGGTTCGCGCACAGGTAATGCCGCAACTCGACCCTGACCCTGCAGCAACCACACGGCACGGCCGCTCGGGTCTTGCAGTTCAACTCCCTTGCCGCCGCCGGGGATCGTAGCCGGGTCCAGCCAGCGCCCCTCTGCTTGGTCAACATAGGCCTGCAGCGAGGTATCTTCAGAGACGACAAAAACAGGTCCAAGGAAACGGTTGCTTGAGCCCTGGCAGGCCCAGGCAATGCAGGGACTGCTACCGCTGCCACGCGCCCAGAGTTGTATCTTGGTGCGTGAAACGACGGTAAAGCCGAAGTCTGCCCAGAAACCCTCGGTCGCTTCCAGTGAGCGCTTTTCCCACCGCAGAAAGGCCAGCTCGGTCGCGCGACCTAGTCTTTCCGGCCTGGGCAGTGGCTGCACCCAATCCGGTAGGTGGCTTTCGGTCCATGACTGGGCTTGTCTCAGAACGCTCTTTGGGGTGCTCATGGTGCAACAAATGAAGATTTAGAGGCTTCATAGTAAACAACTTGTCATGATGACGATATTGTCGTTTTCACCTAGAAAGCTTATCCGCGGTTTTTAACGAACCCTGCTGTGTTCGATCACAATCGAGGCATGCAAGTAACTGAAGATCACCGTAAGCGAGTAGCAGCAGAGCGCCGAGAAAAAATGCGTGCACGTCTGCAAGAATCTGCGCTTCAGCTCATCGCAGCAGAGGGAGTTGCAGCGCTGTCAATTGACCGACTGATCGTGCACGCTGATGTATCTCGAGGTACCTTTTACAAGTACTACGATGCGCCACAGACACTGGTTCGTGAATTGGCATTAGGCATTTCGAATGAGCTAATTAATAACGCTGAGCCGCTGGTTCAACAGATTGAAGATCCCGCAGCTCGAATTGCATTTGGTCTAAGAGCATTGATGCATACCTGCCGAGCAAATCCTGTCCTGGGTTACTTCCTTGTGCATCTTGGATGGCATGACGTCACCCAGCAGCATTTGATGTTTGACTACGTCAAACGCGACCTTGCGCAAGCCCAGAAGCAAGGACGATTAGACAGGATGACAATTGAATTAGCACTTGCCCTGATTGGTGCGACAGCAATTGCTGGCATTCAATTCATGATGAAATCCCCGAACAAGCACCACGGTGCTCCTGAAGAAACAGCGGCAGCGATCATGCGTGCGCTGGGTATGAGCGGGCTTGAGTCGGAAAAAATTGCTCAATTGCCTATGCCAAAGCTGAAGCTTCCTGACACTGGACTTATTTACAGAGTCACTAATTTAGCCAAAGTTCAAGCCCCAAAAAGGCAGCGATGAGAATTCAGCCAAGGTAGATTTGCTGCGAAAAACTTCTTTCGAAAACCCCGACGAACGGCTGCTAATGGCCGCTTCCTGCCATCCATTGTCCAAGCAACCTGATTGCGCAGTTTGAACCCTTGGCAATACTTAAATCAAACCATTCGATTCGTCCACTCGTAAGTCATTGATCTTGTTGACCTCTGGCAGCGGCTCTTGTGGACTTCGGCCCGTTCTCCGGAGTAAGGGGCGCAGAGAGAAATGGCCGATAGAGAGAGAACTGGGCGCAGAACAGTCCAGTTGGTGCAGTGAGCGAGGTCCACAGCTTTCCGCAGGAACCCGCAAGAACACGGGGCAACACGCACGATTGCCCAAGAAAAAACCCCAACTCAGACGAGTTGGGGTTTTGCATATGGTGGAGCTGGGGGGATTTGAACCCCCGTCCACAAGCCTTTTTCGTACAGTTCTACATGTGTAGCCGTCTGATTTGGATCTCGCCAGACCCATCGCGCAGCGGCACGCTATGAGCCCAA
>JACCDM010802049.1_pt1 | contig 14050 bp, 12 predicted proteins | sample 7445851 | NCBI WGS metagenome assembly JACCDM01 (sample SAMN15323438, study PRJNA562643) | freshwater metagenome | isolation source: river surface water | place: USA:Blue River Watershed | collected 2017-08-16
AAAAAGCACCATTTTAAAGAAGATTTTACAATATATAACAGGATTCAATATATGTAGGAACAAATTAATAATATTACGCTGTATGTAGAGAACATTTTATTAGTAAAGCAAAAGTTGAATTAAAAGACATTCCTTAATAAGATTTTTGAAGAAATAAAATATTGATATTTTTTAATATAATTTTTATATAAAAGTATATCAAAATATAATATTTAATATATAAACAAACATTGACATATTAATGTTATTAATGTTTATGAATTGGTAAAAAAATAATTGAAGTAGTTAATATATATCATATATATTATATATATAATATTGAAAAGTATATCAAATAATACAAATAATGGTAAAATAAACAAAAATTACAAAAAAATAAAATAATGAAGTATTTTATACAAATAATGATCTGATATAACCAGAATAGGAACAAGTATAACTTCCAATTAAAAAAAAACCCGGAAGACCATCTAAAAAAAATGTTTAATCTTAAAAAATATAAGAAGAATAAGATAATAATATTGAAAAAAATATATATGACGATACAATTTGTATTTCATATGAAGAATCACCAAATATGATTTAATAAATAGATATTTAATAACCATATTAATATTCTCAAAATGTTATGGATAATAATACACCTTAACCATATGATTAAATTCTTGATAATAAATATGACTAACCTTTTTAAAATATTAATTCTATTGAATAACAAAATACCACTTAAAAGAAAAAAATTAAATAATAATTAGATAAAAATATATTTAAATTATTAACATTTGATTAAGACGATGAAACAGAAGAACTTATATGGCCATAATTTGCCAAAGATGTTCATTGTTTTCATTGTGTGCATAAGTTTGCATCTTAACCAATTGGAATTCCTGTTGCTTATAAAAATGATACTTATATTCTTGATAAAATAGTATGTTGTAGTGTAGAATGTGGTGCAGCATATATTCTAAATGATATTGAGAATAATAAATAAGAAAGATATAGTATTTTTTGTTAAATGTGCTAAGATTTGGGATATTTATAAAGAATAACACCTGCGCCGAGTAAATATTATTTAAAAATTTTTGGAGGTCCATATTCTATATAAGAATTTAGATAAAAATCACGACAGATTGCAAAATAACAAATAATTTTAAATAAATAACCTCCACCAATGATACCTTAATAAATGTATTTGGTAGAAGTAAATAATCTTTAACATTATAATAGTAATTCTTGTTTGTCCGATAGTAATGCATAAAAACGATAAAAATCTATTTTATAACATTTAGAATAATAATAAGGTAATTGATTATAAATTAATTATATATATATAAAAGATTTTTTTTATCAATATTAAAAATACTTCATTTTTAATATAAATATTTAAATAAGTATGGCAAGAACAAAGAAAAATAATAAATAATAATAATGTATTGAATAATAAATAGATAAAACAAAACCAATAGTTTAAAAAGAAGAATTTGATAATACTGAAATTAAATAATAAAATGAACAAAATGAATAAAATTAAAATAATCAATATGGTAGAGCATTTTAAATTAGAACAATTTAGGCACCAATATTTAAAACACTTTTTGAAGCATTGAAAGAAATTATAACTGAAACAAATATTTTGATTGACAAAGAGGGTATGAAAATTATTACATTAGATAGTACTAAAAATGTTCTTGTTCATCTTAAATTATACGCTGACAAATTTGAAAGTTATTATTGTGATTCAACATATGTAATAGGATTAAATATCATTAATATGCACAAAATTTTGAAAACAATGAACAATAATGATTCATTAACATTGTATATGGAAAAAAGAGATAAAAACAAATTGATTATTAAAATTGAAAATTCTGAAAAAGAAACATAACGAAAATATCATTTAAATCTTATGGATTTAGAAAATACATAAATCAAAATTCCTCCTATTGTTTTTGAAACGGTTATTCAATACGATTCAAGTGATTTTTAAAAAGTATTAAGAGATATGAGTTAAATGTCAGATACAATATAAATAAAAAATACAGGAGATTATCTTATTTTAGAATGTTAAGGTTCTTATTGTAAATAAGAAACTATTATTAAAAAAAATAACCATAATATTTAGTAAGATTTAAATAATAATAGTATTTAAGATATTGAAAATTAAAATACATCTGAAAATACAACAGAATAAGAATAAAAAAATAAAAATACCAAAATTATTTAAGGATATTTTAATTTGAAACATTTAGTATAATTTACTAAATGTACTAATTTATGTAATTATGTTGAAATATATTTAAATAACGATTATCCATTAATTATAAAATATTAAGTAACTAATCTTGGTGAAATTAAATTATGTTTGGCACCAGAAAATAATTAATAATAAGAACCACAAATATGAATTATTTTCACATTTTTTACTTTAAATTTTTAATATTTGCGGTTGTACCTTACTATTGTCTCATATTATATTAAGAACCAGGGCGAATAAATCGTTTATTATTTTATTATGCTTATTACTGTTAATGATAAGTATTGTTATCATAGTATTCTGATATTTTTGCTGTTTATATGTATTATTATTCTAAGTTAAAATCTTATAATTATGGAATGTTTTTGTTAGAATAATGAATTTTAATTAAACAACTCTTGTATTTTTAATTTAAACTATATCCATTTATATTGCTATGTGAAATATTATCTTTTTTATATAAATTTTATAGTAAAATTTTAAGTCCTATTTCATTTAATAATTATTCTATTTAATCTTTTTGAATCATAATTGATAAATATAATCCATTTTTATTTTCGGGAGTTTCCCATCTAGGTGAAATATTATCTTTAAAAAAATATAAATTTAAAACAGAAAAACTTTTCTTAACTGAATTAAAAAATTTAATGTATTCGTGAATATTATTATAGGAACATAATTTTTCATAACTTTTTTCACTCCAATCGTCATTATAATTTGAATGAAAATAACAATTCCATTAATCAGTAAATTTTTAATTTAAAATTATAATACTTGTATTTCTTTTTAATTTTTTAGTTGTATTTTCGTCTATTTATTCGTCTTCAATGTCAGAATTAGAATTAGAATTATTTGATTTAGATTATATATCATCAAAACATATAGACTATTAACTATATTCTTAATATTAGAATAATTGTGTATATTAATTGTCAGTATTTGTTTATATTTATTCAAGTTAATTATCTAAATTTTTAAATTTATTATTAATCATATCCAATAATAAATTTCCAGAATTTTATAAATTTTGTTAACCAATACATTACAATTATTCAAATGGGGATGAACCAGGTGTATGTTAATTTAATATATGAGAAGAATGAGAAATTTATTGTATTCTAAATATTTTTTTATTCTTATTTTAACTTTAATTTTAACTTTAATTATTCATTTTTAATTTATTATCAATGTTAATTAATATAAATATATATATTTTTATTATCAATCAATAATAATAATATCTTTTTTTCTATATGTTTTTTCTAATAATTCTTAATTTTTATTAATATAATATAAATTTAAAGAAAAATCAGGAATTTAATTTTTTATAAGTTCAAGGGGTGAAATGACTGATTCCATTAATAGAATTTATATAAATTCTATGGCAGTAATGTTATTGGTTTTGTCCAAGTGACTATATAATTTATGCTATAAAATTTTTTTAGTAATATCGTTATAGTTATTTAAATATATATATATAAATTTTCTTTATATTGTATTATGATCTAACTCCAAATTTCTTTATAATTATTTCAAAAAATCAGTTGGACGACATATTATAGATACAATATCACCATCTTCATTAATATATCTAAAAAGATGAATTTTATTATTGTCTTTAACATGATCTTTTAATATACATTAAAGATTTTCTTTGTGTTCTAATGTATGTTAAGATTTATTAAATGTAACCAGTTTAAACAATGAAGACCAAAAACCATAAATATTATAATGAACATGTTATTCCATATTTTTTAAATCATATTCTTTTATTTCCACTAAATTGTTTGAATATAAATATTTATTTGAAGAAGATACTATCCATTTATGTGGATAATTCAAAATTGTATTTGTGTATAAATACAATGTTTATACAAAGTTTATTGTTTTTAATAAATTCTTTAAGAAAAACATTTTATTTATATAAGTAAAAAATAATATTTAAATATTATATATAATTTATTATAATTTATTTTACTTAAAATTGATAAAAATTTCTTATATAATTATATTGTAGTTTAAGTGAATTATAAATTATAAATTAAATTATAAAATATAAATTATAAAATAAGAATGGATACGGAATAAATAGAAAATTAATTTAAATAATAATATCCAAAATTAAAAATGACAATTTAAGATATTTATTAAGAAATAGAAAAACTTAAAAATTCAAACAATCTAAAAGATTATATAAAAAATCTTAAAAAAAATATATTAGAAGGATTAATATATTATACTAATTTTCATTATTATAATTTGGGAGAATAATTAATAAAAGACGATATATATGATTTATTAAAAGAAAGATTATAAAAAATATCCCCAAATAATAACCTTCTAAAAAATGTAGGAGCACCAATTATTTAAATTGAAAATGATATAAAACTTCCAGGAAAATTAAAAGTTGAATTACCTTATTTTATGGGAAGTTTAAATAAAATAAAAGCTTCATAAAAAGATATTGATAATTGGATAAAAAGATTTTCAACACCAGATAGTTATGTTTTGAGTGATAAATTAGATGGATTTAGCGCAATGTTTATTGTAAATAATGATTAATATCAACTTTATACACGAGGTAACGGATATATAGGATAAAATATTACAAATATTATTAAATATTTATAATTTACAAAAAATCTAAATCTGGAATAATATTTTAAAAATTAATAATTAAAATAAAACCAAAATAAATTAATAGTTAGAGGTGAATTAATTATATAGTAAAAAAAATATCAAGATAAATATTCATAATAATTTAAAAATCCCAGAAATATGATTATTGGTTCAAGTTTCAAATTATAACCAGATGAAAAAATTATGAAAGATATTGATTTTATTGCATATGAAATAATATATCCAGATAATTATGATATATAATAATAATTTACATTATTAAAAAAATTAGGTTTTATAACACCATATAATAAAACAATAACTTCTAATGAATTGGATGTTGAAAAAATGTCTAAATTGTTCTTAGATAGAAGACATAAAAGTAATTATGAAATTGATGGTATTGTTGTAAAACATAATTAATCTTATAAAAATACCAATGAAACAATAAAATAAGGATTTGCGTTTAAAGACTTTATAGATGGTGATAAAGCAGAAGTTATTGTAAATACAGTTGAATGGAATATTAGTAAAGATGGGTTTTTAAAACCTCGTGTTTAATTTGATCCAGTAAATTTAAGTGGAAGTATGATAAAACAAGCAACCGGGCACAATGGTAAGTTTATTTATGAAAATGTTATAGGACCAGGTAGTAAAATAGTAATTATTAAAAGTGGTGATGTAATACCTAAAATTATTGAAGTATTGGAACCAGCAAATAATAATAAACCATTTATGCCCTAAAATTACAAATGGGAATGGAATGAAACAGGTGTTGATATAATTGGTTAAGATATTACAAATGAAATATCTTATAAAAATTTTGAATATTTTTTTACAACATTAGAAATCAAAGGTTTAAAAGAAGCTACTATAAAAAAACTTTATAATAATAATTTTAATTCAATACCTTAAATATTAAATTTAAAAGTTGAAGATATAATATAAATTGAAGGATTTAATACACGAAGTGCATAAAATTTAATTGATGCAATTAAAGATACATTTACATAATTAGAAAATGGAAATATTAAAAATGGTTGTGCGTTAGTAATGAAAGCATCAAATATATTTGGTGGAGGTCTTGGAATTAAAAGAGCATAAAGTATAATTGAATAATATGGATAAAAAATCGATAAACAATAAGAATTATTGCCAGAAGAATTGATTAGTATTAATGGTATTGGTACAAAATAAGTCGAGAAACTTTTACCAAAATTTAAAGAATTTTATATTTTTTTAAATTCTAATAATATTAAATTACCAAAATGCCAAAGTTAATTAAACAGTTAAAATGATTAAAATGATTAAAACAAATATTCATAACATAAATATTATTAAATTGTTGTAGTATTTTCAGGTTTTAGAAATAAAATTTATACAAATATTCTTGAAGAATATCTTAATTCAGAAGTTTAAGAAAATTTGACAAAAAATACAAATATTTTAGTTGTTAAAGATATTAATGAAGATAGTAAAAAAATTCAAAAAGCTAAATCATTAAATATATAAATCATATCGTTGGAATAATTTGAAAATAACATTAAAGATATTAAACTTAAAAATTGATTTATATATTAAAGTATATAAAAACATAATAATTATATTATATTAATAATAATTATACGAATTTAAAATTACATAATAATACTTTTATTTATTGAGAAATATGAGTGAAAACAATTTTTAGAGAAATTATAGTAGCAGTTCTGATATATCAGATCTAAGTAATAAAACATAATATAGTTAAAAGGACGAAATAATGAGAATAAAAAAACAATACGAAGGAACAGACATTGTTCCTGTGTTCTATATTAAATAATAATGTCCCAAATAATAAAAAATATCATAATAAATTAGTGATAAAATTAATAAATTTTGCTAAGAATATAATAAACAAAATTGAAAAAAAATTTAATATACAATAAAAATAATTTTTAATATACAATTCAATTCAAGAAACATTCAAGAATACATTTTAAGATATGATGAATTTTATTCTTTATGTTAGTATTTTTTAAGGATTTTGTCTATATATTCTTATGTCAATGTTTCTTTTGGACTTTATATCAATCTATCTAAATTATATGTACCAATTATATAATCTAACATTCGTTTTAAATTTCTTACACCTCCATTGTCTCCACTTTGGGAAATTACATTTTTAAGTAATTATTAAGGGAACCATTAATTGATAATTTTTTATTAATCTTCTTTTGGAATATTAACAAATTATTCATTTTTATATTTTTCTAATTCATTAATGTTTTCTTATTATAAGAAATATAAATTATATTTACATACCAATTCAGGAATTAAATGCTGATATGATATTTCTAATTTATCATTTGAACCATATTCTTTACAATTAATTTATGTTATTCTATCTTTTAAAATTGGGTCTATAAGATTTTCATCATTATATGTGAATATCATAATCGCTCTTGATAAATCAAAATTAATTCCTTAAAAGTATTTGTCTGTAAAACTATCATTTTGTGTTTAATCTGTCAAATGTGTTAATATTCCAATAATTTCTTTACCATGTTATGATTCAGATATTTTATCCAATTCGTCAAAAATAATAATTGGATTCATACATTTAACTGAAATTAATTATTAAATAATAATACCTGGAATTGAACCTTCATATGTATAATTGTGTCCAACTAAACTTGAAGCATCCGTTAAACCACCAACTGGAATAAAAATATATGGAAGTCCCATAACATTTGATAAAACATTTTTTACCAAAAATGATTTACCTGTCCCCGGTTTTCCTTATAAACCTAATACTTATCCTTTACTTGAAGGATTAGAAATCCATTAAGCTAATAATCTAATTATTTATTCTTTTGTATCAGAATGACCATAAATTTTATTATCCAAAATATTTCTCGTATCTTACAAATAATCTGAAATTTTTTACATATCTTATTCATGTGCCAATTCTTATGTTTATGGTGTTATATATTTTCCAACTGGTAAATTACAAATTTAATCAACATAATTAATTAGTTTTGCATATTCACCATTATCTTATCGTAAATTATTTAAGTGTTCAATTTTTTTTAATGCTACTTATTTAACATTATCATCTAAATCAGATTATAATATTTTAAATCTATATGGAATATTTGATTCTTTTTTGAGAAATTATTTTTCTTTTTAAACTATAATTTTTTACGCTTCTAATGGAAGTCTATTAAAATAATATATTTCTTTTGGTAAATAATTTTAATATTAAGGATTTTATTTTCTTAATTAATTTTTTATTTTTCTATTTTATTTATTATTTTTTTCGGTATTATTCATATTTGTATCCTAACTTCCCAATGTTTCTGTTTCATTTTTTTAAACCTTATCAAAATCATTTGGGTCACATTCTGTATAATCTGAATCTTATTCTTCTTCGTCTTGTGTATCTTCATAATCTTCTTCCTCGCTATAATCTTCGTAATCTTCGTAATCCTCGTAATCTTCATCATTGTAATCTCCATGTCTGTTATTTGATTTCTATTTTTTTAATACATTATTAATATCTATAAATTCCAATATAATTGGATTTTAATTATCATTACTTTATTGTGGTGGTAATAATAATATATTATCTTTTTTATTTTATTTATTCATATACTTTTATACAAAATTTGAAAATTCTAATTTTTATTTTTTTGATGTTTTTTACATTTTATCATTCAATGAATTATCTTATGATAATGTATCATCACTTTCTCTATCTCTTGATTTTTTTAATTTATCATTAAGAAAGTCATTAATTTATTCTCTAAATAATTTTTTTAAAACATCTTCTCCTAAGTTATTTTGTTTTAACAGTAATTATATATTATCAATTATTTTATCAACACTTGTTTCTTTTAATGTTTCTTTTAATATTTGTTCTTTAATTTTTTTTTATTGTCGTGTCATTATAATGTTTTTTCTTTCATTTTATTAATCTTATTCTGGATTACCTTGCATAATTAATAATATATAAAAAATTTTTAGTTTTTATTTTTTATTTTTTAATTGTATAAACAATTTTATATTTATAATTACACCGAGACAAACTTTTATATAATATAAAAAAATTTAATATTATTTTTTTAAATGGTTATTTTTTTATAATACTATATGATAATATTTAAAATATTCTTTAAAATAATTAAATAATTATATTTTTATTATTAATATAAAAAATATGAATACCAATAATTAACGCGATATAAATGTTTTTCAACATATAATCCAATAACCTGCTTACAATAAGGAATATTTACATATAGAAAAAGAAATAGCACAAAATATTAGTATTTCACCACCTACTTCACAAAGTTCTTTTACATCAGAACATATGACTGAAATTTTTGATTACTAAAAAGAATTTAATTCCAAATAAACCTAATAAAATATTAAAATTATAATTCCTTAAATTCAAAGAGATGAAGTTATAAACATTATGGAATAATGGATTGAAAAATCATATTAAGATAAATGTTTGGAAACATTGAGTAATTTTATTATTATTAAACACTAAAAATAAATTATTAAAGAATTTGTAAAAAAATTAAATTAATTAAACAATATTAATTTAGAGTTTAATATGGATGAATAATGAGATTTCAAATTTAAGATTGAGTTGATTTTCTTGGAAGATTTATTGTTAATGCCAATATAATATAACTTACTAAAGTCATTAATAAATTGGCAATAATGTCTTTATTAATTTTGAATTTTGATAATTTTATACCTATATCTTTGGTATGTTCATTTAATTTTTGTAAATCAAGTTTTTCAGATAAAGATAATGAAGAATACACATTTTTAAACATATGTGCATCAGAAGACATACTATCTAAAATAAAATTAATATGGGCACTTTATTATAATGTAAAAATCATACTAATAATATGAAAAATTATTGAAAAAATAATAAAAATTATATAATATTATTTCGATTCTTCTTGTTCAATATTAATATTATTTCTTATTACATATATACCATAAATTATCAATAAAACATCAAAACCTGTTTTTATGGTTATGAATGGTGTCATAAAATCATTATTTATTTCTGCAAGATAAAATGATTTATATAATTATGAAAAATAACCCTTACTTGTAATTACTAAATCTTGTATTTCTTCATATTCATCTTATATAATAAGTTTAGTAATATATGTAAAATACCATATGATTCCAGATATAAAAAAATATAATATATTTGATAATAATGACACAATATAATCTTAAAATTTTATTTTATATATTATAGATTTCCAATTAATAATATTAAATTAGTTATCATATTATTATTTTATATATAAAAATTATAAACTATCCTCAGATAAATTCCATAAATAATTATAATATATAGTTAAATTTATTGTTTATGATAATATAACAATTAATGTTATTATAAAAAATCTAATTTATTCTCTTCTATAATGTTATACTTCAAATTTTACATCATATAATACATATTATTATCTAAATATAAATTCAATACGATATATACCACCAAGATATAAAAATAATATAATTATAGATAATTAACTTATTTATTCTTGAATAATATAAGAAGTACTTTAATTAAAAATATTTGTATTTGAAAATATATTTTTTAAAATTTAAAATTTTTCTATAATATCAATTAACAATATAAATATATATGTGTGTGAAGGTATAAGTTTTAAAAATCTTATATATATAGATTCTTATTTACCTCTCCAAAAAGGAATTAAATAAAATTTTTTTGCTAATTTTATAAAAAGTTAAATTTTTTCTTTTTAATTTAAACAATTTATCATTAAAAATTTTCTAAAATCAATCTATAAAGATTAATTATTATCGTTTTAATCATATAATTCTTTAGAATTATTATTTTATTGATTTAAACTTTGGTTTTATCTAAACAAATAATTATCTTAAATATATGCATCTTATATTTATTAATTATTTTATGATAAATTAAATGTATCATCAGACATTTTCAATTTATTAATAAATTCTAATGAATTTCTAACATTTTATTTTGTTTCTTATATTTATCTTTATGACTTATTTTTTATTTATTCTATTTAATTTATTCGTTAGTTTGATTATTATGATTATTATGACTATTATGATTATTATGATTATTATGACTATTAAGAAAATCTTTTATTGATATTATTTCTAAATATTTTTTTAGGTTACACGACATTTTAAATAAAATTTTTACCTTAACTCCCCTGTGAACTAGACTATTGTTTATATGGATTATATGTTTCATATTTCAATTATTATAAATTAAAATTTTCTAAATTAATAGATGGTTATTATTAATTATTATTGTATTATATTTAATTATCTGTAATATATTTGTTAATATTTGATTTTGGGTAATTTCTTTTTTCAAAAAAATTTAAATGTTCTTTTGTTTTATATTTTTAACCATAGTATATTATATCTGCTAAAAAAATTGATTAATTTTTAATATCTTATTATACTAATTCTATCATATGATTATGGTCATGTGTTAAACTTTCAATAAAATCTTTTTTTATATAATCATAAATATCCAATAAATAAGATATTTTTGGATAATATTACGAAATAATAACATAATAATCTAAACCAAAAGTTTCTAATATCTATTATAATTCTTCTGAAGGATAAAATGATAATCCAAATATATTACATAAAAATTTAAATATATATATGGTTTATTTATAATCACCATCGGTTTATTTTTTTTAAAAAATACTCTTAGTTTATTATTATTTGTTTTTTTAAATTTCATATTATTGTGATTATTTTTAATATTTTTGTTATATATTATTTAATGATTTATCTTAATTTGTATCACTAATTTCATCATCATCTTCTTATTAAAAAAGTGATTTATTTGATTATATTATTTTACCATCATCAATAATGAGATCTGTTAATTATATTATTTTTTCTTTATTTTACATTTTAATATTAAATATTATTTATATATTGTTTTATTAAATTTATATATATAAATTGATTTAATAAACCATATAAAACAATATAAATATTAGTAAAAAATGTTATACACTTGACACTTGACAATGGACGATAGTATTTTTTCTTCAATCTATGAATACCCTGGAAATAAAAGAAGTATTCTAAACATTAAATAATTACTAACTCAATAATTATTTAATGTTTAAAGAAAAATAGATTGTTGTAGAAATAAAAAATAGCATTATGAATAAAAACTTATTATTATTGAAAATTATCAATATTCATAATATTATTAATATTGTCCAATTTATAGGAAATATATATAAATAAAAAAAAATTAATTAATTAAAAAAATATAAAATATAATAATTTTAATTAATTAATGTGAAGATTTTTAAATGAATTTAAATATTAAATAGTAATTTATATCAATATATCATTAAGAAATAATATAAAATAGTGTTTAATGATAATATTTTTTAATGATTTATAGTATTTGTTATTGAATATTTTTTTATTAATATTTGTTTCAAATATCGTCAAGTTTATATGGTTTTGAAGCCATTGATATATATTCTTCCATATCCATTAATATAGTGCTTGCGCCTGTTCCATATTGTCGAGGTATTTGTCCAATCATTACATTAGCAATAACACCTTTAAATTTTTCTTATTCGGCAAATATTGTTGAAGCGGTAATTACTTGATTTACTTCTTCGAATGCACATTTTGCCAATGGTCCAATATCTTATTTATTAATTCCGTGTCTGTCTATTTATACTATATTTCCTCTATGTGTCATAATATCAACAAGAAGAGATATATGTTAAATACTCATACCCGCATTTGATTAATTATATACATCTTTAATGCTTTTTTCAAGTAAAGCTCTGGTCATTTCAATACCATATATTTTATGAACTTCTCGTATATTATTTGAAATAGTTCTTGTTTTATCTATATTTGGTAATTATAAAATTTCAAATAAATTAGATCCTGCTGTTTCAATAATATATTCTTCAAAATTTTCCCATTATCGTGTTAATTTGTTATATATTTTTTCAGGAGAAGTTAGTTTGCGATAATATGCTTTATTAATACCACTTATACCTTTAATTGATAAATGATTTACAATACTATGTTCGAGTGCTTTAAGGTGCGCAATTACATCTTCTGTTTATTCATTAAGAGTAATTCTGAAAAACAAGTCTTCGTCATTATCGTCATTATAAATTGTTGTAATTTTGCTTCCATAAGCCATTTTGAGTTTAAGGTTAATATCAATCATTTTAATATTATTTTCATACATTGTTTCACGATTGAGTGTGAAACGCAATACAAACCCTTTTTTAATATCATTATTATAAAGTTCAAATTTCTTGAAATTTTTAATATGATTATTATCTTTTTCCAATACAGAATAATCATCCTTATTAGAAGGACTATCATAATATATTTCTGAACTTATTAAAACATCTTTAAGATACTTGTTTTCAATTTTGTTTTTAAGATCAAGTGCGTATTCCATTTGATTTCTTTTTGAAGGTGGTAAATAAATAATGTTTTATGGAGTTTTAATGTTTTAAGTAACTGTTAATAGTTCTTTAAGTCTTGGAACTCCCGATGTAGATTCTTATGCCGCAGATAGTCCGGCGCTATGAAAGCTGTCACGCCCACAAATCCCGCTGTATGGAATATAATTCAGGGTATCCTTAACAGTAAAATCATAAACAAGGGGGTGTTTATCATCCTTATATTCTCTGATTTCTTTAATTTTATCATAAACTACTTATTGATTTAATAATTATTCTTTTAATCGTTAATCTGGTATTTTTTATACATCTTCTCTTCTTATAAGGTCATTATCTAAACCTCCACAAGTAATACCGGGTATCATATTGAATTTAGTACTTTGGGTACCATAATCAAGTGATTTTTCATATTATTATTAAAGTAATTATTTTTTATGTTAAATTGGCAAATTATTAAATTATAAATAGAATTTTTAGTAATTATTGCCTTATATTATTAATGTATGAATGTTATGGTTAGATTTAACATTACAAGTTGTTCTAACTTCATTAATATAATATGAAGTAACTTCTTTTCCATAATAAGTATTAATATTATACATTGATAATAAAGTGGATATATCTTCAAGTAATTATTTTGAAACACTTGAAACATTAATTATATATCCGG
>JACCDM010885185.1_pt1 | contig 14027 bp, 30 predicted proteins | sample 7445851 | NCBI WGS metagenome assembly JACCDM01 (sample SAMN15323438, study PRJNA562643) | freshwater metagenome | isolation source: river surface water | place: USA:Blue River Watershed | collected 2017-08-16
AAAGCTAGGTATCTTTTAGATGATTGCATATCTGCAACATCTATGTGCCAATCGAATATATCATTAACATCATAACACTTAATTCTAAATTCTTCAAATGCTTTTACATCAGGAATTGTAAATTTTTGTGGTAATTCGCTTTGATATTGGTTAAATAAAGCAACTTGGAGACTTGATAATGTTTTTACTACATTAAGGTCATTAGTTGATAAATTTAGATTCACCTCAGAAAAGTGTGCAATACTTGAGCTACGTTGTATTTTTTCTTGTGATTCAAAAAAATTAATTAATTGTTTACAATTTTCAGGAGGTAATACATCATCATATACTTTAATTAAATCTTGTAATAATAAATTATTAGTCATTCCATGCAGTCCCGTGTAATGAAAGTATTTGTTCTATTGTCATACCTGCTATTTTATCCATATCCATTTTTTGCTCAACATATTCTTTTGGTTTTTCTAATACTAATGTTGGTGTAGGCTTAGGGACTTCGGGCGGTTCAACAGGAGCAACATAATCCTTTTGATTTTGTACCATTCGATTATATTCATCATAAGACAAAAGTACACATCTAGGTTTATTTGATTTGGTAATAAAAACAGGTTGTTTATCTGCTACTGCAACCGTATGACCTATTAATTTCTTAAATTCTGTAATTGTTATAACAAACATATGAATAGAATAGTGTCTATGAATAGATAAAATAAAATAATTGGTATTAACCCATTCGCTTTTGTCTTCTTAAAAAGACCCATCAAATAAATTGTTACTAGTATTGAGCCAAATAAAAAAGCACTAATAAGAACTGTCATGATGGTATCTCTAAAGATTATATGCTTAGTCTATCATAACTTAAATGGGCTGTCAAATTAATGACAGCCCACATTAAATTAAACGATAGCTTTCAACGTAACTTGTTCGACACGATGAGTCAAACCTTTCAACATGCTAGATAAAACTTGAGCATGATTAATAGTAGCATCGCTTTCTTCTTGATTATGAACTACCAATAAATTTTTATTAGTATCATAGAAAGAACAGTTACTAAAAATAACGTCAAACTTTAATTGGTAATGGTTATCATTTTTTTCGATGACAACATCTTTCAACGCATATGAACGGAAACCACGTTTAGCAGATAAACGGGACTTAGCAGCCCAAGACTTTACTAAACTGATAAGTTGCTTACGAATGCCACGTAATTCGCTGTAATCGCTCGCACGTAACGTAACTACACCATAGTAGTGTACAAGGTTTGCATCAGCAGGTAACATTTTACCGATAACTGCATCACGCATTAACAATTCAGCAGCTTTAATACTTGTGCGAGTCTTTAACTCACGATACGTTGGTAAGTTAGACATTTGCACATTTAAGTTATGTGTTTTATCGGAGGTAATGTCAAAACCTGCAATTGTCCAATCACGATGTTTACCCATTTCAATTTACTCTATTAGTTGATGATGAGCTATTCTACCATAGACCCGATACCTTGTCAATCTTCATTTTCAGATAACATTTTTTCAATATTAACTGTCATGACTTTCATAGTATCTCTTGCTAATTCCCATTTTTCAAGGTCTTTAGCTTTTACCTGAACACGCTTTTCTTTACCAAAGAATGTTTTAGTAGGCGACCCTGCAATATAGAAATTTAATTGATTAATAAAATCATCCTTAAATTGGGCAGCGATTTTATCATCATAAAAAATATAAAGGCGACCATATTCATCATATACAGGTTCATCTACACCTAAATTTGACCGACACTTAATAATATATCCTATCATTTACTTAATCCATTGTTATGTGAGTAGAAACAAACTCACCTATTAATTTCCCTTTATTGGGTACTACATGTACTGCAATGTCATCATAGATTTTCTCTGTGTTAAAATCTTTAGCACACGTAATAGGCAACTCTTGACCGATATGTTTAATAGACCATTCACGTATTAATTGTAGGTGAATATCTAACAGTACGGTATTACCCTTGTATGACACTATATTAGCCCTAGCGGTAAAGATTCTTACATCTTTACCTTCTTTTATTAACTTCTTTGCTAGGTTAACAATAGGCCAAATAGGTTCGCCTATTTGGTGTTCTTGTTCTATCGAATATGTTGCAAGGGTACGGTCTAAATCAAAACCAATCCAGCCCATAAGTCATTCCTTATTGTTTGTTAAATTCTTTTCGTACTTTATTAGCAGAACTTACATTATCATTATAGTATGCAAATAACATATCAGTAATGCCATCAGTATCAGTAGGCATATCATCTTCTAATGATGTCCAAATAGCTACATCATTATGTAGAACACAATAACTTAAACCATCATCAACATACTCTACCGTAAAATTACTAGCAAATACACTAATCTTTTCATTAAATACATCTTCTGTAAATTTATCATTAAAAAGATTAGTAAATGTTTCCATGATGGTCATATTGAACTCACGTACTGCATTTAACACATTACCACGATAGTCAACCACTTGTTGTGGTTGACTATTTTTAATATTACTAGGACTTGTAACCAACATATATTATTCCTCTTGTTCATCATCCTTACCGCTAACTTCTTTCCAAGTCAACGGCATTGCTATTGTATAGAACGTCTTTTGACGGTCCTGCTTTTTAATTTCATTCCAAATAAACCCACGCTTATCTTTTGGATATTGGTTTACTAATGGAAATAATTGCTTACGAACAGCATTAATTTCATCATAGCCCATTAAGTCAAATTGCTCTTTGGTAATACCAATTTGTCTTAAACAGTCTAATGCGTTAGCTAATCCCTCGTCAATAATAGGATTAACATAACCTAATAATGCACTAATGTAGGTATCTACCAAATGAAAAAATTCATTAGGTAATTCAGCTTTCCAAGTATATAAAGACTCACGGGACTCTAAATATAATCGTTTAACGTGCTTAAATGTAATGCTAAATTTAGACTTATGCACAGCAACATACGCAAAAGTTTTAAACTTAACTTTACGACCATTTTTTAAGGTGACTACAAACCCTTCAAAATTATAATCTGTACATGAAGTACAGAAATTAATAATACTATTAATAAAAGAACGAGTAGTCCCGTCATGATTTTCAGTCCAAGTTTCCATCAAATCATCTAATTGATGATTAAATGACGAAACGAACGTAAACACATTTTCTAACAAATTAGTAAAATGTACTCCATCAATAATATCACCACTATTAGAAATATAATCTAATAAAATTAAGTCATCGGTATCACCATAGTCAGTAACAATACGATTCTCTTTATAGACAATTTCTGCCAAATAAGTAACATCAGTCATTAAATGAGACAGGTCTTTTGTACGCAAAATTTTAGTTGCGTGTACACCTTGTTCAGAACCTAATGAACCATGAGTAGAACACCACCATTGATTATTATAATGAAAGATGATACCTAATGAACCATCTTCTTTATAACTAACATGACTAATATCATCATCGGTAATATTGCTATCTTCTGCTAATTCACTATAGTTATGAAACTTAGGAAAGCTAAGTGCTACTAATTTGCCTGTGCCTTTTTCAAACACAATACCACGACAAAGGCGTTCGAGTGGGGTCCACTCGGTTGCCCGACGAAAACCTGCAACTTTTTGGTATTGGAATAATACTAAGTTTTCAAGACCCTCACGACCAAACCCATCATTACAATAGACTAATCCTAAATCTTCATTAAATTTAGAATAGTTTAAGTCAGGTAATGGTTGATATGGTTTTGTGTTAGTTTTAACCCATGAGGATAATTGTTCAATTTGTGATTCATATTCGGAGAACACATTCATTTTTAAAAACTCAATAAAAAAGGCTATTAGATATAATAGCCTTTTTTTGGTTCTATGTCAAGGTTAGTCAACACCACTATCCCTTTCTTTTTTTTCTAATTCAATATCATCATGCATACCATTAAAATTAGGTAGTATGCCATGTTTAGGGTCATACCCCTTGAATAACGCACGTTCTTGAATATCTGTCGCATAATCGTGAGGCTCACCGCCACCTGCTTTATCGACTAACGAATTATGTTTTATTAGATTTCCCATAATACGCATTTTTTGATGTTCAGTAAGATGAGGCTGTGCAATTAATGAGTTAAATTCATCAATTGACTTATTATATGGTTTTCCTGTAATAACATGTGTACCTGCACGACCTGTTGTACTATTATGCATACGATATTCTGAAAGGTCTTTAGTATCACCGTCAATATATTCATTGGTATCTTCGGGGGAATAGGTATCAGTAGGACGGGTAAGTTCTAAACCAAATGTTGCTTTTTTTTCTGAATCTTGACGATAATTTTCATCGTCTGCATGTTTATCATAATCACTATACGATTCTAGTAAATTTAAGACAGTAATTGTCATATTATTTCTCCATTGTTAATTTCATATATTTACTAAATTAATTTTCTTACTGCTATATGACCATAGGCTACAAGTACTATGGTGAGTAGTCCTGTAACCTGTTACATCGCATATACCGACATTAGACTTTATCTGAATGTAGTTATAACAAGTGCTACAATTTCCACAAGCCATAGTTAATACCGATTAATTTTTTTAATGACAAATTGGTAATCACCATCTGACCGTTTAGATGAATATACCGTCACATTATTACCAAATAATAGTCGTAATGTTTTATTATTCATAGTAGTTAATATTGTATATAATCTATCAATGTCATCGTTGGCAATATCAACTGATGAATCTAGCCAATTTACATACAATTTAGACATAAATTTACTACTATCAATATTTTCTTGCATAATGTCTATATCATCATCAATATCATTAGCATTAAATAATGTTATATCATTTACTTCATAGTCTTGACGCTCATTATCATTTATAAATTCTTTTTGCATCCAACAAATAGCTACAATATTAGTAGTATTATAAATATTGGTAGCGATAGAATTTAAATCATTCATTACCTGCGTCTTTAGGGTCTCAATTTTATTTTTATGTATTCTCAATAAATTAGCTTTATCAAGCTCATATTGATTACCTAGAGCAACTATAGATTCTAATGCGGAAAAACTCATATATTAATCCTTGTATGTTGAATTTTGTATGTAAACAATATCATTACCTGTTCTTGCAAAACATTCAAATATATTTTCATCAGATACATCAAATGTTTTATATTCATCTAAAACCTTTATAAACAGTAGGGTGTCTATTTCACAGGACTCATTACAATAATCTGCCAATGTAGTATAACTGTTAATCATAGCAAATAATACTTGTTGTTTAAAATCTAAATTAAATATTGAGTTATTATTTTTAATTATTTTATTACATTCTTTCTTAGTTAAAATATAGACATTAGATGAATATCCCTTAGTATCCCAACCAATTGCAATAATATCTTTATAATCCATAAAAATATTATATAGTTCTTCATATAGGTCATTTGCACAGGTATGACGCATTAATTCAGCCATAGGGGTGTTAATCATGGTTACTTAGCCTTAAAATTAAAATATGTTTGACGATATGAAACATTCACCTGATTAGGCTGTAATGTTACAGTCCCGATAGATTGTTGTGATTCCATAATAGGCACTGTAACACTATATTCAATAGTAGAACATCCACCTAGCAACATAATTGATAATACGATTAAAGTTTTCATTGGCTATCCTATTCAGTCATAAATAAATAAAGTTCACGTAATCCTAAACCAATCAGGACTACTATAATTACAACAAATGCTACGATGAAATAAGGAAACATTTTCCTAACCTTTCTTAAAACTTATAGGTATTGTAGCAGTTAATTTCCCTGCTACTGTAAAAATTTGTATCTGCATACCATCAAAGCCTGTATCATTAAGTTTCACAGTATCACCTACAGCCAACTTAATTTCAATACCTAATCCTTTATCATCCTTAAATCGACTTTTCATCGCATTTTCAATAGGTGTAATGCCGATGTTTGTAAGTATCGACACAACACCTGTACAGTTATCACGTATGACTAAAGCACAACGAGTAATAGTCAAATACATATTGACAAACAAAGTATCTTCATGTAAGGCTAATTGTTGCGTAACTAGACTACTATCCTTTTGCTCGATAATAAATGTTACATCACCGATATAATAAGTACCTGCCTTAGTTACTGTTGCAATATTGTCGATAAGTGAAAACATGATTTATCCTTTTAGTTAGTGAATAGCCATTCTTTATCTTTTCCAATATGTACATTGCTAAACAATTTCAATATGGTAAGTTCTGCATTAACCTCAGCCTCAGTTGTAACATACTTAGTAAAACTGCAATCGTCTACACCTGCTACCCGTATTGCATAAGGCTTAGTAGGCTCATCAACATCATCAGTCAGGTCTGTTCTAAGTTCTACTGTTAGATATACATAAAAATTATCATTAACATAGTAAGGAATCATATTCTTATCAGTCACTTGTAACATGAATTGATGAATATAGGCTGAATCCCCATTACGTATTAATTTTCCGTCTTTAATTAACATTGGATATGGATAATTAAGACTATTAGTTAGTTCATTAGGTGTAACAGTCCCGTTACGCCACTCAACACCATAATGTTTATCCCACCATTCTTCAATAGGAATAGTTGTAATTGTTGTAGTGTAGTAATCTTTCGGGTCTCCCAATTGACGGGCATAATATTCTGTTTGGTCAATCATACAGGATTTACACTTACAGGCTACAAAATGACCCGACCATTTTGAATAAATTGTATCACCGCATTTTCTACATGTTAAAAATAATGGAATCATGAAATTAGTACCTTATAGTTTACATCTTTAATTGTTATTTGTTTATCAGTTATTCTTTTAGTTAGATATTTAGTTATCCATTCTTCTGCTTGTTCAGCATTTTTGAAAGTTTCAGGTGACTCAGTATAGCCATTTTCAACATACTTCCACTTTTTACCTTCATTAAATTTAATAAGGGTATAGTCATGGTGAATTTCTAATTGAAATTTAGGGGTATCTGTTGTTGGATAACCTACATTGTTTAATGTATGTATTAAAAATAATACAGCCCAAAAGAATAACACACCTAAAACTATAATTGCATATGGTGACATTTCATTCTACCTCTTTAGTGATAATTTCATATTCTAGGGGTCTTTTACCGATAAACACAGGTTCAGGTTCTTTTGCTAATTGGTCTTTAATGTAATGTTTCAACCATTCTTCAATGTCTTTTTCAGTATAGAATGCATGACGACCATAACCATTTAATGATAGGTACTTCCAAAATACACCATCAGTGTACTTGAGGTACAATCTATTAGAGTATTCAACAATTACAAATCGTGGATTATTAGATGTTGGATAACCGATAGTAAGGTGATTATCATAGATGTAGTAAAAAATTGCAGTAGCTAACAATCCTATAAAGAATAAAATAAGACCCAACATACGAAATACCTACTGACTAAAAAATGTTTGATGACTAATTCTAGCATGAATACTAAATGTTGTCAATAGCACTTAAAATGCGATTTAAGGCACTTTAGATGATATGTAGTACCTTTGTACTATAAATGTATTATAGGGTTCTTAAACGAGCTTATACTGCGTTTAGCAGCTATTAGTGAAATACTTTAATGAAAATACTTTAATGAAATGTATAAAGTCTTTATCTTAAATGAGGATTGAATTTTAATAAAGTAATCATTTGTTAAAGAATCATAAAAATAAGTGCCTTTGGCACTGCTGCGTAGCAGCTATTACTATCTCCTTTTTCTTTTTAATAGTACCTTTTTATAAAGAATTTATTACTATTATTTTTATATATTCTCTTATAAGGATAATTTCTTTAAGTAACTGTTTATTAAAAGAAAAGTGACTACTCTTACATAAAGCGTTTATGTAAAATCTTATATCATGGTTAGACCTTATTAGAATAGAATTAAATCTACATTTTCATCGTAGTTTGAGTTATAAATAAACCTACATTTAATAGTGGTATTCATCATTTAAACGCTCTACAAGCTCATTTAAGCCTACCTTCTATCATTTATAATACAAAGGTACTACTTAGTGTATAACACAGCTTAAATCGCTTTATATGCTGTTTGTTATGGTTAATATGATTTTGTATAAATGATAGGTAAATACTGTCAAGTGATTTAAATTAAGAGGATTAACCATGAAAGATTTTAAGACAATACTAAATGAAAATTTATTAGCAACTCAACCTGTATTGAGTGAAGGACTTGTTGATAATGCTAAATTAGCTGCATCAAAGATTGGTCGTACATTAACAAAACAAAGATTTTTAACAGGGTTTAGTACTAAATCGTCTTCTGACCATTTAGATGCTGCTGCCGATGAATTGACACAAACTCATCCATTTTCAAATGTTGGTGAAAATAATAAATTAGCAAATGTTGTTGTACGTCATCCTAGTGCAACCTCAGAACATTTGAATGCTGCTATTGCTAATGGTGCGTTAAATCATGTTGGTGTTAAAGCATACTTAGACCACCCTAATACCTCTACAAGTGACGTACATGACCGATATAGTTTATTTTCATCTAATGCTTTTGGTAGTAATGACCGTGAACAAAATCTAAAAGATATTGTTATGCACCCTAAAACAAGTATCCATCAAAAAGTAAGTGCATTAAATGTCGCAAATACCGTGAGTATTCCTTCTAATACATTTAATAAATTAGCAAGTCATGTTGTATCTCATCTTGATACTGATACCCGTCAATTAGGTGAAATAGCTAATATGTCTAATGATGATAAAACTCTTAGTAAAATTGCAGAGCATCCAAAAGTTAATAGTAACATTATTTCTAGTTTAGCTAATAAGTATGGGTATAGTGAACAGAATACTGCATTAGGTAAAAGTTTATTTGATAATCATAAAGATAATATTGATGTTAGTCGAGTATTAGCTGCTAAAAGTAATGATAAGAATGTACTAGACCATTATTCTAATACAGAAAGTCCCGCTACTGTTAATTTGGCTCGTAATGTTAATGCTAATTCTACCCATCTTCATGCAGCTATTAATAGTCATTTAAATGATAAAGAGAGTGGATGGCGTTTTGCTGATAATAATGACCATATTTTAAGTCATCCTAAATTAGATGACAGTCATAAAATTAAAATGGCTAAATCTAATATTGCTGCTAGTGAATTATTATCAGATGAAAAAACATCACCTGCGGTCTTACGTGCTATTTATAATAACCATGAAACTATGCGTGAAAAGGCACAAAATCACCCTAATGGTATCGCATTAAGAAATTTTGGTTTACCACAACAATAATATTAACCAAAAAAAGGAGGCTAATGCCTCCTTTATTTTACTCCTATACACTACTTAGTATATTTTATAATCATGATGAAATAATACTCTAAAAATAGTGATTAGTAACATTTCATTTGGCTTACGACCCATCGTAAGAGATAATATAGTATTAGTGAATGAATCATCACTTGTTTTAAGTAAAACTATACTTTCGCTCGTATCATATTTTGATGTGTACATTATTGGTGGTGCTTGTATATCATAATGAGTAAGGTCAAAGAATATATTATCAAGTTTATGATTAAATTTAATATTTTTTAAGCGTCTTTCTACTTCATGTTTAATAACGAACATAATTAATCTTCTTTATTACATGGGTCTTTAATTACAGAATAAAGTATATTATATGTGTAATCATCTAAATAATATACTGCAAATATAGTGATTAGTAATAAATCATCTAACTCATAACCTTCCCGACATACTAATATAGCATCTCCAAATGAATCAATCCCCATTTTATGCTCAACTGTACATATATCATGTGAGTACTTTGATATATATGTTTTTGGTGGTGGACTATCACTATAAAATTCCAAATTAAAATAATAATTATTAAACCCTAAGTCCTCTTTAATATTTTTTATACGCCTAGTCGTAGTAAGTTTAGATATAAACATACTTTATTCTTCTTTTGGATTATTAATTACAGCATAATAAATGTAGTAGTGTTCTTCTACATATTCAATATTAAATATACCTATAAGTAATACATTATTAGGGGCTTCTATATTATCAGCAATAATTTCTCTAATACATTTAGTGAGTGTAGTATGCATTTTCATAAGCTTAACTTCATTAATAGCACTATATTTTGTTATATATTTTTTAGGTATAATTAGTTCGTGATATTCAGATAAGTCAAAGAATATATCTTTCAGTCTATATTCTTTCTTAAAATTAACTAATCTTTTTGTTAATATACCTTTCTCTAAATACATAATCTAATACTCTATATTGTAAGTCTGATAATTTATATCAAATCTACCAATATTCGGTATTTCCCGAACATTAATATTGTTAATTGATATTAATAATATAGAATGGTTATTACTAAATAAGGCAACTATATCTTTAATTGCATTTATAAATGTATCATTACCTGTAGAATACTGTGAAGATGGGTTGTAATATCTTTTATTAATAATAATTATACCAGCAGGATGGCCTGACTGATAAGCACTAATATAAAAATATACTTTTCCATTAATATTATCATTATTAAATTTATAATCTTCTAACTGATGTTTAACATCATCTACATACATAACTGCCATTATATGCCCCTAACAGGAATACAGAAAAATTCGTATGTTAGTTCTGATGACTTCTGTGGAGTTGTTTCATATGTAAATGATAATATAGACATCAATACATAGTAATTTTCAGTGTCAAATAATGCTACTAATTGTTTAATATGTTCTATAAAATCAGTATCGGGTCTTTTATTAAAATATAACATGGAGGATAATAGACGACCGCCTACTACAATGTCAATTTTGTTATTGATAGGCCCATTATTATAGTTCTTTACTGTAAAGAATACATTTTTCAGATTATTTTGTGCCTTAAACTGTGATAATTGCATGTGTAATGCGGCACGATTTGCTAGATGAGACATGGTATGTGCTATAAATTAAAAACTAAATTATACCACTTTCTTAGCTTTGGAATGTATAGAATCGGTAACATTGTAATAGGCGTATATGATGGTAAGTAATCCATCTTTAACTGATAATGAATACAATTGGAGTACCGACAAAGAATCTGCTGTATTGAAAATATCTAGGAACTTAAAAAATATATCATCATCATAAAATATTTGGGCTGACTGTATTTCTGATTTAATTACTTCTTTTCTAATAGTGATACTGACAATTGATGGATAAATATAATTATTACCATATTCTATCATATCAAAATATAAGTTGCGTGTCTTTCCGTTGCAATACTTATCAAGAATGCTATATACTTTTTTCTGCTCATAGCTGTCATTGTATCATATACACCGAAAGTTTAAGGTGATAGTCTGTCCCGTCATAATCAATTTTATAGAGGCTAATTATACATGGAATTGGCTGATTGTTAAAAAACTCAAAGTAGTCAACCCAATTAGGCACAGTACGCTCAATAAAAGTACCGTTATATTCAATATCATTAATTTTCATAATTGGTATGCTATCTTGGTGCATACTTGATACTCCATAATCTGATAAATTAAAGAACACGGTCTTATGTTGGATATATATGTTATATTGTTCTAAAAGCGATATAACTTCTGTAACGTGCATATTATCCTCCTATTTAATGACATATAGTGCATATTGTATGTGATGGTATTCACCATCAAACTCTATATTATAGATATGCATTATGCTTAGATATAGGTTATTGATAGTATTAAAATATTGAAACAAATCATCTGTTTTGCGTTTTATAAGATGACCATTATATGTTACACCATTAATAATTATAGATGACACCTTAAAGCTATTATTACCATATTGAGATATACAAAAGTATAAATTCTTAATAATAATAGAACTGTTATAAGATTTGAGTATTGCTCGTGCCTCTGAAAGTTTCATTGTCATGATATTTCATATACTCCATAAATTATGTGATACTTATCATCATCAAGACTCAAATGGAATATGTTAATTACTGTAAATATATCAACACTATTAATATCATTAAAGTGTGCAATCAAGTCTGCTACCCGTACTTCTTCTTTATAACCAAGATATTCGGTATTATTAACTTTTATACTTAATAAACCGTTTGGTATTTCATTAATTTTAAAATTAGATACTGTGAAAAATATATTCTTCTTTGTTATTGATTTATTATATTTATCCAACATACCATAAATATACGCTCTAGTGTAAATCATATCGGAAACCAACTAAATTCGACTTGCACAGTATGTGCTTGATGACCATAAATGTCACTATGCCCTATAGTGTATAGAATATCATATATGTTTATCATAGTCATGCTATTATCTATCTTAGCTACAATGTCATTTATGCATTGACTTAATAGTGTGTAATTATGGTTATTATGTGGTGTATACTGCACATAAAACATAGGGTCTAGTGTTACGCAAGACTTAACAGTATTAACCTCACTATCATATACTTTGTCTGTTTCTTTTAAGTATGTCCTATACATACTACTTAATGAAGACCCATAGCAATTTAAATTAAAAAAGATGTTTTTCTTAGGAAACTGCTTTTTCTTTTCAATTAAGAATTTTTTAATTTCATCTTTTTTCACTGTTACACCCGATTAGCAGAATCTCTTGCCATAATAAGTACGTTAGCTGCATCTTCTTTAGTCCTGAATACAATACTATTACCAATATCATCTCTAAGGTCAAGCCATTTAATCCTACCTTTGGATTGTATCACGTATCCTGCACCACGTCTAATGATACGATGGTCTGTATTACGGGTCATGAAGTTAAAGAAACAATACCATACGATTAATAGTGCGCCTAGAGACATTAGGATGGTAATTATAGTGGTGATTAGTGGTGACATGGTTTAAGCTCCCTCGATTGATATAGCGGCAAATTTGATATTTATATACACTTTCCCAATAGCAACTTTTTTTAAGCTGATTAATAAAAAGTGATTTTCTAAAAACGATTCTAAAAATTCTTCTTGCATTAAACCTATAGCACGGTCTAATGGAACAGCGTTATTAATTCTACATTTCCTTGCATAATATATAGAACTGTATTCCTTACCTCTGAATGTAGTCGTAAACCTACTACTAGATATTTTATTATAGTCCCTCATTGAAAAGAATAGTCTATTCTCAAATATACTGTCTTTTTTCATATTAATAATTAATGGTAATATAATAGATTCTTTAATCATTTTAATCTCTTTGTTGCAATCGCCATAGTGAGAACTATATTTTTATTATTATCATATGATACATTAACAATACTTATGATATGTGCAGTATAAAGTACCCTCATATTACGAAGTTTATATACTAATATACTTTGTAGGCATTTCTCAAGTAGTGTATACTGAGGGGGTTCACATATTGTGTAATAACTATATTTTGTATCTTCAAAATTAAAATTACAACACGATACACCATAATTATCTAGGTGGAAATAGACATCTTTAGTAGTAATGTGAAATCCTTTCTTAAAGTCTATTAAGAAACGTTTAATTTCCTCTTTTGTTAAATGTTCTTTATCCATTTTTAGGTACACCTATAGAAGAACAATGTATTGTTACCCCGTTATCATTAGATTCTGCACCAAAGATAGTTATTATTTTGTAGTTAATATTAAAATTTCTATCTTTCGCTAGTTTATATAATTCGGCAATAATACTACTTGGGCCTTGACTTGTCCATAATTGGAGATTTGGCTTATATAAAATACCATTAAAAGTAATTTTTTTATAACTATTATCAGACCTTCCATATTCGTTTAGATTGAAAAATACATCATTAAGTGATGTCTCATCTAACTTCACAAATTTACAATAATCTATCATACTTTGTTTTTTAATCATGATTATAACTCATACTAGGGGCTTAGTTGCTACTGTCATTGTTATTATTAATTTTTCATTAGTAGGCTCTATATTAATGAAGCTAACAATATATGCATTAGTCTTTTTAT
>JACCDM010930694.1_pt1 | contig 14022 bp, 13 predicted proteins | sample 7445851 | NCBI WGS metagenome assembly JACCDM01 (sample SAMN15323438, study PRJNA562643) | freshwater metagenome | isolation source: river surface water | place: USA:Blue River Watershed | collected 2017-08-16
TACAAAGATATATTTTATATACAGTACTTGGTTATACAAAATACTAAAATTTGAAAAAACCCATCGCTGGGTTCTTCAAAATATCTGAATTTGGTGACTAATCTTTGCACCAACGTTTACCATACGTTCTTTGCTGGTGAACAAATTGGACCCAATAAATCCCCGATGGCCATTGGGAAGAAATTACATGATGCCATTCACCGTCCACCCAATTTCTGTATACCTCTCTACCCATCAAATCCCATATCACAACTTCACTTCCTCCTCTAGGAAGGGGACCAATGTTTAACTCTGAACTGCCCGGATTGGGGTAGATCTTCCACTCTGGAACTTGCGCGGCTTCTGACACGGCAATAGAGACGGAATCCGTTGTAAAATAAGCCATACCTCCACCGCTGTGTCCCATGATCAAATCCATAGAACCCTCGCCGCTGAAATCAGCAAACACAATAGAGGATCGATCTCCTTCTCGTATATCTTGCCACTGCTCATCTAACAATACGCCTTGATTAGGCAGATTGCCTTGAAACTGGTAATGGTTAATCCAACCCTTTTCACATCCCAAAAACAAATTCCATAAATTTCCTTCTCCTTTGACCAATGCAGGAACACTAAAACCATCCAAGCCCAAATAGCTCGAAGCTTGGGCGCCAGCGAGATTCTCAGTCACCAACGACCAATTTGGCAACTCAGCCGTGCCTATATTTTTATAAAAATTCACGTTGCCCGATTTCTCGCCCGCAACCAAATCCAACAGTCCATCCTGATTCAAATCAATCAACAATGGGGTTGAACTTTGCCCCAAATCGATAACCTCACCTGTTGCATCAGACAACAATTCTGGAGTTCCAAATTCAGGCGAAAAGGAATTCCCGATATTTCGAACGCGATATAAATTGCCATTTAATTCACCTAAGATCAAATCGCCATCGCCATCTCCATCCCAATCACCCCATGCGGGATACATGCTCTGTAAATTCAAAGCGGACATATTCATCCAATCTTGAGATACCCACATCAGTTGCCATTGTCCGTTAGCAGTATCATTGCTCAATAAATGCAAACTTGACTTAGCTACTAAATCTTCAGTATCGTAGTACCTTGAAGATAAAAGCAAATCCAAATCTCCGTCACCATCAACGTCTGCAGCCACAGGATGGGCGCCAAATCCGACATCAACACTCTGGTTTTGTAAAAAATCCTTGGCCGAAAAAATCCAATCAGGCTGACTTTCCGTTCCCTGATTGACATATAACCACACAGACTTGCGATCCTCCGCTCCATAAATAGCATTGGGTGAAACCAATAAATCAGAAACTCCATCATTGGTTACATCTTCATAATAGGCTGCAGGAAAAAGATGCAAATCAACAGGAGGCGACATAGGAAATTGAGTAGTAAAAGCCACTGCACTGTCTGGACCCTGCGGAGTATCAACCAAATAAACAGCAGCCAAATTGGGCTCCGTAACGTCACCTATGATCAAATCTTTGATGCCGTTGCCATTTAAATCAATTGCGGCCAATGTGCCGCCTGTATGCTTGGCTGATTTTGACTTGGGATTCAATACATTTAATGGGCATGAAAACTGATCACCAATAAAAAGCGAAAAACTCTCAGCAGCTTCGGATACCATACCATAACAGCGATTGACACATTCAAAGTCCATTAAGTCACAATTTCCATTCTGTACTTGTTGAGATTGATAATAGTAAATGCCCGTGCTCGATTCTGTGTTGGTGAGGACATCCAAATCGCCATCTCCGTCAATATCTTCAATAACTGGAACATCAACACTCATGCAATACAAAGGCGCATTAAATGGACCGCCCCCCAGATCGTAATCAGACTTCAATAACTGCAAATTATCATAAGGCTCAAAAGAAAGCACTCCCGTTATTGGAGTTGTATTGATATACAACACCAATCCAGATTGATAATTGGTTACTATATCCTCATATCCATCACAATTCATATCTCTAAGCAATGCCCAAGTATTCAGTTTTGGGAAAAAAGATTCGAATTGCGGCGCGTGATACCAATAAGATTGACCTGACGTCTCTGCCGTTTGAACAAACACCAGTTTGCGATCTCCTTGGCGATCAAAAACAAATAAATCCTTCACGCCGTCACCATTGACATCAATATTTGAAAATTGAGGGGCATTCAATCCACCCATCCATGGATTGGCCAAATAATAATTCTCCACCTGTACAGGAATACTCGCGTTTCTTTGCCATGTCTGGGCACTTAACTTGCAAGAAACCATGAAAAACAAGAGGGTGAAAATTCTATTCGTCATGTTTCGAAATTAGTCACATCTTTGCATTGTTATGGAAAAATGGTGGATTTTAATATTGGTCATGTCCGGAACGCTTGCAGTGTTTTGGATGGCGTTTCAAAAATGGTTGAATTGGCAGCAACAAAGCGCACTGTATCAGGAAAAAAACGCACGTAAAAATGCGCTCACTCATCTTCGTGTTTCTGCATTGGAGCGCCTTACAGTGTTGCTAGAAAGAATTACACCAACAAGTTTGATTCTTCGCCACCCCGTGTCTCAATTGACAGCCGCTCAATTGCAATTTGAAATTACAAAAAGTATCCGAGAAGAATACGAGCACAACATAGGCATGCAATTGTATGTCGATCCCCAAACTTGGCAATCGATAGTTTTTGCCAAGGATAGTACCTTAGAATTGATTAAAAGCGCCTTTCAACATGTTGGGCCTGAAGCCACATCTTTGGAACTCAGCAATGTAATCTTTCAACTAGAATCTGAAACCAAGAACTTGGTAATTCAAATCGCGTTAGGGAAGTTAAAAGAAGAGATGGACCGTTTGTGATCCATCTCTCTCATTGAACTAGTTTTTTTCAGTATTTACGCGTTTCTATTCACCGCATTCAAGTCTTCAAAAGCCGACTTTAAGCGCTGAACAAAAGTCTTTTCTCCCTCTCTCAACCAAACACGAGGATCATAATACTTTTTATTGGGTTTTTCCGCTCCTTCTGGATTTCCAATTTGCGCTTGCAAATAGGCTGATTTGTCAGACATGTAGTTGCGAATACCTTCCGTAAATGCCCATTGCATATCTGTATCGATATTCATTTTGATTGCGCCATAACTGATAGCCTCTCTAATTTCTTCTCGCGTAGATCCACTTCCACCATGGAAAACAAAATGAATGGGTTTCTCAATGGTATTGAATTTTTGTTGAATAAACTTCTGAGAATTATCTAGGATAATGGGTTGTAATTTAACGTTACCTGGTTTATACACCCCATGAACATTACCAAATGCCGCCGCAATTGTAAATCTTGAACTCACCTTTAACATATGCTCGTATGCATAGGCAACTTCTTCTGGTTGCGTGTAAAGTTTGGAACTATCCACGTGGCTGTTGTCTACGCCGTCTTCCTCACCTCCAGTAACACCCAATTCAATTTCCAATGTCATGCCCAACTTGGCCATGCGCTCAAAATACTGAACAGAAAGTTCAATATTTTCTTGTAAAGATTCCTCAGAGAAATCCAACATGTGAGAAGAAAAAAGCGACTTACCATTTTGCTCAAAAAACTTTTCACCATGACTCAACATCCCATCCATCCAAGGAAGCAGATTCTTGGCGCAGTGATCCGTATGCACGATAACTGGCACTTTGTACAGCTCCGCCATCATGTGAACATGATGAGCACCGCTCACAGAGCCAGCTATTGCCGCTTCTTGCTGCCCATTGGATAAACCTTTCCCTCCATAGAATGCACCACCACCATTGCTAAATTGAATAATCACAGGTGAATTTAATTCCTTGGCTGTTTCTAAAACAGCATTGACGCTATTGGTACCAATAACATTGACAGCAGGCAAAGCATACCCTCTGTCCTTGGCATCGTTCAGGACTTCTGTAACTTGATCTCCTGTTAAAACTCCGGGTTGAAAACGCATGGTATAGTTTTTTTAATTTAAACAAATGTAATACATGTAAACTATTGACTGATGATCTGATCTGCTTTGAAAAGAGCTCTTTCTGTCAAAAAAACAGATTTTAATTGGGAACGATTATCCCAATCATACAGTCTAGAAATCAATAATCGGAGCGCCTCTAACTTATCATCCTCCAACTCAAACAAATTCATAACAAGAACACATTGCTCTACAGTACAACAAACACCAGGAGCTAAAAAACCGATTGTTTTCATTTTCTGGCTTGAAATGGGAGAGGCCATAATGCTTTGTAAAAATTGTTCAAATTGATCTTTACTCATTGGATCTTGACAATGACTATCGCCTTTATACACATTATCTAGCTGAGGTAAAACGGTTAATTCTTCCTCAGTTGGAGTCCATGGAGATTCGCCAGATAAAACCCATTTATATACATCCTTAACTTTCTGCATCTGGAAAGATTGCTCCATTCCGTTTTTTACCAAGATGGATTGTGTCAAAGAATCATCCTCAGAAAAATAAGTTACCAATGTTGTTTTCTTCTCGATAGTCTTCCATTGAAATGCCAACCGATCACAAGGAACTTGATTGATCCAATACCCATTAACTTTCATTCGAAATGACTTCACCGATTGAAAATCGTATTTAACCTGCGCTTGGTTTGACGTATAAACCAAGCACAAAAACAAAATCCCAAATAGGCCTTTCATCACGCTATCCAATTAATTCCCTTCTTCAATTTTTGCAATGTATTCCATTCTGCAGAACCTGGTGCTGGCTGATGTTGGTAATGCCAAGAGGCCATCTCAGGTAGGCTCATTAATATAGATTCAATGCGACCTTTGGTAACCAACCCAAACTTAGTTCCTCTATCGTAAACCAAATTGAACTCAACATATCTACCTCTTCTGATGAGCTGCCATTGCTTTTGATCATCTGTAAAAACTTCATGTTTGTGTTTGGACATTAATTGCGTGTAAAATTCCGCAAAGTATTCTGTCTGAGCAATGGCAAACTGGAGCATCAATTCCTTTGAAATATTTTCGTCTGGCCGGATGTAATCGTAAAAAATTCCACCAATACCTCTTGTCTCTTCGCGATGCTCATTATAGAAATAGTCATCTGCCCATTTTTTGAATCGATCATAAAATGAAGCATCAAACCTATCGCACACATCCTTTAAACCTTGATGAAATTTCCTTGCGTCATCCTCATTTACATAGATTGGCGTTAAATCAATACCCCCACCAAACCATGCATCACCGGCATCTGTCTCAAAATAGCGAACATTCATATGCGTGATAGGCACCATGGGCGAAAAAGGGTGCATCACAATAGAAATACCAGTGGCAAAAAAACGCGTAGCATTGGCGTTTACCTGTGCTTTCATGAACTCAGGGATACTACCTTCAACAGCACTAAAATTCACTCCCCCTTTTTCTAAAACGTCACCATGCACAATAATTCTAGTTATTCCCCCACCACCGCTTTGGTGCTCCCACGGCTCTATTCCAAACTTTTCCTTTCCATCTTCAGCCTCTAACGCGGTACAAATTTTTACCTGAGCCTCTTGAAAAGAAGCCTTAACTATATCTCTAAATTCCATTATGGTCTTGTTCTTGAAATTACCCCTTTCTGTGCGTGCAGCATCAGCACACCGATATTCTCGTATCCGTTACCACGACCTACTTGAATCAATTGAATATTACTTGACAGTCCCTGATAATTGATGCCATGAGTAGCCAAATCACCTTGGTAATTTTTGTGTAAATCTGCGATGGATTGTATCAAATCAAAAGAGCACATCGCGTACTCATTGGGATGGGTAAAAAACTGACGGTGGTATTTCTTGACCCATGGCCTCACCCACTCATCTTCTAAATCCGCTTCATTGGCCTTGGGGAATGAATAACTCAATTGATTGAGCGCAGTAGTTTCGTCATAATCTCCCTCAGATAAGATGTCTTGCCATTCAGGCAAACCTATCACCCAACATTTCTTGAGAGCTATGGCCTTCTTATTGAGTTTTCTTACTCCCTCACCTTGGGCTGTAGGTACAATCAATACAGTTGAATCCTTGGTTGTAGAAACAACATTAATCAACGAATCTAAATTGGCAGATACTACAATATTTTTAAATCCGGCCTTTGTATACGAACCTTTAAAAGCTTCAGCCTTTTTCTTTTCCACTTCTGTTTTGCCGGCGTACAAATAGACCGGAACATTGGATTTTTTATGCGTGACAACATATCTTGCCGTGGCGCCCCACTGAGAAACGTCTGATGGGAAAGCTTTGATTAAATGATCATTGCCCATCAAGACTTTGTTGCTGATTGGAACTGGGCAAATCACCCACACTCCCTTTGTTTTAGCCCATTGTGCAAAAACTTCCAATGACTCTTTGAATAATGGTCCAACTAAAAAGTCAGCATCATTGAATTTTCCAGACTGAGTCCATTCTTTAGCCAACGTTACGTTGTCCGCAAAATCAACCACCTCAATATCCATCTTCACATTTTGCGCAGCCAAAGTATCTGTAGCCAACAACATACCGCGATAAATTTGCAAAGCTGTTTCTCGAATTACCTTTTGTCGGGCAGAAATAACGCTATCAGGAACTCCAGTATAAAAAGGCAATAACAAATATATTTTCAATTTATCCGTGTTGACTTTGACTGGCTTGGCTTGTGAGTTACCAACGGCCTTTTCAGAAATTTTGAGTTGACTATCGATGGCAATTCCATTCTCCGTTCCTGGATTCCAAGCGTACAATTGCTCCAATGAAATTTTGTATTTCATCGCAATGCTGTAAGCCGTTTCCCCTGGTCTCACCAAATGATAGCCTTGCGGGACATTGAGGTAAGCATTGGTTTGCTCAGGGACAACTAGCTGCTCTGTAGGATGCGGCATACCTGATCCACCCTTGCGCACTTTTAAAATTTGACCCAACTGAATACCCTCTGTGCCGAGCTGATTGGTCTTTTGAATTTCCTTTACACCGACATTGTATAGTTTGGATATGCTATACAACGTTTGACCCTGTTCCACCTTGTGCATGTAATAATCCACCCCATCAATTTTTTGCACGGGAGCAGAAATTTGCGCTTGCGCAAATTGAACGAGCATCAAGAAAATGAACAACAGTCTATATCGCATATATCAAAAATATAAATTATTCCCATTCTATCGTTGCGGGTGGCTTGGAGCTGATATCATAAACCACGCGATTGATTCCCCTCACTTGATTGATAATGTCGTTGCTCACCTTAGCCAAGAAAGCATAAGGTAAATCCACCCAATCCGCTGTCATACCATCAGTAGAGGAAACAGCTCGCAAAGCAACAGCTCGCTCGTATGTGCGCTCATCACCCATGACCCCTACACTTTTCACTGGCAACAGAATTACACCCGCCTGCCAAACTTTGTCGTAGAGCCCTTCCGCTTTCAATGCATTGATGAATATTGCATCTGCTGCTTGCAACAATTGAACTTTTTCTGGAGTAATGTCTCCCAAAATTCTTATACCCAACCCTGGACCTGGGAAAGGATGACGTCCCAATAATTGCGCTGAAATTCCCATACTCGCACCCACTCTTCTCACCTCATCCTTGAACAAAGTGCGCAATGGTTCAACTACTTGCAACATCATGTAATCCGGCAACCCACCCACATTGTGGTGACTCTTGATAGTGGCAGATGGGCCACCTGTTGCACTCACACTCTCTATCACATCGGGATAAATGGTACCTTGACCCAACCACTTTGCATTTTCTACCAACTTGGATTCCTCATCAAATACATCGATGAAGGTTTTTCCAATGGCCTTTCGTTTCGCTTCTGGATCTTCTAACCCAGACAATGCCGCATAAAAACGATCTGCAGCTCTCACACCTTTGACATTCAATCCCATGCCTTGGTAATCCGCCAATACTTGATCAAATTCATCTTTGCGCAATAAACCATTGTCTACAAAAATGCAATACAATCGATCGCCTATCGCTTTATTCAAAATAACCGCAGCAACAGTAGAATCGACACCACCGCTCAATCCCAAAATAACTTTATCTTCTCCCAATTGGGCTTGAAGTCCTTGAATGGTCTCTTCAACAAAAGCAGCCGGCGTCCAATCGCCCGTGCAGCCGCAAATATCCATAACGAAATTCTTCAGCATCTGCGTGCCATCTAGGCTGTGATAAACCTCAGGATGGAACTGAACACCATAACGGTGATGACCCTTGATTTGATATCCGGCAAACTGAACATCGCTCGTTGAACAAAACACCATTGCATTTTCTCCTGCAGATTCAATTGTATCACCATGTGACATCCAAACTTGGCTATTGGCACCAACTCCCTTCATCAAAGGATGTTCAGCTTGAGATTCTGAAAGAACGGCACGGCCATATTCACGATGTGTAGATCGCATTACTTTTCCACCATGATGCGTAGCCATCAATTGCGCTCCGTAACAAACGCCCAAAACTGGATACTGCTCATAAATAGCAGTCAAATCAGGCAAGGGAGCACCCTCTTGATGAACTGAAAAAGGACTACCCGAAAGTATAACTCCTTGAATACCGTCATGCAAAGTAGGAATCTTGTTCCAAGGATGTATTTCACAGTAAACATTTAACTCGCGCAAACGACGCGCAATCAACTGGGTTACCTGAGACCCAAAGTCAAGAATTAAAATTTGTTGATGCATGTGCAAAGGTAAGGAGGGCCGCAATAACTTAGCGCAATGATTTTAGACGACTTAAAAAATTTCAAAGTGGTTCTTGCCTCCCAATCTCCAAGAAGGCGCGAACTTCTGAAATTGATGGGGATTGAATTTGAAGCCATATCAGCTGATTTGGATGAATCCTTTGATCCTACTCTTCAAGCAGCACAGATTCCGAGTTTTTTAAGCGAAAAAAAAGCACGTCACTTCCAAAATAACTTTGATTCCAATACCATCATCATTGCCAGTGACACCATCGTGTGGATGAATAACCAAGCGCTGAACAAACCCAATTCTAGAGCTGAAGCTGAAGAGATGCTTCGGTCGCTTAGTGGCAACACGCATGAGGTATACACGGCTGTAACGGTATTACTTGGTGATCAAATCAACACACAATGCGATTGCACGCAAGTTACTTTTCAAACATTAAGCGAAGAAGAAATTCAATATTACATCGATGTTCATCATCCGTTTGACAAGGCCGGCAGTTATGGTGCGCAAGATTTTATTGGTCTTATCGGAATAGCCAAATTATCGGGCTCTTTTTACACCGTGATGGGATTACCGACACACATGCTGTATCAGATGATCAAAACCATAATCCAGAAAACAGCAGATAATTGATCAGAATCCCAAACATTCCCACCACCATATTGAATTTCAAAATCCAAGAAATTCGCGCCATATCCACATCACCCTTGGCAATCCAAAGTGGAAACCAACCCAAAAGCTGAGGAAAAAATACACAAAGCCAACTCCACCAAGAGTGATGGTAATAGCAATAAGCAATTGCCAAAGTTGCAAGCATCCACCACATCACCTTTAAAATCTGAATAGATTTTTCTGCCCCCCACCTCACAGGTGCGGTATCATAGCCTTGATTGCTATCTCCCTCTCCGTCCTGAACATCTTTTACCCATTCACGTATGAGATTAGACAAAAAAGCAAATGCCACCAGCCAAAGAACGGTTGAAAGCTGCAAGGGATTCAATAACGACCAACCATCAACGGCCCAAATGGGCAGAAAGGCCACACAACTGGCGATGGTCAAATTACCCAACACAGGAATTCTCTTCAAAAAAGGGGTGTAGAAGTATAACACAACTACATAAATCAAAGCTATGCCCAGATAGAAAAATCTTTGCTCCATTATCGTCAGTACAAATGCAACAATAAGGGCAAGCAAAGTGAGTATCAAATGCAATCGTATCGCACTTTTGGGCGACATTGATTTTCCAACTACTTGCTTATTTGGCCGATTGATAGCATCTGTTTTTTGATCAAAATAATCATTGATTACATTGGCCCCCGCAGCAAGCAAAACCATTACGAGAACTTTCAAAAGCAAAATCGAAATTCTACTTAAGTCCCAATGCACCCCTTGCGAAATAAAAAAATCAACAATCGCAATATTCAAGGCTATGATTATCAAATTGATAGGGCGGACTATACTTAAATTTTGCATGTTATTATTAGAAGAATTACAAATTAAGCGGAAAATTGGGATTAAACCTTGTAATTTTGCACCGCACAAAAAAGGGTATGGAAGAGAATAGTGTAAAGCACATCCTGATCTTAGGTAAACATCAATACATGGTTGACAACATTCAAGGCATTCTGTCTAAAGGCGGATATGAAGTGAAGGGATTTGATCAAGTTGAAAATATTATCGAGGAATATCAACCTTCACAGTTGGATATGATTGTATTCACAGGCGCTGTTAATCCAAGTGATTATTCTGTACTCATGGCTTGGAAAGAAGAAAAATTTCCTCAAGCTTTGGTGTTTGAACACCACGGCGGTCCCGCAACTGTATTAGAAGAAGTTCAGCAAAAATTTCAATCAGCTTAATAAGCTTTTTGACGGGAGTACTTCTGGTTTTCCATCTCTCCAAATGGCATATGTAAACCCAGGATGGACGCTATAAGCGCCAACCTCACCGCTTGTATTACATGCCAAAAAACACGCTTGGTAATCTTGGACTTTTAATATTTGCTCATTGATTTTCACCAATCTTTTGATGGCCTCTTCGCATGCTGCCTGAGGGTGCATACCACCTCGCATCAACTCCACAATTAGAAAAGACGAACAAGAACGTAAAATTGTTTCACCAAGACCCGTTGCTGTCGCTGCACCCACCTCATTGTCTACATACAAACCACTTCCGATGATGGGTGAATCGCCAACTCTACCACGCATTTTAAAAGCCAATCCACTTGTTGTACAGGCACCGCTCAAATTCCCTTCAGCGTCTTGACCTAAGATCCCAATGGTATCATGATTCTCAATATTGATGACAGGCTTGTATTCACTTTTCACCAACCATTCTTTCCATGCTTTTTCGGCAGCAGGATTTGTATAATTATCTTTTGGAAATCCCTGCTCTACAGCAAACTGCTGCGCACCTTCGCCCACTAAGATCACGTGAGGTGTTTTCTCCATAATAGCGCGTGCCACAGAAACCGGATGCATGATTTTCTCCAAAAAGCAAACAGACCCTGCCTTGCCTTCGTGATTCATGATACATGCGTCCAGCGTAGTGTGCCCTTCGCGATCAGGTAAACCACCCAATCCAATAGAGAGCTCTGTCAAATCCGACTCCATTTCCCTTCCAGCGGCTTCTACCATATCCACCGCTTTTCCGCCTTCTGCAAATTTCCGTGCGGCAGCTGCATTGGCCTTTAAACCAAAATTCCATGTACTAATTACCAATCCCTTCTTGTATCGCTCTCCCTTTTTCTTGTGCTCTGGCACAAATGAAAGCAATGGCAAAGCGGATAAAGCACCAATTGCTTTTAAAAAATTTCTTCTATTTTTCATTTTAATAGATATATGTAAATGGGTTGGTAACAAATGGTACGCAATAAAGGCTATCCCAATGGTTCACTGTACCACTTGACCCCGATGCTTCGATTAGATATTTGATCCATTTTCCTCCCGATGCCATGCAATGAATAGTAGTATCTTGATTGCCTGTAATTTGCCATGCCCCTTCATCATCACAGGTGCAATATGGATCTGTTGAATAGAAAGTTACTTTGACATCTGATGCAACATCAGATGACCCCAATAAAACCTCCACATCCGCTCTTGGTGTCAACTTTAAATTCTGGGTATAATACTCCCCAGGATTTAATGCATCGGGACTAATTTCAACAATGGCATCAAAATATTGATCTTCCTGCGCGGTCACTCTCAAGTACGAGATATTGTCACGATCCCAAGTAATTTCATAATGTCCATCGGACTCACTTGTCCCTGTCACAGCTGTTTCAATGACATCATTGTAAACGCCGCTAACCATACGTTTCACTTCAACCTTCACGGGAACTGCTCCCATCACATTACCTGTTAGCGCATCAGTCACTGTGCCATGAATTTGCCATTCATTCTTGTTCTTATCACAAGAAAAAAACAGAATTAACATGGAAATAAAAATCAATTTTCTCATTTCACTTTCTTCTTAAAATGATCATAAAAACTCAATACCCTATCCACAAAATGATAAGTCTCTTGGCATCGGCAATAGCCTGATTTGGTTCCAGGAAGTGTATAGTACTCTCTTTGTGATTTCATCAACAATGCATTCTCTACCTGTCCAAACCAAACCGTATCTGGCATATTGAGATGACGCGCAATGACCATCGCATCAAAGACATGTCCGAGACCGGCATTGTATGATGCCAAAACAAACTTCATTCTCTCTTCAGCATTGGGCACACGTTTCTTGAAAGCCCTATCCACTTCTTTGAGCAATTGCGCAGCTGCATGAATATTTCCTGCAATCAAGTCAGTGGAATCACATCCGTATTTCGAGGCTGTTTCTGGCATCAATTGCATCAATCCAAAGGCACCATGTGAAGAGACAACTGTTGGATCAAAATTGGATTCTTGGTAACACAATGCTGCCAACATTCGCCAATCCCAATTGATTGCTTTGGCTTCCTTTTTAAATAAACTATCGTACGCTGAAATTTGGTTGCCCTTAATCTTGGGCATGATCACATCTGCATGAAACAAGGCTACATGCGTGGTGTTGGCCTTGAAATATTTTTTTCTCAATTGCTTGATCAAAATCTGGACACGCTCCTTGGACAACCATTGGTCTAACTCTTCTTTGAGCTTAGGCGCATTCTTTCTCATCACCCAGCCGATGGGTTCAGGCACAGTCAATGGCAAATCAAACTGCAAATTGGGATACTCTTCTACCAAAATTCCAGCAAGACTTGCATCAGTTACTGTGGCTTCAATTTTCCCTTCAGAAACCAATCTTAGCAAATCATCCGCAGAATATTTACCTGGAGCTTCTAATACATCCAAATCCTTGCCCATTGTTCGCTCCATGGCTACTAACCTTTCGTAAAAAGAAGTGTATCTATGCACGCTGATGGTTAAACTGTCTAACTCTGTCGTATCTCTAATGACCCTGCACTTCTTTTCCAATTTGGTGTCCGCCCAACGCTGTACCAACACTTGCCGGGTGGTATACAAAGGTGTCGAAAATAAAAACGATTGATCTCGTGTTGGGGTTTGGGTGATATTAGAGGCTATGACATCTGCTTCTCCTTTGTTTAATTTTTGAAACATAGAATCCACATTGTCCATGACCACAACTTTTAGATGGATCTTTTGTGCATCACAAAAAGTCTTCATCAACTCGTAATCAAAACCTTGCGCCACTCCTTGATAATCGTAGAATGTAGAGGCGCTATTTTCCATCAAGACAAATAACGTGTCTTGCTTTTGGATATCATCCCAATCACGAGAAAATACTTCGCCACTTTTACCTGCTTTGCATGAAATTAACACACTCGACCCTACCAACAACAAAAGGATTAATACAGGAAAGGTATGTCTTGATTTCATTTTCTAAAGGTAAAGAATTTCAATCAACTGCCCATGCGTGTTTATCTTTACCGATAGTTATGACATTGATTAAATCTATATCTGGAATTCGCGGAACCATTGGTGGTCTTCCGGGAGATAATTTAACTCCGCTTGATGTGGTCAAATTCACATCTGCTTTTTGTGCGGTTCATCAAGAGAAATTCAATCGAAAAGACATCACGATCGTCATGGGGCGTGACGCACGCATTTCCGGCAAAATGATTGCTACCCTTGCAGCGCAGACCATCACAGGGATGGGAGCGCATGTGATTGATCTGGGATTAAGCACCACGCCAACCGTTGAAATGGCGGTGGTTCACTTCCAAGCGCAAGCTGGAATTATCCTAACGGCAAGTCACAATCCGGCACAATGGAATGCCTTGAAATTGTTGAACGAAAAAGGAGAATTTATATCTGCTGAAATTGGTCAAAAGGTTTTGAGTTGGGGCGAGCAAGGCGTTGCATTTGCAGA
>JACCDM010218443.1_pt1 | contig 14020 bp, 8 predicted proteins | sample 7445851 | NCBI WGS metagenome assembly JACCDM01 (sample SAMN15323438, study PRJNA562643) | freshwater metagenome | isolation source: river surface water | place: USA:Blue River Watershed | collected 2017-08-16
AAGAGTTACATGAAAACTATTATTGTAGGCGCGGGGCTTAATGCTCATTTGTATGGTCCTCAGCATTTCTTATCGAGTTGGGGAAATTTTATGAGTCGTTTTAATATGGTTTCATTGGCAGATAATATACCTGCTTCATTCGCCATGGAGAATAATATTAGGCATATCAGTAACCATAGTCATGATGAAAAAAGAGCAAGTCAAATTGAAGATTCAATTTTGAAGGAAATTAAGGATGTAATTGAACATGATAAGCTATCTAAAAAATCAGAAAAAGATTTAAGTTGGATCTTAAAAAATCATTCAGTTACAGATTTCATTTGTCTAAATTTTAATCCGCCATTTGATTTGAAATGGTCGGAATTGGAGATGGTGGAAAACGATAATAATGATAAATTACATGACCGAGAGTTTCGTAATAATTGCAATTATTATGTTGTACGTAATCGTCCTGATGGTGTTGAAAATATTAGATTTTGGTTTCCGCATGGAGTTTCAAAATGTATAGATACCATTGTTTTTGGAGCTCATCGTTACTGTAATCAAACTGCCGTTATTCCAAAGCTTTTCGAAAAAGTTAAGATAGAGGAAAGGAAAGAAGGAAAAGGAAATGGTGATGAAGGTCTATTCATAGAGAAGCGGTTGAAGAAGCCGCATTCATGGTTAGAACCATTTTTATACAATGAGCTTTATTTTTTAGGTTGCAGTCTTTCACACGCTGAATGGGACCTTTGGAGTGCACTTGCCTTTCGTAGAAGAAATTTTGCAAAAAAGGAAAATTCAAAATTTGAGCAGGCAATCTATCATATGAGATATCAAAGTGAAAAAAACGCTTCATATCCCTACTTTATTCAGCCATTATTTGATCCGACTATTGGCTATGAAGATCAATGGAAAATGTTGAAGTGCAGATTTGAAAAAGAAATTAAAAAGCAAGGAAAAAATGAAAAATAATATTTCCCTTCATCTCCTCATCCCTTTTCTCCTCATCCCCTCCATCCTCTTCTCCCAACAAATCACCCCATCCGTTTGGATGACATCGGGGAATGTGGGAACGATGTCCAATGGGAGTCAGTACAGCTGGTCGATGGGGGAGACGTTTACCGCAACATTACCCAGTAGCACATTGACCTTCACTCAGGGATTTCAGCAGTTGTTCAATGTATTGGGATGCACCGATCCAACGGCTTTCAACTACAACGCCAACGCCAATCAAGATGATGGTTCTTGTATTCCGATGTTGACTTGTAATATAACCGCGCCCACCACTACATTGTGTGCGGGGGAATCAGTGGATCTGTCGATCAGCACTGCAGGAGGAGCATCTGGTCTTCCTGCCAATTTGCAACAAGGTTTGGTAGCCTACTATCCTTTCAATGGCAACGCCAATGACGCCAGTGGGAATGGAAACAATGGAACGGTGAATGGTGCAACGTTGACGGCTGATCGTTTTGGGAATGCGAATGGTGCGTATAGTTTTGATGGGGTCAGTAATTATATTTCATTCAATGGAGCAAATCTTCCAAATGGAAATAGCAACAGAACGATTAGCTGCTTTTTTAAGAAGTTGAACAATTCATCGCCTTGGTCTCATACAATTTTCGCTTATGGAAGCCCGAATACTTCAAATGCAGTAATGCTAGCTATTGGTAATAATAACAACTACGCAGTCCAAGGATGGGCAGATGATATTCCAGTTTCTTTCTCTACAACTAACTCTTGGGAGCATTTTGTTTTTGTTATGGAGAACGGTGTCGGTAAGGTTTATGTAAATGGAAATTTGATTACAACGCAGAATATCCAGAATTGGAATACACAATATTTGGCTGCGATAATTGGGTGCAGAATAGATTTAGCCAATAGCTATTTCTATGGAAGTATAGATGACTGTCTCATTTACAATCATGCATTAAATCAATCCGAAATCCAACAACTTTACACCGCTCAATCTTACGCATGGAACAACGGCGCGACCACATCTACTGCAACAGTTACCCCAACAACCAGCACCACCTACATTTGCTCGGTGACCAGCGGTAGTCAATCTTGCACAGCCTCCATCGATATCAATGTAACTCCCCAGTCTTCTTGGTATGCGGATGCAGATGGTGACGGATTCGGAAATCCAAATGCAACGCAATCGGCTTGTACGCAACCTTTAGGATTTGTGTCCAATACCAATGATTGCAATGACAATGAAGCGCTGGCTTTTGTCGGGGCAACGGATATCTGTGACAATAACATCGATGAAGATTGCTCAGGTACGGATTCTGTTTGTGTTGTATTGGGCTGTGTCAATGCCTCAGCCTGCAACTTCAATCCTGTGGCCAATACAGATGACGGCTCTTGTATTTTGCCGCAACCTGAAATATGCAACGGACTAGATGAAAACTGCAATAACCTGATTGACGAGGGTTTGACCTTTGTCAATTATTACAACGATTTAGATGGTGACGGCTTTGGTGCAGGATCTCCTTCTAATCTATGCAGCAATCCTGGCGTTGGCTACTCGTTGTTCAGTTCCGATTGCAATGAAAACAACGCATTCATTAATCCTGGAGCTATGGATATTTGCGGAAATGCCATCGATGAAGATTGCTCCGGTGCAGATTTGATTTGCCCAACTATCGGAACGCCCGCCAATCCTATTGTCTCAATCAACATCGGTCAATACGGAACAGGTGCGCAAAACAATGTGACCGTTAACGTGAACTCTGGTGTTGATGATGTGGAGTCTGCAGGAACGGGATGGGCCAAGTGGTACCAATTCACAGCTCAGTCCAACGCAGTGCGTATTGGATTGCGCGGATCTACAACTGTCGCAGATGACAACCGCATTCTGCTTTACAACAACACCAATGCTTTGGGAACAACTTGGATTCCTTTGAATGAAGAGAACGTGGTATCTCCTGCCAATTTGGGAGCATCATCAGATGGCGGAAACGAAGTTCTTTTGTACGATCAATTGACCATTGGCAGTGTCTATTACGTTTGCGTTCAAAACATAAACAGCACCCCAGGTCAAGTTCAATTGTCTATCGGATTCTTGTACGGCAGTCAACCAGACGTCGGTGCCTATACCAACTATACCAACGTTTACAGCAATTCATGTCAAAATTTCAAGGCCAAGTTCAGACCAAACGGAAAAGTGTACACCGTTCACCGCAGGGCTTCTGCAGTGGAAGATGTGAATGTTGCACCACAATGGTCATTTGTAATTCCAGGTGTGGGTTCAACAGTCTGTCAAGTTGGGAAAATTGCAGCGCCCAATTTTAGTGGAAGCAATGTACCCGTTTATGCATCTGTAGATGTGTCATACCAATTGCCCAATGCATTTGGTACAGTCGAAACATTGATCGCGCAAGGAACGGTCATTGGTACATTTTACTTGTCGTCTGAGGCAGATGTGGTGGTGCGCTCAAGCGATGTTTGTCCGGTGTACAAGAGTCCAATTTCTGGATCTGTCGCAACCAATCGAAGTGTCTGCGGCGTTTCGCGATATCGTTGGCAGTGGACACAACAATTGCCAACTTCAGGATTACCAATCGATGTTTTAGGCGGAACAGGAGCTTCGAGAATATTGGGATTGTCTTCTGTTGCTGGAATTTCGACAGGTCAACAATATGGAGTAGGTATCGGTACGCTTCATCTAGACGGAGCAACTACCACGCCTTATGGAACGGCATCATGTGTTCGCACAACTGCAGTCGCCGGAATGGGCATGCAGAGTGAGAGCGCTGCAAGGGCGAATAAATATTCGCCCGAACAAGCAGTCACGCTCTACCCGAATCCCACAAGTACCGGCCACTTCACTTTGATGACCAGCTCAAATGAAGAGGAAGTAAAACAAATTGTCATCACCGACATCACTGGCAAGATGGTCTTCCAATCTCAAGTTGTCATGAATGGCAATTCGGTGGAAGTAGAATTCGGAGATTTGGCTACCGGAATGTATTTGGTGATGGTTGGAGAGGAGAGGATTAGATTAATTGTAGAGTAATATGGATTGGCCGTCGGGGCGAATAATCATTCGCCCTAGCGGTGAATCTGTAGATCGGTGAATCGGTTGTTTTAGTATTCATTTTCATTCTGCTTCTCATTCTCTTTCTTTTTTTTCTTCACTTTTTGCTTGATCAAAAATTGAAACAAAAAATCAAGTCGCACCGAAGTTGTGGCTTTCGCGGTGCGATAGTCTTCGCTCTCTTTCTGTTTCCCGCTCTTATCTGGACGGGGTGGTTGAGACAGAGCGAGAAAGAGAAACAGAGCGAGAAACAGAATGAAAATGAATACTTGAAACCGATCCCTTCATCCCTACATCTCCTCATCTCCTCATCCCCTTTATGCGCATAATTTATAGGTTGTCTATTTAAAGAGAGTGGAAGAGATTTGACAGATGGAAAATTCAGCATCTCTCAGTATTCGGCAGAAAATTTTTAAAGTAAGGGACTGTCAGGTAATTTTAGATCGTGACGTTGCACAGCTTTATCATGTTTCAACCAAGGTGTTGAATCAAGCGGTAAAACGTAACTCGAATCGGTTTCCCGATGGTTTTATGTTTAGATTGACTGAAGCGGAAATCCAATTTTCAAGGTCACAATTTGTGACCTTGAACGATGGTTCAAAGGGACGAGGGCATAATCTGAAATATGCACCTTTTGCATTCACGGAGTTGGGTGTTGCGATGCTATCCACCATCTTAAAATCTGATTTAGCTGTTTCGATTAGTATAGAAATCATTCAGGTTTTTATTCAATTAAAGAGTAATTTGGGTAATCAGGCTTTGATGTTAGATAGACTAGACCGTCTGGAGTCAAAGGTTGTTGAGCATGACTTGAAATTTAATCAAATGATGGAAAATCAATGCAAGGATGAAGATCGCAGGAGTGGGGTGTTTTTTGAAAATCAAATCTTCGACGCTTATGTCTTTAGCAGTAAACTCATTGCCTCTGCTGAAAAATCGATTGTTTTATTGGACAACTACATTGATGAGACAACATTTTTGCAATTATCAAAAAGAATACCAGAAGTCAATTGTGTAGTTTATACCGAGAAAATGACGAGTCAAATGCGTTTGGATTTAGAGAAACACAATACCCAATATCCGCCCATTGAAATTAGAGTCAAGAAACATTTTCATGATCGCTTTCTGATCATTGATGGTCGTGAGTTGTATCATTTGGGAGCCTCGCTCAAGGATTTGGGCAAACGGTGGTTTGCGTTTTCTAGGATGGATGAGATGTTGGAGGATGTGATGAAGCGGCTTAAATAGAATCTGTATCGGTCGGGGCGAATAATCATTCGCTCTAGCGGTGAATCTGTAGATCGGTGAATCGGATAGAGCAGTCGCAGGCATTTCAAGCGAGGGGCGTATTGCAATACGCCCGTACTTTCCGCATGATGTCCAAGAGAAGATTTTTCCCGAACGTCTTGGGTGCGACTTGATTTTTTGTTTCAATTTTTGATCAAGCAAAAAGTGAATGATAGAATGAGAAAGAGAAACAGAATGAAAATGAATACTTGAAACCGATCTACCGATTCACGGGCGAAGCCCCATAACCGATCCACCAATCAAATCGTCATGATGTCCTTGTCCTTGGCGGCAAGTACTTCTTCTACTTTCTTGTTGTAACGATCGGTCAATTCTTGAACCTTGGTCTCTCCTGTCTTGGCTTCGTCTTCCGGAAGCCCGTCTTTTTGAGCTTGCTTGATGAAGTCAATGGCCTCTTTGCGGGCATTGCGAATCGCTACCTTGGCATTCTCTCCTTCGCCGTGCGCTCGCTTGGACAAGTCTCTGCGGCGCTCTTCTGTTAACATAGGAACGGAAATGATAATCAAATCGCCGTTGTTCTGTGGATTCAACCCCAAGTTGGCTTCCATAATGGCCTTGGCTATAGCATCCAACATGTGCTTCTCCCATGCTTGAACCGTGATGGTGCGGGCATCTGGTGTACTTACGTTGGCTACGTTTTTCAATGGGGTCATCGATCCATAGTAATCTACTTTCACACTATCCAACATGGCAGGACTTGCTTTTCCTGCACGAATTTTATTCAATTCATATTCCAAATGATCGATGGCTTTGTTCATGCCTACTGTGGCTTCTTCTAACGCCATTCCAATTTCTTCTGACATATTCCTTTGTATTAAAAATCAACCAATGTTCCTACATTTTCTCCGTGCACAATGCGCTTCAAGTTACCGCTTTTGTTCATGTCAAATACGATGATGGGTAGTTTGTTTTCGTTGCACAATGTGAAGGCTGTCATGTCCATGACATTCAATCCTTTTTCATATACTTCACCAAAAGATACACGCTCATATTTGGTAGCAGTTGGATCTTTCTCTGGATCTGCTGTGTATATTCCATCGACGCGTGTTCCTTTTAAAATGACATCTGCTTCCACTTCGATAGCGCGCAAGGAGGCTGCTGTATCTGTTGTGAAGAAGGGGTTTCCAGTTCCTGAACCAAAGATCACAACACGTCCCACTTCCAAGTGTTTCACCGCCTTGCGACGAATATACGGCTCAGCAATTTGTTTCATTTCAATGGCAGATTGCAATCTTGTTGGAACCTCGATGCTTTCCAACGCACTTTGCAATGCCATGGAGTTGATCATCGTGGCCAACATACCCATGTAGTCGCCTTGCGTGCGTTCCATTCCGCCTTGTTGCGCTTGAACTCCTCTGAAAATATTTCCACCTCCAATGACGATAGCAATTTCAACGCCTTCTGCAAAAATCTCTTTGATTTCTCGAGCATATTGCATCAAGCGGTCGTTGTCAATTCCAAATTGTTTGTCTCCCATGAGAGACTCACCACTAAGTTTAAGGAGGATGCGAGAATACTTCATGTCACAAATATAAGAAATCAGTGCCCAGCACCGCGGCAGAATTGACAATACTGCGATTCTTCATGGTGTGCAAATTGGGTTCGATCTAGCATGCTCATAATCAATTGTCGAATACCTTCTTCCCATTCCTTCATGAAATCAGGATGCAACAACTGGTCTGCGTTTTTCAACCAATGGGGTTTGCCTTCCACTGTTCCAAGGGGAAATAGTCCTACTTGCAATTTGTCCAAGCTACTTAGTCCTTCTTTGTAGGCCATCCATGCGTAGAGTAAGATCTGGGTGAGTTTGGCTTTTTTTCCACTCAAGATATTGGCTATTTCTATTTCACCAATAGAAAGGTCGGAGCTTTCCACTTTCCCAGTTTTGTAATCCAAGATGTGGCAATAACCTCCTGACATGTGCACTCTGTCCAACGTTCCTTTGATGAGTACTTCCGTTCCGTCATCGAGCATCAAAGGGCGACTCATTTGTTTTTCTGTGAATATTATAGTTGGCGGGTTTCCCAATTGAATCAACTCTTCATCGTAGTTCAAAACACGTTCAATCATTTTTTTTGCGGCTTCCATGGCCAGCAAGTTGTATCCTTCTACTACGACATTTTCGTCGTTATACTGAAATTCCCTGAGCAGTGCCTGATCGATTTCACTTCGCCATTGCTTGATGTGCTCTAATGTCATGGCCTGGTTCAAGATGGGCTCGTGCCATTTTTCAAGCACCGAGTGCACAATGGTTCCCATACCCGCGGAATCTACTTGCTCCTCCAACTCATTAATCTCACCAATGCCTAGTACATATCTGTAGTAATAATCCAAGGGGCATGACAAATACCGGTTGATTGCAGATGGGCTGAGTCCATTTTTAAATTGACCCAATAATTGTTGCCTAGAAAAATCATCCGCAGTAATAATCTCCTCAAAATCCAAATCTTGCGACCCTGGAAGTGAAATGGTTTGCGTGAAGAATTGAACTGCTGGATGGTACAAGGGCCATTCCCATTCGAGTTGTTGGATGTAGCGACTTCTCTCTACCGACCTAAAATCAGAAGTTGTTGTTGGATAATAGAATTCAATTTCCTCCGCACGTTGAATCAAACGATAGAAGTTGTAGGCATAACTCGCTTCGCGGTCGCCGGGCATGGGCATTTCAAAGGCTTTGCGCAATTCAAATGGAATCAATGTTTGCATTTGACTTTGACCCGGCATGGATTCTTCTGTGGCATGACTAAAAATCACTTTCTTGAAATCCAATGCACGGGTTTCAATCATGCCGATGATTTGCAATCCCTCCAGGGGTTCTCCTTCCAACGCAATCGATTCCTTAGAAATGACATGCTGTATGAGTATTTCCAATGCTTCCGGTGTTTGCAGAAAAAGATATTGATCATGCGCGGGTTCTAATTTTTCCCATTTTTCCTGCCACTGTAACGCACATTCACGGGTGATATCATCCAATGAGTCATCCTCTAAAATCAAGCTGCACAATTGATTCATTGTGGAAATGATTCTTTTCGAATCAGAGTTGATTACATCTATGTATGCAAAGAAATTTTCAAATGAAGTGGCAAATGATTTTTCCTTGGCCCATGTGAGTAATTCGGAAGGTGTGAAATAAGCGCGCTTTTTGTCAATGAGCATTTTGAGCACATCATTTCGCCAAGATTCGGTGATTTTTCTGAGTACGGGTTGCTCAATCCATTGCAAGAGATCTTTGTGATAGATCTTTTGCTGTCTTTGTGTTTTGATACAAAAGTGTATGAATGACAAAAAGAGTTGATATACCCCAGATAATTTCAATGGCCAACCTATGGCCACGTTAATAGGGAGTTCCGTATCCAGATGGGTGATGATAGGTAGTAAAGAGTTGTTGTCGGTAATGACAACTACGGTTTCTTCTCTTTCTTGGGCGTTAAGTGCTGAGAGTCTCTTGGCTAGTATAGCCGCACCTCCCAGTGCTGTATTGGATTTGTAAATGGAAACCTTTCTGTTTCCGTGCTTCATGCAGTCTTGCAGGGCAACAGTGTCTCCTTTTCTAATTTTTTGCTGAAAATATTGACCCGCTTCATGTGCGGGATTATTGACGTAGTAGGGATCGGCATCCCAGATGATGTGTACTTCGGTATGGGCTTTTTTAAAATGCGCGATTACTTTTTCTTCAGCTGGTGTGAAACGAGAAAGGCCAACAAAGTACGTATGCGTTGCCGTTGAATGCAATTCAATTTTCTTCTCAGCCAATTGACGCGTAAGCTGAGCATAGTTCCATTTTTTTTGAACTTGCGATTCGTTTTCAAAGGCCCGGTAGAGGTCGCCAAGCTCATCCCAAAATTGCAAGAATTTTTGTTGAACTTCAGAAAGCGGTTCTTGGTGCAAACTCCAAGAGTCAATGGCTTTGATGTCCTTGATGTTTTGAAATAGTAAAGCGTGATCTACCAGGTATTGATTGACATCATTGAAGTCGCTCATGGCATGTCCCGCCCATTTCATGAAGGTTTGAAAGTCTTCAGGATCTTTTACCGTTTGGATATAGCATTGGTACAGGAGTAAGGTAGATTCAAACGAAGTGATGTTTTTTTGTTGTCCAATTTTTTGAAACCAATCCGGTAGGGTCATGATTTCTGGCGAGATTACCGGACCTTGATTTAAATCGAACAAATGTTTTTTGAGAAATAGCGCAGCACGTTTTCCAGGAACGATGATATGAATATCGGCCATCATGGGCCCGTGAGATTTGATTAAATCAGCAGCAAATTGTTTCAAAAAAGAAGTCATCATTTGCACAAGATATGGTTTCTATTTCATCTTTGTCAAATGGTTGAAAAATTTCCACGCTTCTTAAAAACTATTTCGGGTAGTAATTATTATCAAGTGGTTTCAGAACTTCAGGTAATAGAATACCAGCGCATTGGAAGTCAATGGTTGCGCCAAGATTGGACGGCAGGAACATTGCCTGAACGATGGTATTTGCATGATTTGATTCAAAATACACAAGGAAATATTGTTGAGATTTCCGTGGATGAATTTTTTCAAGACGTTGCGATAGCGAACAAAAATTGAGCGACATTCGGAACATGATGAATTGGATAGCAAATGCAGATTTAAAGCCTTACAACACATTTGGTGTCGCGGTGAGTGCACAGTGGATGGTGGAGTGCAATTCAGTAGCGGATATTCGCGAATCAATTCAAGACGAACGTTGGAAGACATTGCCTAGATTGATTTTGGGAGGTGGAAGCAATGTGTTGTTCACCCAGGATTTTGATGGTGTTGTGCTTTTAAATCGATTAAAAGGAATAGAATTGGAGCGGGAGGATGATGAATTTGTTTGGGTGAAATCTAGCGCAGGAGTAGTTTGGCATTCGTTTGTTTTGCATTGTATTCAAAACCAATGGGCGGGAGTTGAGAATTTAAGTCTTATCCCTGGATCTGTTGGTGCATGCCCGATTCAGAATATTGGGGCTTATGGTGTCGAAATCAAGGATGTATTTTTTTCATTGGATGCCATGCATGTAGAATCAGGTGAGATCAGATCATTTGATCACCAAGCTTGTGCGTTTGGCTATCGCGATAGCGTTTTTAAAAATGAGGAGAAGGGCAAATGGATTATCCTTTCAGTCACATTTCAATTGCGCAAGCAACCGTTGTGGAATACGCAATATGGTGATATCCAGAAGGAGTTAGAGCGTTTGGGGTATTCTAGTCCAACGTTGGTTGGGATAAGCCAATCGGTGATTAATATCCGCCAATCCAAATTACCAGATCCCAAGGTTTTAGGCAATGCAGGGAGCTTCTTTAAAAATCCTGTGATAGAAGAGTCTTTGTATGCGCGGGTTAAAGAGGAGTATCCTAACATCCCCAGTTATCCAGCAGGTACGGGTAAGGTAAAGGTCCCGGCAGGTTGGTTGATAGAACAAGCGGGATGGAAAGGCTTTAAAGCAGAAACCTGCGGGGTCAATGAAAAACAAGCACTTGTGTTGGTGAATTTTGGAAAAGCAACGGGTAGCGAGGTCTATGCGTTATCCACTCAAATAGTTGAGGACATTGCAAAGCGATTCCACATCACTTTGGAACGGGAAGTAAATATCTTATAAAACAACTTTTAGAAAGCGGCGCAAGGAACAATCTTGCGTTTGGACTTTACTTTCACAGCTAGATTGTAGGAAAGGGTCAACTCATGCGCTCCCGCTGTATTACCAGCTCCCAAAGATGAAAGTGTAACATCGTAGCTGTAACCAATGTTGTAAGGACCGGTTTGCACACCCACCAAGAAAGCCATGGCATCGCGATTGGGCAATCCATAACCGTTGGATTTGACAGGCAATCCACGGTACCAAAGACCAATGAAAAGTGGTTTGAATTCGTAAGAAAATCCCATGTCCAATTGATCAAACTTCCCTTGTGACATGTAATTGGCAGCAATCAAAATGTGATGATCCAATCTACCTAACGAATGTCCTTTGATGCGGAAGCGTTTTCCGCCATGCATCGCGTATCGGACAGGTATAGCGGAACTGTTGGTTTCGAATAAACTCTCGTCAGGTGTATTCAAATGCATCGCAGATGCACCAAACCACAGATCCGGACCATAAACCAAAATCCCAGCACCGGTATCAAAAAATTGGGTAGAGGCACCAGGATATGTTTCCAATGTTGAAGAGGCATTGTCACGAATCAATTGGTCATAAAAAGTGAGGTCATTGAAATTCACACTGCGTGATCCCAAACCCAATTGTATCGCAGGACGGATATACCAATTCTTCTTGATGCGTGTCTCGTATGCGTACTGAAGGGCAATAGAGCTTCTAGATAAATTACCAATTCCAGCTGCATCCTTTTGAATGACCACACCAATTCCGCTTTTCATCGCATTGATGTAAGAGTCAAAAGAAGCTACATAGCTCCGGTATCCTTTGGGAATACCCAACCATTGGTTGCGGTATTGCATGGCAAATCGAGATTGCAGGCTAGCTCCAGCAAATGCCGGATTCATTACCGTTGGTACCGCGTAGAATTGCGTGAACTGTTGATCTTGCGACCAAGTTTTTAGTCCACAACTCAAAGCGAGTAAGAGAAAAAGTACATGTTTTTTCATTTGCATCATTTTCTTATCAATGTGACTTGTCCCACCATGCTGTAAGATTGTCCATTTTGGAAAATACCATCGGTTTTCCAAATATACACGTCTTGTTGACATATTTGTTCTCTGTAATATCCATCCCATCCTTTTAAAATGTCATTGGATTCAAAAATTAGTTCGCCCCATTTGTCATAAATGCGAAGCGTATAGGTTTCGATACCTTCAAATTTGGGGAAGAAGATGTCATTGTCATAGCTGGTTACATCTACATTGCCATCGTAGGGTCCACGCAGTGAAGGCGTAAAACCGTCGGGGAATTCCAATGATCCGCCGCCTATGGCCCTTACCGCAGCAAATTGTGTCAAGGTATCGGGGCAATTGAATTCGTTGTTGGCAATCAAAGTAATATCATACAAGCCTGCGGCTGTGTATTTGTGTGTCGGTTCAAAGGTGGTGTCTATATCACCATCGCCCCATTGCCACTCAAAATATTGCGCATCTTGGCTGATGTTGACTGTAAACACGGGTTGTTGAGGAATCACTACTTGCTCTGGTGTTACGGTAAAAGCAGCTTCAGCGCGTGGATGAACAGTCACCGCCATGTAATGCGTGGCCGTGTCCATTGTGCCGTTGTAACCAATCACCACCAGTCGGATGTCGTAGGTTCCAGGTATATCAAATACATGAACAGGGCTGCTATTGATAGAAGCGCCACCATCACCAAAATCCCACAACCAGCCTTGTGCAAACATCGAGGTGTCTTGAAAAGCGACAACCAATGGCGCGCAACCGATGCTATCACCGATGAATCCTGCTACGGGATCTGGAGCTAGGATGTTGACAGTGGTATAGGCAGTGTCACTGCAATGCCCATTGCTGGCCAGCAAGAGCACACTGTAATTGCCCCATGTGGCATAGTTATGATCACCAGCTTCTTCAGCATTGATCAAGGTTCCATCGCCCAAATCCCAGATGTAGTTGGTGAGCAATTGACTATTGGAGTTGTTTTGAAATGCAACAGGCTGGGGCCATGTTTGCGGATTGGGTGTCGCGGTTATTCCCGCCACAGGAACCGGGTAAACATGGATGGTCTGGTTCAGTGTATGTGAGCAACCAAAGATGTTGAAGGCTGTAAGTGTCACCGTGTAAAAGGTATCTATCCCTGTTGTTGTGAATTCATGTGCAGGGTTGATAGCGGTAGACTGTGTTCCATCTCCAAAGTCCCATTGGTAGGTGTTGGCGCCATTGCTTTGATTTAAAAACTGACTATTGAATGGCGAACAACCTTCAGGATTGTAGGTGAAATCAGCTTCAATTCCAGCGGGGATGGTGATGGGCAAAGTATAGTGATCATAACATCCTGCGGTGGTCATAGCAGTCAACGTGATGTTGTTCACGACAGGATTTGCAGTAAGGTTGAAGAAGTTGTGTACATGCACATCTTCTTGGTTGATGCTGGTTTCACCAGTGCCATAATTCCAAGAATAGCTATCAGCTCCAACACTACCGTTATCCAAGGTAACCGCCACAGGATAACAACCTGAGGTATCGGTGATGGCAAAGAAAGCAACAGGTGTTCGGGAGACATTGATGTTTTGGTACAACGTGTCTTTACATCCTTCGTTAGAAAGCGCAACAAGCATCACTTGGTAGGTGGTGTCCTGGTATATGGGATTCGCGTAAGTGTGGGTTGGGCTATTCAATGTTGAACCCGTTCCGTCGCCAAATGTCCACACATATTGATCTGCAGCGATGGAGTTGTTTTGGAATCCAGCATTGAATGGTGCACAGTTTTCTCCGGAGTTAATCACCGAAAAATCGGCAGTTACTTCGGGATACATGGTGAAAGTTTGGGTACTGGTATTGGAACAACCTCCTGCTGTAGCCACAGTCAAAGCTATGTTGTACACATGGGTTAGATTGTCTGGGTTGGTGTATACATGAACCAAGGTATCATCATTGGTAGCATCGGTATTGCCATCTCCCCAATTCCATGTTGCCAATAAGTTTCCTGTACTTTGATTGACAAAAGTAACGGTGGCAGGTTCACATCCTTCTGAGCTGGGCATAGTGAATATGGAAGTGGGTGTGAAGTCAAC
>JACCDM010709469.1_pt1 | contig 14015 bp, 14 predicted proteins | sample 7445851 | NCBI WGS metagenome assembly JACCDM01 (sample SAMN15323438, study PRJNA562643) | freshwater metagenome | isolation source: river surface water | place: USA:Blue River Watershed | collected 2017-08-16
CCCAGCTTTTTCCCTTTCACTGAACCCAGTGCAGAAATAGACATTCAATTTCCAAGTGGACCATTGGCGGGTCGTTGGTTAGAGGTGGCTGGGTCAGGACAAGTGCACCCGAACGTGGTTAGAAACATGGGGCTTGATCCAGAGCGCTATATGGGTTTTGCTTTTGGCATGGGTCCAGACCGTTTGACCATGCTGCGCTATGGCGTCAATGATTTGCGCCTGTTCTTTGACGGCGACATTCGTTTCCTCAGCCAATTCCAATGACATTCCCAGGGCTTTTTCATGCAGTTTCCTGAATCATGGTTGCGTTCTTTTTGCAACCCGCCTGTCTCAACCCAGCAGCTCGCGGATTTGCTCACCATGGCCGGCTTGGAAGTGGAGGAATTGCGTCCCGTGGCGCCCCCTTTTTCAAGTGTGGTGGTTGGTGAAATCAAATCAACCGAGCAACATCCCAATGCAGATCGTTTGAAAATATGCCAAGTGGATGTGGGTCATGAGGCTCTGCTCAACATCGTTTGTGGTGCATCCAATGCACGGGTTGGCATCAGGATACCTTGTGCATTGGTGGGCGCCGTTTTGCCACCTGGAGATGATGGTCAAGCTTTTCATATCAAGCTTGGCAAGCTCAGGGGAGTCGAAAGCCAAGGCATGTTGTGCTCAGCCAAAGAGTTGAAGATTTCGGAAGAAAGCGCCGGCCTGTTGGAGCTCAAACCCAATGCCACCGTGGGTGAAGACATTCGCAAACACCTGGCCTTGGATGACACCTTGTTCACCCTCAAGCTCACACCCAATTTGGCGCATTGTTTGAGTGTCTATGGCATTGCACGCGAAGTGTCCGCATTAACAGGCGCTCCATTGCTTGAGCCAACGTTTGCAGCGACCCCGGCGACCACCGAAGACAAGCTCAAAGTGACCCTAAAGTCCCCCGACTTGTGTGGTCGGTTCAGTGGTCGGGTGGTGAAGAACATCAACCCCAAAGCGAATACCCCAGATTGGATGGTTGAGCGACTCGCCAGATGTGGTCAACGAAGTGTGAATGCCTTGGTTGATATTTCGAATTACGTGATGTTCGAATTCGGCCGTCCGACACACATCTTTGATCTGGCCAAAATCCATGGCGATTTGGAAGTCCGTTGGGGAAAATTGGGCGAACAGCTCGAATTGCTGAACGGACAAACAGTGACTGTGGACGACAAAGTCGGTGTCATTGCCGACGCCCAGCAAGTGGAGTCCTTGGCCGGCATCATGGGAGGCCAGGCCACTGCAGTGTCTGATGACACCCAACATATTTACATTGAAGCGGCCTTTTGGTGGCCCACATCTGTGGCGGGTCGCTCCAGAAGGTTCAACTTTTCCACCGATGCCGGACACCGTTTTGAGCGTGGTGTTGATCCTGCGCTGACCGTGGCGCACATCGAGCACATCACGGCTCTTGTCATTTCAATTTGCGGGACTGCAGACACCCTGACAGGCCCTGTGGATGATCAAATTCTCAATCTGCCAGATGCCAAGCCTGTCACTTTGCGGGTCGACAGAGCCAACAAAATCATTGGCACAAAACTCAGCCAACAAGACATGGTCAAGGCCCTGGTGTCTTTGGGTCTGTCTGTGTCTGAGTCACCAGGGCTCATTTCAGTCACGCCACCTTCCTACCGTTTTGATTTGAAAATTGAAGAAGATTTGATCGAGGAAGTGGCTCGGATGGTGGGCTTTGACAAATTGCCCAACACGCCACCTCAAGCCCCCATCACACCCAAACTGGAGCACGAAGACAAACGCGGCAGCTTTCAGTTGCGTCGTCAATTGGCTGCCTTGGGCTATCAAGAAACCATCAATTTCAGCTTTGTCGATGCCAAATGGGAACACACATTGGCAGGTAACAACCAACCCATCGAATTGTTGAACCCGATCGCCAGTCAAATGAATGTGATGCGGTCTTCATTGATGGGGTCCTTGCTTCATGTTGCGAAGTTCAATCAAGATCGCAAAGCATCGCGTGTTCGTGTGTTTGAAATCGGGCGTGTTTTCATGCGTGACCCACAAGTGCAAGATTCTTTGCAAACCGTCAAAGGCATCCATCAGCCAATGCATGTGGCTGGCTTGTCGCTTGGGCCCACTCAGGCTTTGGGTTGGAATGCCAGCAGAGACAGCGCTGATTTTTTCGATCTCAAAGCCGATGTTGCCGCTCTATTGCCCGGTCATGCATTGACATTCACGGCCGCAGAGCATCCAGCGCTGCACCCTGGCCGATCCGCTCGCATCGATTCTGCAGGTCAGTTGGTGGGATGGTTGGGTGAGTTGCATCCCAAGTGGCGACAACAATGGGAATTCGCTTCTGCCCCTTTGTTGTTCGAATTGCAATTGGATGCAGTCTTGACGCACCCCGTTCCCAAAGCCAAGCCTGTCTCACGATTGCAAGCTGTTGAACGTGACTTGGCGTTCGTGGTGCGTGAAAGCATCACACACCAGTCGTTGATGGACTGCATTTGGAGCGCACCTGTTCAAGGGTTGTTGCAGAATGCCGTTCTGTTTGACGTTTACCGCCCACAAAAGTCGGGCGGTTCTGTGAGTCTGGGGGAAAAAAGCCTGGCCGTGCGCTTGCAGCTGCAAAGCACCGATGACACCACCTTGACAGACACTCAAATCGACACGGCCGTGCAAGCAGTGGTCACCCAGTTGTCCAGCACCCTAGATGCCAAATTGAGAACCTGAGCAGGAGAGGAACCGTGGATATTTCATTCGAAAGCATCGAAACACCGGCATTGACCAAAGCTCAATTGGCTGAACTGTTGTTCGATCAAATTGGCTTGAACAAGCGCGAATCCAAAGACATGATCGACGCTTTTTTCGACCTCATTTCTCAAAAATTGGTTGATGGCGAGGACGTCAAGATTTCAGGCTTTGGCAATTTTCAAATCAGAACCAAAGCCCCTCGTCCGGGTCGAAATCCCCGGACCGGTCAGTCCATTCCTATCCAAGCGAGACGGGTGGTGACTTTTCATGCGAGCCACAAATTGAAAGAACACATCCAAGGGACTTCGGGCGGCGCGTCCGAATAAGAACACTTAATTTTTCATTTTCACTGGTCTTTGCTTTGAAACAAAGCTTGGACCATGGGTGATTGATCAATGCGTTGGTGTGATGTGACTTTATTTTCGAATTTTCCTGCCGATACGCTTAACTTGCACTGCGACTTCGTGTAACCTCTGCACTCCTTTTCTGACGACTGTATCCATGGAGAACGCTCTCCCACCCATTCCAGCCAAACGCTACTTCACCATTGGTGAAGTCAGTGAGTTGTGCGGCGTCAAGCCGCACGTGCTGCGCTATTGGGAACAGGAATTCACCCAGTTGCGTCCGATGAAGCGACGCGGCAACAGGCGTTATTACCAACACCACGAAGTTCTGATGATTCGCCGCATTCGCGATCTTCTTTACGAGCAGGGCTTCACCATCAGTGGCGCGCGAAACAAGCTTCAAGAGTTGGTGCAGCTCGAGCGCGATAAAAAACGCGCGGGCGAAGTCATGCTCAATGGCATGGACGATTTGGAAGACAACTTGCGCATGGACGATGCCAAAGTGGAAGAGGCATGGACATCTCTGGTCTCCGTCAGCGATGCCGGTCAATTGCAAATGCTGAGGCAAGAATTATTTGAAATTCGTGGTCTCTTAGACTGATTTGATGAATCAGCCCGCTATAATTCATACATCGGCGTGTAGCGCAGCCTGGTAGCGCACTTGCATGGGGTGCAAGGGGTCGCGAGTTCGAATCCCGCCACGCCGACCAACAACACCAAGGGTTGGTTCTTTCACCGGAACCAACCTTTTTTTGTTTCTGCCTCAATGAATGCCATGAAAAAAATCACTGTTTTGCTTGCTTGTGTTTTGTCTTTTTCTGCGCAGGCTGATTGGCGACTGATCCACACCGACACCACTAATGCACAGTTTTACATTGATCAAACCAATATTGCATTGATCGATGGTTATCAGCGTGTTTGGGTTTTGAATAATTTGGACAAGCCCAATTCACGCGGCACCAGGTCATTTAAATCCGTAGAGGAATACGATTGCATCAACAAAATGGCACGCGTCATGCAAATTGCTGCATTTGATGGCCCCATGGGACAAGGCGAGTTGCTGGGCCGTCGTCATGGCAGCGGTCAGTGGGTCTCGCCAGAAGAGGGATCTGTCGACAAAATCATCATGACAGAGGCTTGTCTCACAACCAAGTAAACCCTCTTATGGGTTAGCATGCCCTTCAGTTCGGTTGCAGCTGTTTTCAACCTTTGGGGACGATGTTCATGGCAGAAATGGTGTGCTTGAAATGTGGTGTGGCTTCAGATGAAGCCAAGCCCATCCGTTGTTCCAAGTGTGGTGCCAAAGAGTTCTACGAATCCAGTGGTTCTGCTTTTTCCAAAAAACTTGCTGCACCAGCACCCGATGAAGCTTCTGCAGGCACCACGCCTGCACCCCCCAAAGCAGACATCACCTTGTTTGACAAGTACGGTGGCGTTCCCACCATTGCCAAACTGGTTCGGGCTTTTCACAAAGAGATCATGCAACGCCATCATTTGGCCGCCTACTTCGACGGCATTGACATGGCGCATCTGGCTGAGCACACCGTGAAATACATCGCATATGTGATGGGCAAACCAGCCGAAATTTACACGGGGCGGGACATGTACACCGCACATGCCAAATTTCATATTCATGGCATTCACTTCGATGAAGTGGCCGATGTGCTCAAGGACATTTTGACCAGTGCGGGTGTGAGCAAGCCAGACATTGCTCAAATCATGCACCGCATAGAAGGTGTGCGCGAAATGATCGTCGATTAACCAGGACCTGTTGTTGAAAGCTACCGAGCCAAAACACCATTCACAACATCATTCGTTCAATGAGTTGGCGATGAGCTATGTGGCCTGTCATGCGGCGACCATGCGTGATGTGCAATTGCATCGACGCTTGTCGCACTTTGGTCATTATTTGTTGGATTTTTTTGGCTCGTGCGCATTGAGGGACATCAGTCCCTCCAAGTTGGAAAAATTCACGTACCACTTAGAGGCCCTCGGACTTCATGCCAAAGAGATTGAAGCCTGTTTGGTGTCTTTCCGGGCTTGCGTCAAACACGCCATTCAAAAGCAATGGGATATCAATCCTGCTTTGCTGCAACCAGCTGTCTTGGTTGATGGCTTTCAGACCGAAGTCACCCAATTAAGCGCCCAAGAATACAACCATCTTCATCAGCATTTATTGCAAGACTTGACCAGTGGCATGTTCCATTGATTCAAGGACTGCCAATCACGCCCTGCAAAATCACGAACTTGCCTGAAAACGGCGCCTTGTGACTGCCTTTCGCCAGGGTTTCCTTGCCTGCATTCACAGCACTGACCATGATCTCGTATTCATGACCCAAGGTGGTGAAGTTGTCAGGGCAGGGGCCTTGGTATTGGTTCAGCGCACCAGCAGCGATCGTGAAATCACTCGGAAATCCGGCTTCGTCGACCAATTCTCCACCGCCCCCACCGTGAGCGGGGTTGTTGCTGTCCAAGTCTTTCATCACCACATGCAAGCGTGTGGTTCCAGCGGGGATGTTTTTCACGCGAATCGGCGGGGAGAGTTTGTTGCAGTGGTGCGCAATTTGCCACCGAAATTCAACCTGTAATTTGGTTTCAGCCACGGATGCGGTCGTCAACACCGCCAGGGTCAAAAAAGCTGTCCATTTCATGACCTGCTCCTCTTGAAAAGCGTCCATTATTGCGGTATTTGAGGTGCGGCTGACGTAAACTCGGCGTCGACTTTATCTAGGGGGCAAACACCATGCGCAGTGACATTGAAATCGCACAGGCCGCCAGCCTGCAACGTATTCCCGACTTGGTCAGCAAGCACTTGCAGATTGGCGATGAGCATCTCTATGCCTACGGCCATCACAAGGCCAAGCTGTCGCTTCAATACATCTCCAAGATGCCTGCCAAGAAAAACAGCAAGCTGATTTTGGTCACAGCGATCTCACCCACGCCAGCGGGAGAAGGCAAAACCACCACCACTGTGGGCTTGGGTGATGCACTTTGCAAGATTGGCAAGAAGAGTCTCATTTGCTTGCGTGAACCGTCCTTGGGTCCGGTGTTTGGCATGAAGGGCGGTGCCACAGGGGGTGGCATGGCGCAAGTGGTCCCGATGGAAGACATCAACTTGCACTTCACCGGGGACTTCGGTGCCATTGCCTTGGCGCACAACCTGTTGTCTGCCATGTTGGACAACCACATCCACCACGGCAACACATTGAAAATTGACACACGTCGCATCGCCTGGAAGCGGGTCATGGACATGAACGACCGCGCCCTGCGTCAGATGGTGGTGGGCTTGGGCGGCACCGCCAACAGCGTGCCTCGGGAAGACGGTTTCGACATCGTTGTAGCTTCCGAAGTGATGGCCATTTTCTGTCTGGCCACCAGTTTGAGTGACTTGAAAAACCGTTTGGGTCGCATCGTCGTGGCTTACAACACCGATGGTGCCCCGGTCCTGGCCAGCGATTTGCAAGCCCACGGCGCCATGGCGGCTTTGTTGAAAGACGCTTTGGCACCCAATATCGCGCAAACCCTTGAAAACAATTTGGCTTTCATTCACGGCGGCCCGTTTGCCAACATCGCCCACGGTTGCAATTCAGTCATCGCCACCACGACAGCGGCCAAATTGGCCGATTACGTGGTCACCGAGGCTGGTTTTGGCGCTGATTTGGGCGCTGAAAAATTCATCGACATCAAATGCCGCAAGGCCGGCTTGACCCCATCGGCCGTGGTGTTGGTGGCCACAGTGCGTGCGCTCAAATACCACGGGGGTGTCTCCGTCAAAGAGTTGGGCGTTGAGAATTTGGCCGCTCTTGAAAAAGGCATGGTCAATTTGGAAAAGCATTTGAAAAACATCCGCACCCACTATGGCTTGCCTTGTGTGGTGGCCATCAATCACCGCACCGAAGACACAGCGGCCGAAGTGGCTTTGCTCGAAAAAGCTTGTGCGGCCTACGGTGCCCAAGTGGTGGTGGCCAAACATTGGGCCGAGGGCGGTGCTGGTGCAGTCGACCTGGCCCATGCGGTGGTTGAATTGTGCGAGCAAGCCAACGATTTCCAATTCGTTTATGACGAGCAAGCGCCTTTGTGGAACAAGGCCGAAACCATCGCGCAAAAGATTTACGGCGCAAAAGGGATTTCGGCAGAAGCCAAAATTCGCACCCAAATTGAGAAACTGCAAGAGCAGGGCTATGGCCATTACCCGGTGTGTATCGCCAAAACACAGTACTCCTTCTCGACCGACCCCAAATTGTTGGGAGCCCCTGAGGGTCACACCATGAACATCCGCGAAGTCCGATTGGCTGCGGGTGCCGAGTTCATCGTCATGGTCTGCGGTGATGTGATGACCATGCCGGGCTTGCCCAAAGTCCCTTCTGCACATGCCATCGATGTGGATGCAGAAGGAAATATTGTTGGATTGTTCTAAAGCCATTCATCATGAAACACCAAACACTTTCTGCCATGTTGTTCAAAACCAGCATCGCCGGCTTGGCCTTGGCCATGGCATGGCCTTTGAATGCGGCCGACGGCGATCAGGCTTTGTTGAGCAAAGCCAAAGCCTTGTTCAAGCCATTGCCCGACACTTCCGCGCTGGAAAACACCTCGCTCACGCCCACCCGTGTGGCCTTGGGCAAGGCCTTGTTTTTCGAGACCCGGGTGTCCAATGACGGTCGATTGGGCTGCGCCACTTGTCACAACCCGGCCTACCACGGGAGCGATGCTTTGGCACTGTCTGTGGGTGTCAACGGCAAGGTCTTGCCCCGCAATGCGCACACCGTTTTCAATACGTCTTTGTTGGTGGCGCAACACTATGGCGGCAATCGCGCCACTGTTGAAGAGCAAGCGGTCAAAGCCCTTTTGAGCCCTTTGGCCTACGGCAACACCAGCTATGAACAAGTCGAGAAAAAACTGGTGCAACTGGGTTATCAATCGTGGTTTGACAAAGCCTTTCCGGGCGAGGCCAAATCCTTGAGCGCCGACAACTGGGGCAAGGCGATTGGTGCTTACGAACGCACATTGCTGACGCCTGCACCGTTTGATCAATATTTGAAAGGCGACTCCAAGGCCTTGTCTCGCCAAGCCCAATTGGGACTGGAAAAGTTCATCGACACCGGCTGCGCAGGCTGCCACAACGGTGTCGCTGTTGGTGGTCAGACTTATCAAAAATTTGGCATCACCCAGGACTATTGGAAGTTGACTGGCAGTACCGAGAAAGAGGCCTTCAAAGGGTATGACAAAGGTCGTTTTCACGACACCAAAAACGAGGCCGACGCCTACATGTTCAAGGTGCCACAGTTGCGCAATGTGGCCGCCACCCCGCCTTATTTTCATGACGGGTCGGTAGCCACTTTGCCCCAAGCCGTTCGAGTCATGGCGCAGCTGCAATTGGGCAAGACCCTGAGCGATGAGGATGTCGGTTTGATCGTGAGCTTCTTGGAAAGCCTCACTGGTGAAGTGCCCGCCGATTTCTCCAAAGCGCCCATCTTGCCCGTGGCGCCTCACTGATGCGCGTCTGGGTTTGCTTGTCACTGATGGCCCTGGGCTTGCCAGCTCAGGCGGCCTGGACTTACCTGGGCAACTTGGACGGAGACACCGTGCTGATTGACAAATCCACGCTGGTGCAAAAAAAAAGGAATGCCACGATTTGGATGTTGACCAACTATGGTGCGCCCACGATTCAAGAGGTGCTGTCGGTGAGCAAATGGATTGAATTCGATTGCGACAAAAACAAATACAGGTATTTGGCTGTCTATGGTTATGAAGGCCAAATGCAAACGGGTGCCAAACTGATTCACAACCCCACCACTGGGGCCTGGGGCAATGTGGAATACGGATCCATCTTCAAGAGCATCCAAAACCACGCTTGTTTACGCTACCCCCTGATTCGACCTGCCAAATGAAATTCATCGAGACGCCGTTGCTGCGTATTGGCTACAAAGAATGGAACCCCGAAGGTCAACGCACGGTGGTGTTGACACACGGTTGGCCCGACAGTTTGCGTTGCTGGCACAACGTGGTACCTGCTTTGGTGGAGGCTGGCTACCGCGTCTTGGCCCCGGCGTTGCGTGGCTTTTTGCCCACCACTTTTTTGCGTGAAGACACGCCACGCACCGGACAACTGGCGGCGCTGGGTCGGGACATGGTGGACTTTGTGCAGGCCTTGCAACTCGATCAACCCGTGCTGGTGGGGCATGACTGGGGCGCGCGTGCGGTGGCCAATGCCTGCGGCTTGGCACCTGGATTGGTCAGTCACATGGTTTTGTTGTCGGTGGGCTATGGCACCAACGATCCTGCACAAGCCTTGACCATGCAGCAATCGCAGCTTTATTGGTACCACTGGTTTTTTGCCACTGAGCGTGGCATGCGTGTGTTGCGTGAGGATGCCAAGGCTGTGGCGCAACACATGTGGGACACCTGGGCCCCCAAGGGTTGGTACTTGCCTCAGGAATTTGACCAAACCGCGATGGCCTTCACCAGCCCCGACTGGCCCGAAGTGGTGCTGCATTCTTACCAACACCGATGGGGTCACGCGCCTTCAGATCCTTTTTACGCCGCAGATGAAGCCCTGCTGCAACCTGTGCCCGTGCTGAGTGTCCCGACCTTGGTGTTGCACGGCGAATTGGACGGCGCCAGTTTGCCTGCCACTTCAGATCGCAAAGCGCATTTGTTCACAGGCCGTTATGAGCGCCAGGTGTTGCCCGGCGTGGGGCATTTTCCGCAGCGAGAGGCCCCCCACAAAGTGGCCCAAGCCATTTTGAAATTCATCGCCTGATCAGCTCTCCAGCCAATCGCAAATGGGTTGCCATTGCGCGAGATCTTTCTCGACCTTGCTGCGGTGCAAGTCGAACAAGCTCAATCCGTGTGCGGCCATGTGCAGGTAATACTGGGTGTCCCTCAAAAAGCTGATGATGGGCACATCCAAGGTGGCCATGAATTCGCGCAGTTTATTGGCCGCAATGGTGCGTTCATCGACCCGCATGCCCACTATGCCCACACGCGTTTTGGTGCCCTTGGTCACTTCGCGCAACTGGGTGATGAAGGCCTGGGCCGCGTACATGTCGAAGATGCTGGGCATGATGGGGATCATGACCTTGTCCGCTCTGGAGACCACTTCTTTGAAGCGCCAGCCACCCAAACCGCCTGGGGTGTCAATCACCACATGGGTGGTGCCGCGAGGGGGCTTGGCAGTCAACACCAAATCGGCTTGCAGCTCCCAAGTGGTGATCGGGTTGGCTTCTGCTGGACGCAGATTCAGCCACAGCTTGGACGATTGCTGAACGTCCGCATCACCCAACATCACAGCATGGCCCTTGGAAGCAAAATACCCCGCCACATTGGTGGACAGGGTGGATTTTCCGGCACCCCCTTTGGGGTTGGCGATCACAACAACTGGCATATCAAGACAAATTCCATCCTTGGCCGTTGCGGCAATGGGTGAGGGCTTGGTTGAACAAGGCCTGTCCGTCTTGTTTGCCGGCGGTTGAAATCAGGTAATTGCGAAGCGGCATCATGTCGATGGAGCGGGCACAGTCAAAGCCTTTGCCTTGCTCGCCGCTCAAGTGCATCACCACTCGGCCGTTGGCTTGCACCTGTTTGCGTTGCGCGCCCAAGTAGGCCAGGGCACAGGCGGATTCGCAAACCTGACCTTCGGTCACGATCGCTTCCACCCCTTTGCTCTGAAACCATTGGCCCAACTGAATACCCAACATCAATTCGCCTTGAGCAGAGTTCAGGTAGACCGGATTGACAATGCGTCGACCATCGCGGCGTATGCAAGGCGTCAATCGACCAATCATGGCATTCAATTGGGGAAGACTTTGGTGGTTGATGGTGCCTGAGAACTCCACCACGTCCAATGATCCCGAGACGCACATGGGGTATCGAATTTGGCTGAAACGAATTTCATGATCGTCTCCCTGCACCACATTCAAGACACGCACATTTTCGCTGGGGTAGCCGTACACACCAGAGCCCAGAACCACATGATAGGGCTGGGTCGAGGGGGCCACACATCCTGCCAAAGCAAATGCAAAGAGCAGGGACAAACGTTTGGAAAAGAAATTCATAGGCAACCTCAGGTTGTTTTTATTTGTGATCGATCACATGGTGGTCGACCACAACAGCCTGAACTTGAGGGATTCAACCAAAAAGCCGCTCCAGTGGAGCGGCTTTGTAGTTATTTTTAATGCACCACCATCAAAGTGAATGGGAATACATAGGCTTGCAAGGTGACCAAGATGCCCACCAAACAGGCCAAAGCGATGGAGTGGAAGAACACATACCGCAGGATGTCACCCTCATGGTTGAACCAACGTGTGGCGGTAGAGGCCACCACGATGGATTGGGCGTCGATCATCTTGCCCATCACGCCGCCGGAGCTGTTGGCGGCGCCCATCAAGTTGGGTGACAGGCCCAATTGCTCGGCCGCCACTTTTTGCATGCCGCCGAACAGCACGTTGGAGGCGGTGTCTGAACCCGTGAGTGCCACGCCCAACCAGCCCATCAAGGTGCCGAAGAAGGGGTAGAACACACCAGTGTTGGCAAAGGCCAGACCCAGGGTGGTGTCGGTGCCTGAATAACGTGTCAGGTAACCAAGTCCCAACATCAACACGATGGTGAGCAAAGAGTAACGCACCAACCACAAGGTGTTGAAGAAGATGCGAACCATGTTGATCGGGTTGTACTTCATGACCAAACCACCCACGATGGCCGACAACAAAATGCCTGTGCCGGTGGCTGACAACAAGTTGAGGGTGTAGATGGCACTTTCAGTCTTGGGCACGGCCACCACAGGTGGAATTTTTTCGATCAGGTTGTGCAAACCTTCGATCGGGAACTTGGGCGCAAAAATCTGATTCAAGAAGTTTTTAACTTCCGGCAAGCCCCAAACGAAGATGAAGACGGTGAGGATGGCCCAGGGTGTCCATGCACGGATGATCTCATCGCGTGAGTGAACCGTAACGGCGCGCGGGGCTTGCGCCTCGCCGCCCGAGTTTTCATGGCCCTTCAAAGACACGGAAGTCCAGATGGTTTTGGGCTGCCAGAAGCGCAAGAATGTGACCAAGCTGGCCATGCTCACCACGGCCGCGATGATGTCGACCAATTCGGGGCCGATGTAGTTGGACACCAGGAATTGCATGATGGCAAAGCTCAAACCAGTCACCAAAATCGCGGGCCAGATTTCCATCATGGCGCGGCGACCTGCGAAAGCCCAAATCAACCAAAACGGCACCAGCAATGAAAAGAAGGGCAATTGGCGACCGACCATCTTGGAGACTTCCATGGCGTCATAGCCATGCACTGCTGCCAAGGTGATGATGGGGGTACCCAAGGCACCAAATGCGACCGGGGCGGTGTTGGCGATCAATGACAGACCCGATGCAGCCAAAGGCGAGAAACCCAGGCCGATCAAGATGGCGGCCGTCACCGCCACAGGTGTGCCAAAACCGGCAGCGCCTTCAAAGAATGCACCGAAAGCAAAAGCGATCAAAAGCAACTGCAAGCGGCGGTCTTCGGTGATGCCCGCGATGGAGTCTTGCAAAACCTTGAAACTGCCATTTTGCTCGGTCAGTTGGTGCAAGAAGATGATGTTCAACACGATCCAGCCAATCGGCAACAAGCCAATCAAGCCGCCATAAAACGCGGCATTGGCCGCCATTTCGCTGGGCATCCCGTAGACCCCGATGGCAATCACCAAGGCGGCAATCAAACCTGCACCCGCAGCGATGTGCGCTTTCAGGTGGAAGAAACCCAAACCTGCCAACATGACCACCACGGGCACTGCAGCCAGCAGGGTGGATAAAAACATGTTGCCCAATGGGTCGTATATTTGTTGCCAAACCATGCGAGTATCTCCAAGACGAAAAACGAAAATTATAGAAACACCGCTCAAAGGGTTAACCCGAGCATTCACGTTGAAACACTAAGGCTTTTCATGATCACACGCACACTCTTTTCCTCAGAACATGATGCATTTCGTGACAGTTTTCGTCGCTTCATGCTTGCTGAAATTGCCCCATTTCATGCTGAATGGGAAACACAGGGTCATGTCGATAAAGCCGTTTGGCGCAAAGCGGGTGCGTTGGGTTTTTTGTGCATGAATTTGCCCGAGGCCTATGGCGGTGCTGATGCGGACAAGTTGTTCTCCATCATTCAAATCGAAGAGTTGAGTGCCGGTGGGTTCTCTGGCATTGGCTATGGCTTGCATTCTGAAATCGTGGCACCTTATTTGATGCACTACGGCACCGAGGCCCAGAAAAACCAATACCTGCCTTTGCTGGCCAGCGGTGACATGGTGGGGGCCATCGCCATGACCGAACCCTCTGCAGGCAGTGACTTGCAAGGCATCAAAACCACGGCTTTGCAGCAAGCCGATGGCAGTTATCTGCTCAACGGCAGCAAAACCTACATCACCAATGGCTGGCACTCGGATTTGGTGATCGTGGTGGCCAAAACCAATCCCAGCGCAGGGGCCAAGGGCACCAGCTTGTTTTTGTTGGAGCAAGGCACACCGGGGTTCACCAAGGGCAAGCCACTGCACAAACTCGGTCTGAAAGCGCAGGACACCTGCGAGCTGTTTTTTGACAATGTGCGTCTGCCCGCTGACAAGCTGTTGGGTGGAACTGATTATTTGAACAAGGGCTTTGTTTGCCTCATGGAGCAATTGCCTTGGGAACGTTTGCAAATCGCCATCGGCGCGGTGGCGGCCTCACAAGCGGCCATTGGTTGGACCTTGGACTTTGTCAAACAGCGTCAAGTGTTTGGACAACCCGTGGCGGCCTTTCAAAACACCCGCTTCAAATCGGCCGAAATGCAAACCGAAGTGCAGGTGGCACAGGTGTTTGTCGACAGGTGCACCGAACTGCTTTTGCAAGACCAACTCGACACCGCCACTGCCAGCATGGCCAAGTACTGGTGCACCGATTTGCAATGCAAGGTGATGGACGA
>JACCDM011875850.1_pt1 | contig 14013 bp, 16 predicted proteins | sample 7445851 | NCBI WGS metagenome assembly JACCDM01 (sample SAMN15323438, study PRJNA562643) | freshwater metagenome | isolation source: river surface water | place: USA:Blue River Watershed | collected 2017-08-16
AAGAAATTCATCATTTTTTACTTTATTGTAAATTTTAATTAATATATCTAATCCATTTTCTTTAATTTTTAAAAAATGATTTGAAGGAACAAAATCATTTCCACACATAAATGTTAAAAAAACATAGTCTATAAGATATTGTTTATTATAATCACATGAAATTTCATTATAAAACTGATATTTGCATTTATCTATTGATAAATATATAAATTCATTTACAATTTCTGGATTTTTTCTTAATATATATATATTATTATCTAACATTGCTGATAATATAATTAAATCTGCATCTGGGCTATATATAACTATTTTATCTTCAATTTTATTATTTATTTTTATATAATTTATTATTTTATGTTCTCCCTCACCTGCTTCGTAGCAATTACTAAATTTAATTTTATCAGTACACATACTACTAATCTTTTTACATAATTTATCCATAAAAATTGTTCCAGGACTTATTGAAGAAGTTGTCCATGTATTTTTATTTTTAATTCCATATTTATTATTTATATTTTTTTTGTAATTTGTTTCTATTACACTTTTATATCTTCTTGCTCTTTGTTTAATTATCTTTGCCATTGGAGCAGGTCCATCCATCGCAATATACACTAATTTAGATGGATTTACATATTTAATAATAAAATTAAGATATTTAATCACGTGTTCTATTAGGATATTTTCATATATATTAAAATTAATTTGTTCTTTAATTTCTGGAATAACTTCGTATATAATTGAATTAAAATCAATATAAAAATAGTCCGTATTTTTCATATTTAATTCAATTAAATCGTCATATTTTTTCATTATATTACTAAAAAATCTAGGAATTCCTCCTCCCATTAGACAAAGTGAAAGTTGGAGAGTAGTTTCCTTTTGAATTCCATATTCAGAAATTGTTAAATTATTATTTAATTGTTTTCCGAAATATGTTAATTTCTGTTGATTAGGATATATATTTTCTTTTTTAGATATTTTAAATTTAATATCTTCAATTGTATTATATGGTTCAATATCTATTGAAATTGTTTTTCCAATTAAACTTTTTATAAAAAGCTGCATTTAAATTTAAATATTTTAGTATTAAGGTCTTTATATTTTATTTATTTATAGTAAATGACTGAGATAGTATATTATTATAAATTAAGCGAAGCTGTTAAAACTCAAAGTATAGCATGGATTGAATATTTTATACAAAAAGGAGCTACTGACTATAATGAAGGATTGAGAGAAGCATGTAAATATGGTAATTTAGAAATAATAAAACTAATGATGAAACAAGCAATTAATATAAATCATGGGTTAAGAGGAGCGTGTGAAGGAGGATATTTGAACATTGCTAAATTAATGATGGAAAATGGGGCAAATAATTTTAATTGGGGATTATTTGGAGCATGTCAAGGAAATTCATTAGAACTTACGCGATTAATGATAGAACATGGAGCAAATGATTGGAATTGGGCTTTATTTTTCGCATGTAAAGGAGGTTCATTAGAAATTATAGATTTAATATTAAAAGAAGGAGCAATTGATTTGGAATTAGGATTAGAAGGTGCATGTGAAGGAGGACATCTAAGAATAGTTCAAAAAATCTTATTAAAAAATCCAAAAATTTTACATTGGAAACAAATATTTAAAAAAGCATGTATGTCAGGGTCATTGGAAATTGTTGAACTATTACTACTACAAAATCCACAAATTAATTATTGGGACGCAGGATTAGCCGGAGCATGTGAAGGAGGATATCTTGATATTGCGCAATTAATGATAGAAAATGGAGCTACTGAGTTAATTCGTGGATTATATTCTGCGTGCGAAGGAGGACATTTAAATTTAATATATTTTATGATTGATATAATGAAAAAAAATAATGTGGGAATTCCAGAAAAAATAAATGTTAAATATTTAATATCAGAACATACAAAAACAAAATCAACAAAAATGTTTTAGAAAAATATAACACTAATAAAAATAATGTATAAAAATAATGTTTGAAAAATCTAAAATAAATCATCATACATTTTTAGGTCTACTAAAATTAGACAGTACAATTGATTTATTAAAATTAGCTAAAGAATTTAAATTAGATGTATCATTAGACTCAGAGGGTCTACATCTAATACAAAATGATAAAATAATAGATAAAAGTTTTAAAATTTACAACAGTTGTAGATATATAAATAAAACTATAAATAATGACAATATAACTGGGTTTGTAAAAATAAGTTATCCTTTAAATTCTGAATTAATGCTCTATACAAATCCTCCTGAATTTATACCTATTGGTTGCTATTGTATAAATTGTCTCTCAAATGGCCCACATACACACAAAAACAACTGCAATAGACCTAAAAAAAATTCATTATACTTAACAACAGATGGATTATTTCAAGTATTAACAAACAATAAAATATTAGATAAAAATGTAAATATAAATGAATATTTGAAAAATTATTGTGATTTTACAAATATTCCCTTATCTAAATATGTAAATATGACAAAAAAAGATACTAATAATTTTTTTTCTGGACCAGTAATGTTAAAATATATAAATAGTAGTAGTAAATGTATAACAATAAGAATAAGGTCAAGTGGATATGTCGAAATTATATCAAATCCATGGTCAGATAAATATTTATATAAAATATTAATCGATAAAATTAATGAAACATCTCAACAAGTAAATTTTAAATCATTGGAAATTAGGACATTTTTTTCATCAGTAAATATTAAAAAAAATAAAGAATTCAATATTGATATAAATAAATTGTATAATTATATATGGCCAAATGAAAAAAATATTCCTATATCATCATATCCAATGTATAAACAAAATAATAATTTTTATATAAATCACAATACAGTTTATAAATATATAGTTTATAAAGATAACAAATCAAATAATAGATTATATATTGAATTTATAAAAGAAAATTATAAAATATCAGTTCAATTTTTTTCACAAGGACAGATACAATTTACATTTGGATTTGAAAATTATAATTTATTATTCGAAGACCAATATCAAATAATAGATAGTGAATTTAATAATATTTTAGATTATATTATTAAAATGTTAAATGAATTATACATAATTGATAATAATGTATGTATAAATATTGAAAAAAAAAATATATCAAGTAAAATATATGAGACAATCGATGGATGTATACCATATTCTAAGGTTAAAAAATATAGAATAGGAGATAAAGTTAATATATATTCGTTTAAAAAATTTAAATGGTCTGACAAAGTAGGAATGATTTCAAATATAATTGATGATAAAATATTAGTTAAATTTAAAAACAAAACAATAGAATCTAAAATAAATGAAATTAGAAAAATTTCTATAAATAATGACCAAGTATGTAGAGTAAAAGAAAATGGAGTATATAGACAACCTTATCCTTATAGTTTTATAGAAGGAATTTGTCCTGGTGGATATGACCAATTAATTAAACCATATGGAATTAATTCAAGATCAGATAATAAATTTTATCCTTGTTGTATAGATGTTAAACAAAAAGATGAAGAATGGTTAATAAATTTTATTTTTAATGGATTTACCGATAAAGAAAAAAAAGACTATCTACTTCTATATAAAAATATAGATATTATGTGTGGAACATTCAAACCTGGAACATGTAATATAGGGTCAGAAGTTATGGTAAAATATAATAATAAATGGGAAATTGCAAAAATTTATGATAAATATAAATCTCACGGCAAAGGAAATGATAATATTATGGTATATTATAAATTAGTAAAAGATGAAATAGAATTTGAAGCAACTGGAAGAGATTTTCATCCAAAATATATTGAAAATAGAAATTTTGATGGAATAAAAGATAATTTAGAAATTTTAGAAAAAGTATTAATTAAATTAGATATTATAAAAGATAAAAATAAAATTAATAGTGTATTTAATATAGATAGATTAGATATTTTAAATATTGAAAATATAAAAAATAGATATAATGTAATAATTCCAAAAAATTTAAATAAATGTAAAATAATTATTTGCGATAATAATTTTACATTTGAAAATGAATACACAACCATTAAAACTAATGTAACAAAATTAAATAATATAGAAATTCATGGATTTTACGACAATGATAATTTCTATTTTGTATCATCGAATAATAACGAATTATTTAATATATTATTGGATAAATATAAAAATTGTATAAAAAATATTATGAATTTAGAATTTAATTTATATTATTATAATTTATCAAATTCATTTAGTAATATACAAAAATATTATAGTTATTACATGCATGATTTAATATTTATAAATAAAAATGATTATACAGATAAAATCGGAACAATTTCTAAAATAAGAAGAACATTTGTAGGAAAAATAATTGAAAAAGATAAATCATATTTTATTGTTAATATTGGGAATAATAATATTAAAATAGAGAAATCTATTGAATATAAAATAAATGATTATATTAAAATAAAACCAAATATTATGATTGATAATACTCCTAATCCAATTAATCCATACATAGTAGTGGGACCTGTTGAATATATGGATGAAGAAATAGAAATCGCTAATTATAATTATATAAATAATTCAATAAATTATAATGTGTTTAATAACAAAATATGGATTTTCAATGATAAAATAATTGATTATGAAAATGTAGGAAATAAAGTCTGTTTAATATGAATTGGACTATCTTTACCAAGAATATTATATATTTTTGATGAATCGAGTATAATTGATTTAATTTTATTTTTATCTTCTTTTACTATACATACATGTTGGCATCCCCCATTTTTACATGGATAACAATTTTTTTCAGAAACTTTTAATATATTCATATATAATTATTATAAATATATTAATTAGTGTTATTTATTTTTATTAATTAACATTTCATTGCTATTTTTACTGCGCTATTCTTATAAAATTTTCTAGCAAATAGTGCATTGCTATCACAAATTTCTTTTACATTTAAATCTTTTACTCTAATTTTTATAGGATGTGATGCGTCCTTTTCCCATTTTGTATAAGTTGCTACATGATTCTTTATATGTTTTTTAAATAATTTATCGCTTAATGTTGTAACAAAAAAATATATTGGGTAAATTTCATCTGGACAATGATTATTAATATCATAATAAATATCTCTTAAATCTTCAAACTTATCTTCTATTTTTATGAATTTTTTTGCTGAATAAAGATTCAATATCATCCACTGGTCATTATAGTAGTAATCTTTAATATTCTTAATATTTATAATAGAACGGTTATCATTAAATAATTTGTTATATACATACTCAAATGTATGTAATGGTATACATTCTCCAGATAATAAAACAAAAAATTTATTATTTTTATTCTTTAGAGCTTCCTCTATCATATTTTTAAATGCAGATACAAGTGATTCTCCACACCATTTTGTATCGATTGTTTTTATTTTGTTTTTTGATATATACTTAGGTATTAATTTACCAGAAGTATCTTCAAATTTTATATGTGAATATATATTATATAAAGAAGGATCGATATTTTCAAAAAAATCAGACCAAATTTTTTGATGTGTAAATTTTTTTGTTAATAAAAATAAAAACGCAATTGACATTTATTATAATAAATATTTTATATTTTATTAAAAAAAAAATATTTGCTACTAATAAAATGACAGATTTTGTAACTAGTGCGGTACCTCCACTAATTCCCGGTGATTCAACATTTTCAGACACTGCTGTAACTGGAAGTCTAAGTGTAGTTGGCAAAACCTACAAATATGATGGAACTAATACAACAAATCCTCTAGATGTTCCTGTATTTTCGGTAGGCCCTGACGCAAAAATTGGTCTATTTGGTGCTACTCCCGTGACTAAACCAACTGCTGGTGCATCTGCTACCTTCCAAGGAACAGCTGGAGGTTCCACTATTGGAACTCTTGACACATTTGGTGGATATACTATTGGACAAGTAGTAAAAGCTTTACAAGATGTTGGTATTCTAGGCTAAAACCAACAATAGTAATTCAAAATCTCCTACATATTTCCATTCATTTATCACAACAAAATAGAATATTACTTCTGTAAAAAATCCTAAAAACATTAGTATAAATAATAATAAATCATTTTTATTTATAGTAATTCTTTTGTAAATTATGTAGAATATATTTATTACTATTAGAATAATAAGAACATATAAATATGGAAACAATTCATTAGTTAATAAATCATAATTATAAGAATTTCTATTTTGTTCATGTATATTTGCACTGTAATATATATATTTTACATATTCTGATTTTAAATAATTATGTATATTTTCTTTAAATGTTTCATCTTTTTTGCATAATGATATAAATATACCTAATTTTTCTACTATTATTATATTAAACTGTTTACTAACCACAAACCAAAAAAATGATATAATTGCTATGAAAAATGTAATTATGTTAAATAGATTGAGTAAAATTTCCACTGTCATTTTTTATTTTAACAACAATAAGTTAGTGATAATTAATTTATTATTTTATTTTATTTAATAAATGGGAAACATTATAGATAAAATAATTATGTTTATAAATGAACAAACAGCATCTACTCCACAGTATAAAACAATAATAATAATTCCATCAAAAACAATAAGAATAACATCTCCAGCAACAACTTCTCCTATTATTACTTCCCCTCTTGTAACTTCTCCTGTAATTACGTCCCCTGTAGAAACTTCTCCTCCTTCAATAAAAACATATAGTGATTTTTTAATAACAACTAGAAAAGTTTCACAAAATGAATGGAATGATATAGTAAATGATGCAAAAAAGAATAATTATTTTACTTCTATATCTTATATAGATTATTTAAATAACAATTATGATAATAATCAAATTTTCTATAAACAAGTGCAAAATTATCCTCCTATTTTAAATGTAGGAACAGTTAATTCAATAAATGAAGATTCTGAATTATTATTTTCAGATGCTGATTTACTTGGTTCAACATATGACATAGATGGAGATAAATTAAATATATTAAATATAAGAAGCAATGAAGGAAAAATAACTTTACGATAATAAAACTAATTTACCAAGAATTTTATTAAATTCTGTAATTATAATTGTATCATTTATAAAATTTAATAAATATTTATCATAGTAGTAGTAATAACATATACTTGTATCGTTATCTTGTAGATATATATATTCTTTATCTGCATTTATATAATTAACAATAGGATATTGTTTAAGTAAATAGCATACTTGTTCAATTATATTTGCATTGTTAGTAATTATATTTAGTTTCATATTTAAAATATTCCAAAATGCATGTATCATTTATAAGTTAAATAAAAAAAAAACATAAAAAAAAACAGACTAATTTACGTTGATTGTTCTGTTATATAATGACTGATTTAGAACAAAATTATAATATAATTGATAAATTAATTAATGATTTTTTAAAAACCATAGACATAGAAGAAACTATTAAAAATGAAGAAAATAATGATGAAAATGATGAAGAAATTATATACACTGTACCTAACAATAATAGAACAAAAAAATATAAAGCACCAATTGGAACAACTATTTCTCCCTTTATGAAATGTCCAGTAAATACTTTATATATTGAGAATATAAATTTAGAAGAATTAGAATATTTCAAAAAATTTAAAGGATTTATTGAAATAAAAGTAGTTGTGTATTATTCTTTTATTACATTTGATACAGTTGAAAATGCAACAAATGCTTTAAATAGTGCTATTAAAGTATTTAACTGTGAAATATCTTATGCAAATTCTCCAACAATTAGCACAACTAATAAAAAATACAAATATACTAAATATAAATCATCAAAATCTTCAGACAAATATAAACATTTTTAATTCTTTATGAATTAGTAAATGTCCATACTGCTCCTATATTTGTATCATCTGATGGACCACCTACTGCTATTGTACTTTTATCTTTTGATAAACAAGCCGAAAATGTATCAAATCCTTGATTAGATGCCCCTGAATTACCTAATCCAACAAGCTTTGAACTAAATGTCCATGCTCCGTCAATTAATTTATAAATCCAGGTTGCGCCTATACCCCCATTATCATCTGGCCCAGATGATATTAACTGAGTTCCATCTCCACTTAAATACACACTTGAACCTTGTTTTGCATTACCAAGTGCTTTTGTTCCAACTAATTTTGAACCTTGTTGAGACCAAATTCCACCAGTTCTTGTAAAAATCCAGGTTGCTCCTTTGTTAGAATTATCATTTTGTCCTCCAACTGCTAATGTATTACCATCTGAATTAAGACATAAAGCATATCCAAATAATGAATTTCCTGACATACCACTTCCAACTAATTTTGAACCTTGTTGAGACCATATTCCTCCAGTTCTTGTAAATACCCATACAGCACCAATTCCATCATTATCATCAGAACCGCCAATTGCTATGGTATTTCCGTCAGAACTTAAAGATATACCTGCTCCTTGTATAGAAGCTCCGCTATATCCAACCCCAATTAAATTATCTTGTATGCTCCATACTCCATTTGTTCTTGTAAATATAGATGTTCTTCCCATGGCATCTACGTCATTACTATAACTAATATCTCCAGCAGCTAATGTATTTCCATCTGATGATAATCTAACACAATATCCTAAATCCTGTGAGGTATTCACAGTTAATTTTGAACCTTGCTGTGTCCATGATGTTCCAGTTCTTGTAAAAATCCATACAGCACCCTTCACATTATCGTCGTATGCCCCAACAGCTAATGTAGTTCCATCATCATCAAGTGAAACTGAAAATCCTTGCCCAGAATTTCCACTAAATCCAGAACCAATTAACTTTAAACCTTGTTGAGACCAAATTCCTCCAGTTCTTGTAAAAATCCATGTTGCCCCTCTGTTAGCATTATCTCCAGAACCACCTATTGCTAACATATTTCCATCTGAAGTTAAAGAAACACAATTTCCTTGATTAATTGCTGTTCCGCTATATCCAGACCCAACTAATTTAAATTCTTGTTGATAATAATTATCTAACAACCCATATTTAACTAAAACTTTAACAATTTCATGAACAGAATAATCTTCTACAGTCTGTTGTTCAACTAAATTTCCAAAAAATCCTAATTGTGTTTGATCAATTGTTGTTGAATTTAATTTAACAGACCCATTAAATAGGCCACTTGAATTTTGAGTATCTCCAGGTATTAACGGAGGAACAGAATTACTATACATTTAATATAATATAATATTTTTATTTTTTTATTTTTTTATTACTCTTATTGAACAATCTAGATTTTTATTATTTCTCAGCACAACATGCAATTTATATTTTTCATCATATTCTATAATTCCATTGTATTCTGTTGTATTTACAACAAATTCATTTAGTATTTTATTCATTTTTATAATTCCAGCATTTTCAATAATTCCTCTTGAATTTATATGAACTTCTTTTAATTTTTTTTTTAATGTAATTACCTGTTGTAATCTTTCCGATAAATTTCTAAATTCAGATTTATTTTTCATTAAAATAGTGATTATTATAAATTAGGGTTATTTATAAATTAGCAAATGTCCATACTGCACCTCTACCAAGATTGTCTTCAGCGCCACCTACTGCTATTGTACTTTTATCTTTTGATAAACAACTAGAAAATGTATCATATCCTTGACTAGATGCTCCTGAATTACCTATTCCAACAAGTTTTGAACTAAATTGTGTCCATACTCCATCAACTAATTTATAAACCCAAGTTGCGCCTCTACCTCCATTGTCATCTAGACCAGATGAAATAATTTGTGTTCCATCTCCGCTTATATAAACACTTGATCCTTGTTTTGCATTTCCTATTGCACCAGTTCCTACTAATTTTAAACCTTGTTGAGACCAAATTCCCCCAGTTCTTGTGAAAATCCAGGTTGCTCCAATATTAGAATCATCATTTTGTCCACCAGCAACTAATATATTACCGTCTGAATTAAGGCACAATGAATATCCAAACGATGGGGTTCCAGATATATCACTTCCAATTAATTTTGAACCTTGTTGAGACCATATTCCTCCTGTTCGTGTAAATATCCATATAGCACCAATATTACCATTATCTCCAGAGCCACCTACTGCTAATGTATTTCCGTCAGAACTTAGAGATAACCCTGCTCCTTGTATAGAAGTTCCGCTATATCCAGTTCCTATTAGATTATCTTGTATACTCCATGCTCCATTTGTTCTTGTAAATATAGATGTTCTCCCTACTACCCCAACTCCATTATTATAATCAAGATCTCCTGCAGCTAATGTATTTCCATCTGATGATAATCTAACACAATATGCTAAACTTGCAGAACTATTGACAGTTAATTTTGAACCTTGTTGTGTCCACGATGTTCCAGTTCTTGTAAAAATCCATATTGCACCATCTAAGTTATCATTACGCCCACCAACTGCTAAAGTCGTTCCATCATCATCAAGTGAAACTGAAAATCCTTGGAGAGAATTCCCACTAAATCCAGAACCAATTAATTTTAAACCTTGTTGGGACCAAATTCCTCCAGTTCTTGTAAAAATCCATGTTGCACCTCTGTTAGAATTATCTCCAGAACCACCTATTGCTAACATATTTCCATCTGAAGTTAAAGAAAGTGATACTCCTTGATTAATTGATACTCCGCTATATCCAGTTCCAACTAATTTACCTCCTTGTTGATAATAATTATTTACAAGACCATATTTAGCTAGAATTTCAACAATACTATTTATAGAATAATCATTTAATGTTTGTTGTTCAACTAAATTTCCAAAAAATCCTATACTATTTTCATTTATCATTGTTGAATTTATTTTAACAGACCCATTAAACAGACCACTTGAATTTTGAGTATCTTCTGGTATCAAAGGAGGAACTGCTTTACTACTATTCATTTATTATTATAAATATAAAAATCTGAGTATTTATTCAAATTCATCTAGTAATTTTAAAATCATTGTACAATCCTCTTGATTATATTTTATAATGTCACCGATACTGTTTTCATTATTGCAATAATAATTATATGCAGATATCATTGCATCTAATCCATTAATACTATCTTTTTTATGATTTAAATCTTTTAGTGAAAATGTAAATGATCCTTTTTTTGTAATTTGATTTTGTCTAAATATCTGTAGTAAATTGCATAAATTTAATTTTGGAAAATTATATTTATCACTGTATTCTTTATAAATATAATTTTCAATGTGCCCCCAATGATATATAGGAGAATTATTAACATTGTGGTCAGACTCGATTTTAATAATAGTTTTACATAATTCATCAAATATTCTAAATTCTTCTTTTTCACTTAAATCTTTTGCAGTAAAATTAAAATATGTAAGATTTTTATCATTTTTACATAAAAGTCCAATCATAAATACATAACTTTTACTGCTTATATCTGATATTTTTTCATATTTATTAAAAATACTATTTATAGTTTCAAAATCTAAGAAAAATTCTATTTTATTTCTTTTTTGATTATGACTTTTTTTAGTACTATTTGATTGTTGTTTTATTATTTCATATGAAATTCCTGTAAGATGTTTCATTATTTTTTTATCATTCCATTCGTATATATTTTTATTGTGTAAAAATTGTCTTTGTTTGTATGTTATACCAGATATTAGAGTAATTTCATTTAATTTGTTAGCAATTTCCATCTTTATTTTACTATATGGTGCATCGTATTTATTACACATATTAGGATATAATTCAATAGGATAATTTTTGGTATTCCAATTATTTATATTATTTGGATTAAAATCAACTATCCAATCTTGATAATTATTTTTTAATTTTTTTAACCATTTAATACCATCATTTATTTTTGAAACTAAATTTATCTCATTTACATCTATTTTTGCAATATCAATTCCATTTGTTTTTTTACCAATTACAAAACTTATATTTGGATTGTAATCTTGTATTTCTGATAACATTTTATTGTAAATAGATATCTGTGCTTTATTGGCGATTGACCTTCCACTATTTAATAAATATCTATCTTTATTATATTTAAGTTTATTTAGTTTAATATCTATTACTACATAATAATAATTTCCAAAAAATGATATATTATTTTCTAATTTAATAAATGGAAAATATAAATTTATATAATCATTTCTTATTAATATATCAGGAGAACCATACAAATTTCCGCTTCCTTTTAATACTCCTTGATATATAATTGGTGTTCCTTTATTCATTTCATTAATAGTATCATTATATTTATCAATTTTAAGTATATCTTCTTGATTATAACAAATTCTTTTTGAATTTGGAAATAATTCATTAACTACTACAGATTCAAATTTATTTCCAAATTCACATAATAAATTAAAAAAATTATCTTTAACATCAGTTGTTGTTAATTTTAAATAGTCAATTAGTGGGTCATTTAACATAAAATTATGAATCATTGACGCAGAAACCCACTTATCATCGATATTATCTATTCTATTTTTCTTCATAATTTTTACTAGTAGTATTTATTAGAGTGTTTTAAAAAATGAAATAAAGAATTTATCGTTTATTTATACATTAATATATATCTATATTATTATATATGGATGATTTTATTTTAAAATTTAATGAAATGGCTTTAGAGTTTTTAACAAAAATGGAAGTATCTTTTCCAAATGAAAAAAAAATATCTACATATAAAAAAATGTTTACTACTCTAAAAATTGTTAATTTCAGAAAACCAGTTGAAATGTTTATGGAAAATTTAGAACCATTTGGACTGCAAATTATGTCTAAAGATGAGGCTTTTTTTAGAAATGATGAATATGTAAATTCTGCTGAAAATATTTCAGGTAAAATTGGATTAATCAATTACTGGGATGATTTACCAGATACTTCAAAAAAATCAATTTGGGAATATGTTCAATTACTATATATTTTAGGAATGCAATCTTTAAATAAACAAGAAAAATTAACTGAAATACTTAAACAAACAAACAATTAATATTTATTTAAAATATCTTTAATATTTGATTTAACATGTTGATTTAATCCACAAACTGGATGATTTGCATGAATTACAGAATATCCATGTTTTTGTGCATGTTGTATATTTTCAATTACATCATCAAATAATATAATTTTTTTTTTGGGAACATTATATTTTTTATGAATAATATTAAGATTTTCAACTTTTTTATTAGCTATTTCATTTACTAAATTAATATAAGATATTTTATGCATATCATAATTATTGCCATGATATACATCATTTTCAATTTCATCTTTATTTAATGTAAGTTCGGAAAACTTTATATCATCATAATATGGCTGAGGTCTAGCAGTATTAAATGCAAATTTACAACTATTTTGTCTACATTCTTTTATTGCATTTTTTGCTTGGTCTAATCCACATGTTATTGTTTTATCTAAATCAAATACACATATACATGGAATTGTTTCTTTATTTTCTTTTTTATTATATAAAAATAACAAAAATATTATTAAAATTATTAATATATAAATAATCATATATATTAATAAATATTATAAAATTAAACTAAAAATTCAACATCTTTTGATTTATCTTTTGTATATGATGTTACATATACAACTTCATCAAATATAATTTGATTATTTTCATCTAAATTAATTAATTGATATTCTATATTTTTTTTAGGTTTTGTATAAATCATATTGGTAACAATTTTTTTGGCTTTATTTGTTGTTTTTTTTATTATATTAGATGTCATATATTCAACTCCATATTTAACTAGGTAGGTAGTTCCATATGATACTACAAAAGCAGTAACTATTTGATCCATCTATTTATAACCTTTATTTTATTTTATTTTTTTTTTACTAAGCTTTTTTTTAATTTTTAATTTTTTTACTTTTCCAAATTCATGAGTTTCACCTCCAATTTTTTGAGTTTTTTTTTGAGTTTTTTTTTTTGTTTTTTTTCCAAATTTGGAATGTTTTTTTAATATTTTTTTAATTTTTTTTTTTTTTTTTGT
>JACCDM010387739.1_pt1 | contig 14011 bp, 15 predicted proteins | sample 7445851 | NCBI WGS metagenome assembly JACCDM01 (sample SAMN15323438, study PRJNA562643) | freshwater metagenome | isolation source: river surface water | place: USA:Blue River Watershed | collected 2017-08-16
CGGCTCAGCAGAAGGGCCTGGTTGATGAAGTGACCCCCGAGGCAACGAAATCAGGGAGAGATCCAGGGTGGGGGTCGGAATGTCTTTCATCAGAGCTCCAGAGTTGTGGTACCCCTGGAGTCTGAGAAATTTGCATGAAATCGTAATGACGGTTTTGCGTCAAAACGGTGACGGTGATCGTGTCAGCGATAGACCATGCCTGCGAGTTGCCGGCTGACTTGGGATTATTTGCTGGCGCTGGCCTTGGCTGCGTCGGCCACCAGTTGATGGTAATAAACGGAGAGATCAAACAGCTTGGCTTTGCCTTCGTAGTAGCGATCCAGACGCCACTCTTCCAGCAAGCTGATGGCCATCTCGAACTCTTTGAGGTCAAGGCGGTAGAGATCGGAGATGGAGAACTCGGTCTCGTTTTCCAGGGACAGAATCAATTTGGACAGCGTTTGGGCGGCCAGGCTTTGGGGCTGGTTGAGGATGAGTCGACGAGCTTTTTTGATGACGCGCATGGCTATAGTCCAATCACATAATTTCTGGCATACCCCAGGTGGGAGGGTGATTATGAGGGAAAAAAAGTCGCCAATCGTGACATTTTTATTTCAAAAAGGCGCCTTCAGTATTTCTCGGGGATGATCATGTCTGCCGGCACCGGGTTGCGGAAGTATTCCGGGTTGCGAACCCGCGCGGGCAGCAAGACATCCGGGTGCTCGATCTCGTGGTACGGCACCAGGGACAGCAGGTGGTCAATACAGTTGAGTCGAGCGCGCTTCTTGTCGACGGCCTGCACAACCCACCAGGGGGCCTCGGGGATGTGGGTGCGCTCGATCATCGACTCCTTTGCACGGGTGTAGTCTTCCCAGCGGCGGCGGCTCTCCAGGTCCATGGGGCTGAGTTTCCACTGCTTGAGGGGGTCGTGGATGCGTGCCAGAAAGCGGGCGTGCTGCTCGTCGTCGGTGATGGAGAACCAGTACTTCACCAGCTGTATGCCACTGCGCACCAGCATCTTTTCAAACTCGGGCACCGAGCGGAAGAATTCCTCGTACTCGTCGTCCGAGCAAAACCCCATCACCCGCTCAACGCCGGCACGGTTGTACCAACTGCGATCGAACAACACGATTTCACCGGCAGCGGGCAGGTGGGCCACGTAGCGTTGGAAATACCACTGCGTCTTTTCGCGATCGTTCGGCGCGGGCAGCGCGGCAACGCGGCAGATACGCGGATTCAAACGCTGGGTGATCCGCTTGATGACCCCGCCCTTGCCGGCAGCATCACGGCCCTCAAACAGCACCACCACCCGATGCTTGTGGGCCACCACCCAGTCCTGCAACTTGACCAATTCACTTTGCAGGCGCAGCAGCTCGCGAAAATAGGTGAGTCGCTCCGAGCGATGCTCCTGGCGCATGAGCAAGGCGGCCACGTCATCCCGGTCTTCGAGTTCGGTTTCGATCTCTTCGTCCAGGCTGTCGAGCAAATCCATGCGCAGCTTTTCCATCTGCACATCATCGATTTCAACTTTGGTGGTCATGGTGCATTTCCCTCGCTGGGATCAGTGGTTCAAAGCATGTCAGGGTTTTGTACGGACATCAGGACAGTGCGCGGTTCGTTGTCTCTCACGCGGGTGCGAAACCACCAGACGGCACCCTTGCGGATCGATAGCTCTTCCTCGGCGACGTTGAGCAGTTTGGCGGCAGTACGCCCCAGATAGGGCTGATGTCCCACCACCAGGACAACATGCTTGCTCAGTGGCCATTGCACCAATTCCAACAAGTGATCTTGGTTGCATTGGGGGGAGAGCTCGTCACGCAGTTTGTATTTGCGACCCAAAGGCGCCAGGGTTTGCTGTGCCCGCACAGCCGGGCTGCACACGATGCGCGTTCCGTCTGGCAGCTGTTTGTCCAACCAACGAGCCATGCGCTGGGCCTGGCGTTCGCCACGAGGCGTCAGCGGGCGCTCCATGTCGGCTTCACCTTCATGCAGTTCGTTGGCTTCCGCGTGTCGCCAAAGAATCAAGTCCATGAGCGGGAGTCCGTGGTTGAAAACGCATCATTGTTGCGAGCGAATATGACAATTTGGTGTCTATCCCGCGTGACGCCTGATCGCAACTGATGTGGCGATGACTTCAGCTGTCATGGTTCGGTCACATTGTTCGACAATAATGGAAATATGGAAGTCAACCACGTTGTCAAAGCCCTTGCGGCTTTGTCTCATCCCAATCGCTTGCAAGTGTTTCGCTCGCTGGTTGTAGCGGGCCAGCAAGGTGCAACGCCCGGGCAACTGGGTGAACTGCTGGGTGTGCCCAACGCCACGTTGTCATTTCACCTCAAGGAGTTGATGGGCGCGGGGTTGATCAACCAAGAGCGTAGCGGGCGCCATTTGATTTACCGCGTTGAGTTCGACCACATGAACCGCGTGCTTGCCTACCTCACACAAAACTGCTGTCAAGGCGCCGAGATCTGCCTCGAAGCCACGGCCACCTCCTGTCCCTGCTGAACGAAACCTATGACCCACCCTTCTCAACCCCTCAACGTGTTGTTCCTGTGCACCCACAACTCTGCGCGCAGCATCCTGGCAGAAGCTCTGCTGAACCATTTGGGTAAGGGACGCTTCAAGGCCTTTTCAGCTGGGAGCAGCCCGCGCGAGAATCAACGCCCCAATCCGCTGGCCATCGAGACGTTGACCAAGGCGGGCATTTCGACAGAAGGGCTGCACAGCAAAAGCTGGGACGCGTTTGGCCATGCGGACGCCCCCCGCATGGACCTGGTGATCACCGTTTGCGATAACGCGGCGGGTGAAGTTTGTCCCTTCTGGCCGGGGCAACCCGCCACCGCCCACTGGGGGTATGCCGATCCGTCAGCCGGTGATGGCGACGAGGACCACAAGCGACAAGCATTTCTTCAGACGCTGCACCTGATTCGCAAGCGCCTGGAGATTTTTGTGAACCTGCCGGCCGATGCCCTGAGCAAAATCACGATCGAGCGCAGTGCGCGTGATCTGGCCAGGAGCGACGCATGAGCCACCCCGCAGACATGGCAGTAACACCTGCCTCCCCAGCACCGATGACCGTTTTTGAGCGGTACCTGACGCTCTGGGTGTTCGTGTGCATCGTGCTGGGCATTGCGCTGGGTCAGTTTTTCCCGGGCGTGTTTCAGGCCATTGGCTCTCTAGAGGTGGCACAGGTCAACTTGCCGGTGGGTTTGTTGATCTGGGTGATGATCATCCCCATGCTGGTCAAGGTGGATTTTGGCGCCTTGCACGAAGTGCGTCAGCATGTGCGCGGCATTGGGGTGACGCTGTTTGTGAATTGGCTGGTCAAGCCGTTTTCCATGGCGTTTCTGGGGTGGTTGTTCATCCGCAATTGGTTTGCCCCCTACTTGCCTGCCGATCAACTCGACAGCTACATTGCGGGACTGATCCTGCTGGCCGCGGCACCCTGCACGGCCATGGTGTTTGTCTGGAGCCGCCTGACCCATGGCGATCCCTTGTTCACCTTGTCACAGGTGGCCTTGAATGACACCATCATGGTGTTTGCGTTTGCGCCTCTGGTGGGATTCCTGCTGGGTATCTCTGCCATCACCGTGCCGTGGGATACCTTGATCACGTCGGTGGTGCTCTATATCGTCATCCCGGTGCTGTTGGCGCAAGGGTGGCGCAAATCGCTCATGGCCCAAGGACAGGCAGCGTTTGAGGCCGTCATGGCCAAGATAGGCCCCTGGTCTATCACGGCGCTGCTGGCCACGCTCGTGTTGCTGTTTGCTTTCCAAGGCGAGGCCATTCTGAAGCAGCCCCTGGTTATCGCGTTACTGGCTGTGCCGATCCTGATTCAGGTGTTTTTCAATTCTGCACTGGCCTACTGGCTCAATCGACAGTTGGGTGAAAAGCACTCGGTGGCCTGTCCGTCTGCCTTGATTGGTGCATCCAACTTTTTCGAGTTGGCGGTAGCGGCTGCGATCAGTCTGTTCGGTTTTCAGTCAGGCGCTGCGCTGGCCACGGTGGTGGGCGTGCTGATCGAGGTGCCGGTGATGCTGCTGGTGGTGCGTGTAGTCAATGGCACGCGGGGCTGGTATGCCCGATGATCATGCAACTCAGTTCTCACGACCACGCGTATTTGCTCAGCCTGCTGCGTGAAGCACGCGCACCGATTCCGGCGGGGTGGCATCCCTGGTGGTTAGAGGGCGGTTCACAGCCAGTGGGCGTCATGTCGCCGGATCGTCTCCAATGGCTCATGCAGTCCTTGCCTGGTGATGCACCGATGAAACAGGACGGGCCCAGGTGGGTGTGGATGGCGAAACACCTCAGCCCCAGCAGGCGCGGCGATGTGTTGCAGGCGGTTGCGCAACAGTTGCACCGACAGGGGGCCGTGGTGGGCTGGCGCGATGAAGCCTATTCCAGCTGGAGTCCTCAGGAGGCTGACTGGCCCTACCAGGAGCCGGAATTGTTTCGATTAGAGCGCGCGGCATTTCGGTTTTTCGGTTTGCGCAGCCATGCCTCGCATGTTCATGGGCTGACGGCTGATGGACGCATGTGGTGTGGCCGTCGCGCATTGAGCAAAGCCACGGATCCCGGCTTGCTCGACAACCTGGCGGCGGGCGGCCTGCCTGCCGATGAAGAACCCCACTCGTGTGCAGTTCGCGAAATCCTGGAAGAAGCAGGACTGTCTCGCACGCTGTCGGAGGTGGTCGCCTGCCCAACGGTCATCACCACCGAACGTGCTGAGCCAGAGGGCTGGCACAGCGAAACTCTGTTCGTTTACACCACCAGCGTGTCAGACACGGAAATCCCGATCAACCAGGACGGCGAAGTCAGCGAGTTTCTCTGCCTGGAGACATCCGAGGTGTTGTCTCGCATGCGAGCCGGCGAGTTCACCCGCGATGCAGCCTGTGCCATTGCGGTGTACCTGCTCGGCCAGGAAGCTCACGTCAACCAGCGGCCACCTGTATCCCCTCCTGCACCTGCACCTTCGCGCTAAGTGGCCCGCCGCGACCACCGCAAGGCCAGTGGTCCCATTGAAATACCCACCGCCAGCACCGTGAAGGCCGCTGTCCAGGCCTGCGGCTCATCAGCCCCGCCAAAAGCATCCAATGCCACGCCCACCAACCACCCGGCCAGGGCAGACAGACCAAAGCCCACGGTGGAGTGCAGGGCCAAGGTGACGCCCCGGGAGCCCGGCTCGGCGGTAGCACTCATGCCCGCTGTCAGCGAGCCTGAATCGGCTGGGACGGTGATGGCATAGACCAGCACCCAGACCAAGAGCCAACCCAAGGAGGCCTCGGCGCTCAGCCCAATCAGCAGAGCAACACACGCAGACGTCCATTGCACCGCGGTGATGGCTCGGTGACGTCCAAAGCGCAACGACAATTCGTTCCCCCAGATGCTGGCAGGCATGGCAAGCACCGTCACGATGACGCTCACCGTCATGGGATCGAACCAGGTGCTGCCTTCGTGACGTTGCACGACAAAGGACCAAAAGCCCACCAGCCAGGTGCGCAGGCCATACAGCTCGAAGCAATGCGCGCCATAACCCAGGATGTAGCCCATCGTGGGTCGATTGCGCAGCACCGGGCGCACATCCAGCAGGTGGCCGCTGGGGGGAGGGGGCTGAACGGCGCGCATCGAAAACGCCACCCCCACCATCACCAGCGGACCCAGGCTGGTGAGGTAGAAGGCCCAATGCCAGTCGAGGTGCTCGGCCACCCATTGCGACACCAGAAACGACAAGCCCACCCCGAGTGAGTAACTCGAGGTGTAGAGCGTGACACTGCGAGAAGCGTCGGCGGCATCGAGTCGATCGGTCAAGGCCCGCAAGCCCGGCATGTAGGCACCGGCGAATCCAATGCCGGCCAGGGCCCACAGCACCAGCGCAGACCACAGGCCTTGGGCGAATGCGCCAAAGGCAAAGGTGGCCAGGGCACTGAAGAGTGAACCCCAGAGCAGGATGACGCGCGCATCCCGGCGATCGGTCAATGAACTCAGGAGGGGGACAGCCAGCATGTAGCCCGCGGCATAGGCGGCGGCCATCAGTCCCGCCTGGGCATTGCTCAGACCCCACAAGGGCATCAAGTGGGCCGTCATCACAGCGGGCACCACCACATGCGGGAGCAGGTTGCCGATTTGCCCCAGACACATGGCGATGACGAGTCTTGAGCGCATCAGGTGGGGGACGTGCGGGGCAGTGCAGACGAGAGTTGGCGTGTGGTACCCGTTGTCTGAAAGCTGGCCCTCAGTCCAGCTGGGCCAGACTCGATGTGAAGACACGGGTTCTGCAGCAAACCCGTGGCACGCAGACACGCGCGCAGGGCGTCGGCTTGCGGGTGTGTCAAGGTCAGCCCCTCGAGCCTGACGCCGCTCTCGGGCATGCTCGCGGTGGGATGCATCGCGCCCCATTCAATGAGGGTCGGAAAGGTCCCGTCAAATACACGATGTCCGTCGTCGCGCACGGTGATCTTCCACGCCAACAGACCTGCTGGCGTTGCCCGTGACGCCTGCAGCACCGGTCCGGGGTCGACGTTGACCGCACGCAAGTGCTGGACGGCCTGGTGAACATCGTGGGTGCGCGCCACCCAGTGCGCCAACAAGGGGCCCTCGGATTGGACCTGCGTCATCAACCGGTCGTCGTCCATGTCGAACCAACGGCGAAGACCGGGTGCGCGCGTGGGGGTGGCCGAGGGATCGAGCGCGATGATCTCGAGGTAGGCGTTGGGAAAGGCTGACGAGGCGATGTTCAGCAGCCGGTTGTGGGTGCCCATCAAGGTGTGGGTGCCGCCAGGACCAGGTGGAACGCCGAGGTGTTGTTCGCACCACCTCGCGCCGTCTTCCAGCGTGGGCGCCACAACCACCAGATGATCCAGTCCAGGAGGAGTCATGGCTGCATGCTAGCAGAGGGGCGCGCGATGCAGTCTCCAGGGGCATGCGTGGCAAGGGCGGACGCCAGGGTTGCATCACTCCAGGCTGATGCTCTTGCGTGACACCAGCTTGCCGTAGGTGAGGCTCTTGACATCGGCCTGTTTGCGGATCTCCTCGGGTGACCAGTGCAGGGCTTCAAAGGCAAAGGTGTTGTAGCGTTCCTTGATCTCGGGATCTGCCAACACCTTTTTTACATCGGCGTTGATGCGCGCGCTGATGTCTGCGGGCAAGCCCTTGGGTGCGACCAGCACCACGAAGGAGTTCACCTCCAGTCCCTTGGGGCCGCCTGCTTCTGCCACGGTGGGTACGTTGGGCATTTGTGGCACTCGCTTGGGCGCGGCGATGGCAAGGTAGCGAATCTTGCCGGCTTTGAACACACCGGCGCTGGAGGGGATGGAGGCAAAGGCCCACTGGATATCTCCCGCTGCCACACTGGTGTAGAGCTGAGACACCTCGCGAAAGGCCACATGGGTCATGTCCACGTCGGCCAGCAACTCAACCTCTTCGCCGCCCAGATGACCGGGACTGCCGATGCCCCAGGAGCCGAAGCTGACTTTGCCTGGCTGTGATTTGGCTTGTGCCAGCAGGTCCTTGACGCTGTTCCATTTGGCATCGGTGGCTACCGCGATGAAGAAGGGCGTTCTGAACAAGGTGGCCACGGGATCGAACGTGGTGAGCGTGACGAACTGTTTGGATTTGTACAAATGCGGCACCGCTGCCAGGTGTTCACTGTCGAGTTGCAGCAGGTTGTAGCCATCGGCGGGCAAACGCTGCACGGACTCCATCGCGATGAAGCCTCCGCCGCCCGGTTTGTTGTTCACCAGCACGGGCTGGTTCCAGAGTTTGGACAACTTGTCCGACACCTGCCGCAGCACGGCATCGGGCCCGCTGCCGGCGGCAAAGGCGGTGGTGATGGTGACGGGTTTGGTGGGGAAGGTCTGCGCCTGTGCGGCCATCAGCAAACCAGAAGCAAGGGTGGCAAGAATGCGTTGAAACAAGGCTGTCTCCTGTCATGCAAAACGCATGACGCAATAGGGTTGAAAGAGAACCAGTGGCCGGATTTTTTGGGGGGGCAGGCAGCAGGCCCAGTCCGGTAAAACAGGCGGATTGGCTGAGCCAGAAATCTAGTAATTCGGCTCTTTTATGTAAGTTAACTTACCAACTGCCTGCTATTCAAAATGCATATACCCGGCAACCTGATAGGCTGGAAATCAGGGGGTCTCGGGTGGCTTGGCTTCCCAGACCACCCGACGCGTCAGGTGCAAATAAAACGCTTGCTCGGACTCGTTCAGGGGGCGCAGGATGTCTGGTTGCAGCGCTTGAACCAGGGGGGTCAGGGCTTGCAGGATGCGGTCGCCCTCGGGGGTGAGAGAGAGCTCTCGCGAGCGCCGGTCCTGGGTGCTGGTGACGCGGTTGACCCAGCCTTTTTTGAGTAGCCGGTCAATGACGCCGCCAATCGTGGCCCGGTCGTAGCCGATCATTTCGGCGACGCGCGACTGGTCGCTGCCGGGGTGGGTGTGGATGGCGTCCAGGGCGGCAAATTGCACCGGCGTCAGGTCAAAGCCGGCGGCTTGGGTTCTCTGGGCAAAGAGGGAGGTGGACTGCTGGTGCAGGCGGCGGATCAGGTGGCCGGCCATGTCCAGCACGGCCATGGTGTCGTTCATGGAAAGGAGCCCTCGGGAATCGGTTGACCTGCCAAATTATCCGGGTTTTTTAGTATTTGTACAGACTATCTTGACGTTTATTGGTAAGTACAGTTATTATTTCGCATCGACCGATTTTTAACGGTTTTTGCAAACGGTGGAGACCAGACATGCAGTTTTACAAAGACGGATTCCGCGGCGGTAACCCCGACATCCAGCAGGCCGCCCCCAACCGCCGCAACCGCGGCCTGCACGAACCCCTGCCCGACCAGGTGGACGTGCTGATTGTGGGCACCGGGCCGGCCGGCCTGTGTCTGGCTGCACAGTTGTCACGGTTCCCCGAGATCACGACGATGATCACCGAGCGCATGTCGGCGAACATCATCAAGGGCAAGGCCGACGGCATTAACACGCGCACGATGGAAATGTTCCAGGCGTTCGGCTTTGCCGACAAGGTCAAGCGTGAAACCTACTGGGTCAACCAAACCGCCTTCTGGATGCCCGACCCGCAAAACCCCGACCACATCAAGCGCGTCGGGCGTGTGCAGGACGTGGCGGATGACAGCTCGGAGATGCCGCACATCCTCATCAACCAGGCGCGCCTGCATGAGCTGTTCCTCGAGGTCATGAAAAACTCCCCCTCGCGGCTCGAGCCCGACTACGGTTGGGAGGTGGTGGGGCTGACGATCGACCCCAGCACCGACGATCACCCGGTGACGGTGACGCTGAAGGACTCGGTCGGCGTGAACTGGGGGGCGACCCGCACGGTGCGGGCCAACTACGTGGTGGGATGCGATGGCGCGCACTCGGCAGTGCGCAACGCCATTGGCGGCAAGCTGCACGGCGACGCCGCCCACCAGGCCTGGGGCGTGATGGACATCCTGGCCAACACCGACTTCCCCGATGTGCGCCAGAAGTGTCTGATCTCGTCGGCCAAGGAGGGCAACGTGCTGGTGCTGCCCCGCGAAGGCGGTTACATCTTCCGCATGTATGTCGAGCTCGACAAACTGCGCCCGGACGAGAAGGCGGCCCACCGCAAGTTCACCCAGGACGACATGATTGCCGCGGCCAACCGCATCATCCGCCCGTACTCCCTCGATGTGAAGGAAGTGGTCTGGTGGTCGATCTACGACATCGGTCACAGCCTCACCGACAGGTTTGATGATGTGCCCGAGGGCGTGGACCGCAACCCCCGGGTGTTCACCGCGGGCGACGCCTGTCACACGCATTCGCCCAAGGCCGGGCAGGGCATGAATGTGTCCATGCAGGACACCTTCAACCTGGGCTGGAAGCTGGTGCAGGTGCTGCAGGGGCGCGCCGATCCGAGCCTGCTGCGCAGCTACTCCAAGGAACGCCTGACCGAAGCCAAGCGCTTGGTGGAGACGGATCACCAGTGGTCGCGCATCATGTCGGCGCCCACCACGCAGGCCGAGCGCGATGGCACGCAAGAGCCGCGCATCATTCGCCAGTTCAAGGACAACCTGGAGTTCACCGGCGGTACCGCGGTGAAGTACGACGCATCCATCCTGTTTGCCACTTCCCCGTATCAGGCGCTGGCGAGCGGGCTGGAGATCGGGCGGCGCTTTCATTCGGCGCCGGTGGTGCGCGTGGCCGATGCCAAGCAACTGCACTTGGGTCATGTGGCCGAGGCGGATGCGCGCTGGCGCCTCTATGTCTTTGCGGGCAAGGCCGACAGCGCCCAGCCGGGCTCGGCTATCCACCAGCTGGCCGACTGGCTGGAAACCCACCCGAACTCACCGGTGCTCAAACACACCCGCCCAGGTGAGGACATTGACGCGGTGATTGATGTGCGCGCGGTGTTCCAGCACACCTTCGACCAATTGGCCTACGAGACGATGCCCTCGCTGCTCAAACCCAAGACTGGCAAGCTGGGCCTGCAGGATTACGAGAAGGTGTTCTGCGTGGACCACAAGGGCTTGGGCGATATCTTTGACATGCGCGGCATCAACCGCGAGCAGGGCTGCATGGTGGTGGTGCGTCCCGACCAGTACGTGGCCCATGTGCTGCCGCTCGCGGCCGTGGACGAACTGGCGGCGTACTTTGCCGGCGTGCTTCGCTGAGGCGTTGCGTTGGGGCGCTGAGGGCGCGCTAGGGGTGCGCCAGGAGTGGCTTTGGGGCCGGCTTTGGGGCCGGCTTGGGCGGTGGCGGTGCAGGCGTCGCAGACCGGCTTGAATATCTGTATAAATATACAGTATATTCGAGTGCATGTATTCCGTGACCCCAACACCGCCACCAACGCTACAACCGGTTTTTATCCCCGACAGCAAGGTCTTGTTGCCGGTGTGCGGGTGGAAGGTGCCCGCCGGTTTTCCATCGCCTGCCGCCGACCACACCCGCAAGCGCGTGGACCTGAACGACCACTTGATCCGCAATGAATGTGCCACGCACCTCTTTCGGGTCAAGGGCGACTCCATGATCGAGGCCGGCATCTACGAGGGCGACGCGCTGCTGGTTGATCGCTCCATCGAACCCAAGCACGGCAACATCGTGCTGGCGGTGCTGAACAACGAGTTCACCGTGAAGCGTCTGTACCGGCGTGGTGGGGTGATCAAGTTGATCGCCGACAACAAACTCTATCCCCCCATCGTGGTGAAGGAGGGCGAGGAATTTTCGGTGTGGGGCGTGGTCACCTACAACCTGCACAAGCTCTACTGAGGGCGGGCCATGGGCAACGTCGTGCAGCAGTTGGCCTTGGTGGACTGCAACAATTTTTATGTGAGTTGCGAGCGCGTCTTTCGCCCGGACCTGGCGCAGGTTCCCCTGGTGGTGTTGTCCAACAACGATGGGTGTGTGGTGTCGCGCTCCAACGAAGCCAAGGCCCTGGGTGTGAAGATGGGTCAGCCCTGGTTCGAGTGCAAGGCCCTGGCCGAGCAACACGGCATGCTGGCCCTGAGCAGCAACTACGCCTTGTATGCCGACATGTCCAACCGCGTCATGCAGATCCTGAGCGGATTCGCCCCCCGGCATGAGGTGTACTCCATCGACGAGTGCTTTGTCGACCTCACCGGCATCCCCCGGCTGCGCGAGGTGAGCTATGCCATGCGCGAGCGGGTGGGGCAGTGGACTGGCATCCCCGTGTGCGTGGGCATCGGTCCCACCAAGACCCTGGCCAAACTCGCCAACCACGTGGCCAAGCGGCACCCGCGCTCACGCGGTGTCTTCAACTACAACGACCTGAGTGACGCACAAAAGGCACAACTGCTGCAGCGCATTCCCGTCGATGAGGTGTGGGGCGTGGGACGCCAACTCACCCGGCGACTGTCGCAGCATGGCATCACCACCGTGCTCGACTTGCGCGACGCCCACGTCGCCACCCTGCGGGCCGAGTTCGGTGTGGTGATGGAGAAGACGCAACGTGAGTTGCAGGAGATCGCCTGTATGGACTTGCAAGAGGTGCAACCCGACCGGCAACAGATCATTTGCAGCCGCTCGTTTGGTCAGATGGTCACCGAGTTGCCGGTGCTCCAGGATGCGCTCTCCACCTTCGTGGCCAATGCCTGCGCCAAGTTGCGCGCCCAGCACAGCCACGCGGCCGTGCTGCAGGTGTTCCTGCAGACCAACCGGTTTCGCCGGGACTTGCCGCAGTACATGCCCAGTCTGGCTGTGCCCCTGCCCGAGCCCACGGACGACACGCTGGAAGTCAACCGCTGGGCCCACCACCTGTGCCATCGGATGTTCAAGCCCGAGTACGCCTACAAGAAAGCGGGCGTGGTGCTGAGCGAGATCAGCCCCGTGACGCACCGGCAGGGCGATCTGTTGGAGCCTGTACGGGTCTCCAATACCCGGTTGATGGCGGCACTCGATACGCTCAACCAGCGCTTTGGGCGTGGCACGGTCAAGGTGTCCACGCAAGGGGCTTACACCCAGTGGCAGATGCGCCAGGAGCGCAAGTCGCCCAACTACACCACCGACTGGCAGGATCTGCCCGCGGTGTGACATGGCCCGTGCGTGTGCACGCGTGGCCCGATGCGCTGTCCTGCAGGCGCACGGGCCAGGGTTCATGCCTGCGTCCCCCTCCTAGAATGAGCCCGTCAAGTCTTTCCCGAACGGAACACCTTCATGCACGCCACCCTCATCGACAACCGTTTTCTGGGCAGCCTGTTTTCAACCGACGCGATGCGTCAGGTCTGGGCTGACACCGCCACGCTCTCCCGCTATGTGGACACGGAAGTGGCCCTGGCCGTGGCCGAGGGGCGGCTGGGCCTGATTCCCCGCGAGGCGGCAGACGCCATCGCGGCCGGTGCGCACGGGGTTGCGCTGGACATGGCGCGACTGCAGCGCGAGACGCACAACGTGGGCTACCCAATCCTGCCGCTGGTGCACCAGGTGGCAGAAGGGCTGGGGGATGCGGGCAAGTATCTGCACTGGGGCGCCACCACGCAAGACATCATGGACACCGCGCTGGTGTTGCAGATTCGTCAAGGCCTGGCGTTGCTGGAGCACGACCTGCGTGCCGTCTCGGTACAACTGCGGCGTCTGAGCCAGGAGCACCGCGATACGCCCATGGCCGGGCGCACCCATTTGCAACATGCCTTGCCCACGACCTTCGGGTTGAAGTGCGCCATCTGGCTCGGCATGGTGGAGCGCAACCTGGAGCGCCTGCACGAGCTGCGTCCGCGCGTGCTGGTGGGACAGTTCGCCGGTGCCGGCGGAACGCTCGCGTCACTGGGAGACCGTGGTCTGCAGGTCCAGGCCGCCATGATGCAGGAACTCAAGCTGGGTGTGCCGGCCACCCCCTGGCACACCGCCCGCGACAGCCTGGCCGAAACCGTGCAGTGGCTGGGACTGGTCACCATGTCGTTGGGCAAGATGGCGTTCGATGTGTCGCTGATGATGGCCAACGAATTCAGCGAAGTGTTCGAACCGTTTGTCCCAGGCCGCGGTGCGTCGAGCACCATGCCGCAAAAGCGAAATCCCATCAGTTGCGAGGTGATGATCGGTGCCGCCAAAACCGTGCGCCACCTGGCCGGTCTGGCCCTGGATGGGGCGGTGCAGGACTTTGAACGTGCCACCGGGCCGTGGCAGGCCGAGTGGGTGGCCATTCCCGAAGCCTTCCTGCACACCGCCGGCGCCGTCTCGCAAGCGGTGTTCATGTTGAGCGGTCTGGAGGTGGACACGGTGCGCATGAAACACAACCTCGATTCCACCGGGGGCCTGATCGTCGCGGAGGCCGTGATGATGGGGCTGGCGCCCATTCTGGGTCGCAACGAGGCACACGATGTGGTTTATGCCGCCTGCCGCACCGCGCTCACCGACAAGCGCACCTTGGCTGATGTGCTCAAGGCCATGCCCGAGGTGACCGGTCTGGTCAGTGCGGCGCAGATAGATCACTTCTGTGACCCCATCAACTACCTGGGCACAGCGCCGCAGATGGTGGACCAAGCGCTCGCCTTACCGGCGCACTGACCAGGAGATGCAGGATGTTTGCTGACGTGTCCCCCCTGTCCCTGCAG
>JACCDM011561982.1_pt1 | contig 14011 bp, 13 predicted proteins | sample 7445851 | NCBI WGS metagenome assembly JACCDM01 (sample SAMN15323438, study PRJNA562643) | freshwater metagenome | isolation source: river surface water | place: USA:Blue River Watershed | collected 2017-08-16
AAAAAGACAAGTTGACCATTTTGGCTGAGCAACTTTTGGAAAAAGAGGTTTTGTTCCAAAGTGATTTAGAGGCCTTAGTTGGACCACGGCCTTTTGAACAGTTAACATCTTACCAAGAGTTTATTAAAGGAGAAACGGAGAAGAAGCGTCAGGATGCTAAAGATGAGCGCCAGTTAGCTGAGGAGAAGAAGCAAACAGCAAAGAAAACTGTTGTTAAATCTAAAGAAGTGGAGACTAAACCTACTCCGGTTAAGAAAGCAGCTCCGAGAAAGCGGAGTCCTAAAAAAGAAGATTAGCCAATGGGGTGGGAATTCCCGCCCCATTTTTTTTGTATATGATTACCTTGCAAATCCCTGAGGGAAAAAAAATTTATTGTATTTCAGATATGCATTTAGGCTTTCCTAATGCGGAAGAGTCGCGTATTCGAGAAAACCAATTAATCGCTTGGATGGATCAAATTTCAAGTGAAGCATCTGACCTATTTTTGGTGGGTGATATTTTTGATTTCTGGTTTGAATATAAGCTCGTTGTCCCGAAAGGCTTTATTCGATTTTTGGGAAAGCTAGCATCTTTGGCTGACACGGGTGTACGTATACATGTGTTTGTAGGCAATCATGATCTTTGGATGAATGATTATTTAAGTGATGAGTGCAACGCTAAAATATATCGGGAATTGACAGATTTCGAATTTCAGTTTACAAATCATGTTACGCGTGTTTGTATAGGACATGGTGATGGTATAGGTCCAGGAGATTATGGATATAAACTACTTAAAAAGATATTCCTGAATCCAGTAGCGCAATTTTTGTTTCGTTATTTACACCCTGATTTTGGGGTAGGATTGGCTCATTTATGGTCAGGTACTCGAAAAACTACTGCCATTAAAAATGGAGAGGTGTTGTTTAATTCAGAAACAGACTATATCGTTTTGGCCATTAAAGAGCGTATGTTAGCTGACCAATCAACTCAAAAAGGAATACAAGCTTATATTTGTGGTCATCGGCATCATGCGGTTAATTTACCTTTAGATGCTGGTGTTTCATATTACAACTTGGGAGATTGGTTCAGTCCAGAATTTAGACAAGCATATGTATTGCAAATAAGTGGATCGGGTTTTGATTTTGTGAAATTTCAGCCTTTTTGCTAATTTTTCTCGTATATTGAGACTTTATTGTTAACCAAGCAACTTTATGTCTCAATTTCACACACGTCTTGAAGTAATGTCTGAGCTATCCAAAAATATGGATAGTTACATGAAGGATTTTTTAAATCCCATTGATTCTAATTGGCAGCCTTCAGATATGCTCCCGGATTCCACCAAGGACAATTTTTTCCAAGAAGTGAAATTGTTGCAAGAGGCAGCGAATGAATTGCCGTATGATTATTGGGCGGTTTTGATTGGAGATACTATCACGGAAGAGGCTTTGCCTACCTATGAATCATGGTTATTGGGTATGGAGACGGTGGATCAATTGGATCAAGAGAATGGATGGGTTAAATGGATTCGTAATTGGACAGCAGAGGAGAATCGTCACGGCAAGTTGTTGGGAACCTATCTTTATTTGTCGGGTAAAGTTGATATGCGTGCAGTAGCAATTTCCACACAGCACTTAATTGCTGATGGTTTTGATATTGGAACTTCTGCAGATCCGTATCGTAATTTTGTATATACTTCTTTTCAAGAGTGGGCGACTAATATTTCTCACCGCAGAACGGCATCTCTGGCGAAGCAGCATGGCAATTCGAACTTGTCGCGCATGTGTGCTCAGATTGCTGCAGACGAATTGCGTCATGCAAAAGCGTATAAGGCGTTTGTTTCTGAGATATTTAAATTGGATCCATCTGAAATGATGTTGGCCTTTGCTGACATGATGAAAAAGAAAATTGTGATGCCTGCTCACTTTCTTCGTGAGATGAATGGGGCCAAGAGTTCATTGTTTGATCATTTCTCTGATGCTGCTCAGCGTATCGGCGTATATACTACATTAGATTATACGACCATTATGCGAGGTTTAATTGAAGATTGGGATTTAGAAGGTATTCGTGGTTTGAATGATCAGGCAGAAAAGGCTAGAGACTATGTGATTAGTTTGCCTGCGCGTTTAGAGCGCTTAGCGGAGCGCGTAAAAGTTCCTGAATTAGCCTATCCGTTTAGCTGGATCGTTTAGTAATATGCCTCAAAAGTTATCATTGGATGAGTTAAATCGGCTCGATGTTAATGCCTTTAAGCAGGTAGAAAAGTTCCCATTTGTATTCGTATTGGATGATATTCGAAGTATGAATAATATCGGGTCGGCATTTAGAACAGCTGATTCATTTCGTTGTACACATGTTTTTTTATGTGGAATTACTGCCCAGCCTCCACATAGGGAGATTTCAAAGACTGCCTTAGGGGCGGATGAATCGGTAAATTGGTCGTATTTTGAATCACCAGAAAAGTGTTTTGACCATTTGGTTGAACGTGGTTATGAAATTTATTGTATCGAACAAGTTGACCAATCAATACCCTTGCAGGATTTCGTTCCATTAGGAGGCAAGAAATATGCATTTGTGTTTGGTAATGAGGTTTTTGGGGTAAATGATGTTTGGATTAATCAATCAAAAGGATCTATAGAAATACCTCAGTTTGGTACAAAGCACTCATTAAATGTGTCTGTAACCATGGGCATTGTTGCTTGGGATTTTATATCTAAATCTGTTCTTTAAAAATTCTAATATTAAATTTTTGAGATTCCTTAAAAACTTAATACATATAAATTTTTTGTTCTCGTTAGTTTACCTAGATTTAGCTAATATTTAACTTTAACATAATGAACGGTCAGAAAAAAACTTTAGCAAACCAATTGGCATCTATCATATTGCCTAAATTAAAGGGTTTGTCAGAAAAAAATGCGAAGAAGGTTTTGTCAACAGTAGAAAAGGCTTCAGGAGATATCGCTAAGAAATATGTTAATTTGGTTCAAGAGCAAGAAAAAGAGGCGGCAAAAGCAAAAGCTAAAGCAGATCGTGTAAAGAAAAAAGCTGCTGAAAAAGAAGCTAAGAAAAAGGAGAAGTTGGCTAAGAAAGCTGCTGAAATCAAGAAGGTGGCTCAATTAATGGCTAAGGAAGCTGCAGCTGCACCAGCAAAACCTACAGCAAAACCTGCTGTTAAAACTCCTGCAAAACCTAAGGCAAAAGTGATTAAATAATAATTAGGACATTTATCCTATTCATCAAGCGTTCATCCCAATATCAACTTGGGGAGAACGCTTTTTTTTATCTTTGAATACTCATTCATGATAAACACTTATGTTATTATCTATACTAAATTTAGGGAAGCGTTATGCGGATCACGTAGCATTGTCGGATGTGAACTTGGAAATTCCCAAAGGGAAGATTTTTGGTTTATTAGGTCCTAATGGGGCTGGGAAAACATCCTTAATTAGAATAATTACTCAAATCACGGGACCAGATACTGGCGAGATCCTTTTTGATGGAGAGCCTCTAAGGTTAGCGCATGCGGATCAAATAGGTTATTTACCTGAGGAACGCGGTTTGTATAAGAAGATGAAGGTAGGTGAGCAACTCTTGTATTTGGCCCAATTAAAGGGAATGCCCAAGGATGACGCAATTACTAAATTGAAGGAATGGTTTATTCGCTTGGATATTAAGGAGTGGTGGAATAAGCCGGTTGATGATTTATCCAAAGGAATGCAGCAAAAGACTCAATTTATTGCCACGGTGGTACATGAGCCGAAATTGCTGATTTTGGATGAGCCATTTTCGGGTTTTGATCCCATCAATGCCAATATGTTGAAGGATGAGATTTTAGCCATCAAAGCACGTGGTACAACTGTGTTGTTTTCTACGCATCGGATGGAGTCTGTGGAAGAGTTATGTGATGAGATAGCCTTGATTAATCATGCGCGGGTGGTGTTGTCGGGTAATAAAGATGAAGTCCAAAATCGATATAAGAAGAATCAATTCTCGATTCGTTTTGAGGGGGAGTTATTGTCGATTCCTGGGATTGAGATTGTTTCCCATGAATCTGCAGGTCATGCAATATTGCGTTTTTCGGCAGGAATGGGAACCAATGAGGCGATTGCCTTATTGATTCAGCATATTCGTTTGTTGGAATTCAAGGAAGTCATTCCCTCTTTTAATGATATTTTTATTCAAGTAGTTAGCGAAACCAATTGATATGAATAAGATTTTACTGGTTATTCAGCGTGAATATGTAACGCGTGTGTTGAAAAAATCCTTCTGGATTTCATCTTTGTTGGCTCCCGTTTTAATCACAGCCATTTACGCGATTCCTATCTGGTTAGCCATGAAAGATAAGGAGCAGAAGAAAATCGCAATTTTCGATCAAAGTCATTTGTTGAAATCGGCCGATTTGCAAGATAAGGAGTTGGTATTCACCTTTACAAATGTGCCTGAAAAGTCCTTCAAGACCCAGTTTGCCAAGTCAGGTTATGATGCTTTTGTGAGTATTCCAGTGGATGTTTTAACAAATCCGAAAGGTGTACATATTTATTCATCAAAGAATATTGGACTTAATTTAAAGGAATCGGTAGAGCGCTTGATTCAGAATAAAGTGCGACAGGAACTGATGTATAAGGCCGGGATTTCTGCTAAGGTCTATGAGGATACGCAGGTTGATATTGCTAGTGAGACAATTACGGTGTCTGAAAATGGGGGAGAAACAAGTTCAAGTTCTGCCGGGGCGATGATTTTGGCGGGTATTATGGGCTTGATTTTATATGTCACACTCTTACTTTACGGCTCACAAGTGATGAATGGTGTTATTGAAGAAAAGAGTAATCGGATCATTGAGGTGATTATTTCTTCCGTGAAGCCCTATCAATTAATGCTAGGGAAGATTATTGGGGTAGGGCTTGTGGGGCTTACGCAATTCCTTTTATGGATTGTATTAACAATAGGATTAACTCAAGTGACCGGGAAAATCTATGCTTCTAAAGTGAAAGCAACTATTGCGGTAGACCAAGGAAAGGCCTCCGTCGACATGCGTAATGCCATGCAAGATTCTCCGATGGGTGAGGTGACGAAGGTGCTCGAGAGTACGAATATTCCTCTGATACTAGTGGCCTTTTTATTCTATTTTTTCGTTGGGTATTTGTTATACAGCTCTTTGTTTGCAGCCATCGGGTCTGCTGTTGAGAGTGCCACGGAAGCGCAGCAATTCACGTTTATCGTCATGATCCCTATCATCCTGTCATTCTTGTTGGCACAATACACCATGCAAGACCCGGACAGTACAGTTGCCTTTTGGGCATCGATGATTCCTTTTACTTCACCGATCAATATGATGGTACGCTTGCCTTATGGGGTTCCTGTATGGGAATTGGTTCTTTCGATGTGTCTTTTGGTGGTTGGATTTTTAGCCTGTAGCTGGATTTCAGCACGTATTTACCGCGTCGGAATTTTAATGTATGGTAAAAAAGCCACTTGGAAAGAATTGTCAAAATGGCTTTTTTATAAGGGGTAATTAGTTATTTAGCCATTTGTCTAATTCTTCGGAATTGAATCCCGCGATGATTCGTTTTCCATCTGTGATGATTGGACGTTTGATCGCTGAATTTTTTTCTAACAAGAAGGAAAATGCATTGGAGTTTTCGGCTAAGGATGCTTTGGTTTCATCAGGTAATTGTCGGTACGTGGAACCTTGTTTATTGAATACTTTTTCGAGCCCAAGTGTATCGATGAATCCTTGTAAAATGGGTTGTGTGATACCTTCTTTTTTATAATTATGAAAGGTGAATTCAATGCCTTTTGCTTGTAAGTATTCGAAGGTTTTTTTCATTGTATTACAAGCAGGAATACCGTAGACTGTTAGCATGTTATTTTTTATTTAAAATCATTCCCACCTTGTTGGTTTTGGTGGTATTTTTGTGAATTGCTTACAAAAATAATACAAATAGCCATTATGGAATATAGAATTGAAAAAGATACGATGGGCAAGGTGAAGGTACCTGCACATGTATATTGGGGCGCACAAACGCAGCGTTCTATCGAGAATTTTCCCATTGCTCAAGATATCAATAAGATGCCGAAGGAAATTATTCGGGCATTTGCTTACTTGAAAAAGGCAGCGGCTATCACGAATTTTGAGGCGGGTGTATTAGAGGAAGCAAAGAAAAATTTAATAGCACAAGTTTGTGATGAGATTTTAGCGGGCCAGTGGGCGGATCAATTTCCATTGGTCGTGTGGCAAACAGGCTCAGGTACCCAATCCAATATGAATTGTAATGAAGTAATTGCCTATCGTGCGCATGTGATTCAGGGTGGAGATTTGATGGATGAGCAAAAGTTTGTACATCCAAATGATGACGTGAATAAGTCTCAATCGTCAAATGACACATTCCCCACGGCCATGCACATTGCTGCTTATCAGGCATTGATGGAGGTAACTATACCTGGTATCACAAAGTTGCGAGATACCTTAGATGCAAAAGCCAAAGCCTTTAAAAATGTAGTTAAAATTGGACGTACCCACTTCATGGATGCGACGCCTTTGACACTGGGTCAAGAGTTCTCGGGATATGTTTCTCAATTAAATCATGGTTTGAAAGCGATTAATAATTGTCTGGATCACTTAGCGGAATTAGCGCTAGGAGGGACGGCAGTTGGAACAGGAATTAACACCCCCAAAGGTTACTCAGAAAATGTTGCGAAGCATATTGCAACCTTGACTGGATTGCCCTTTAGAACAGCTGAAAATAAGTTTGAAGCACTAGCTGCGCACGATGCGATTGTTGAGGCTCACGGAGCTTTAAAAACAGTTGCAGTTAGCTTAATGAAGATTGGGAATGACGTACGTATGCTATCATCTGGTCCTCGTTCTGGTATTGGGGAGATATACATTCCTGATAATGAACCAGGTTCATCAATTATGCCTGGTAAGGTAAACCCTACACAGTGCGAGGCAATGACGATGGTTGCTGCGCAGGTTTTAGGCAATGATGTGACCATTAATATTGGTGGAGCTTCAGGACACTTTGAATTAAATGTCTTTAAACCAGTAATGATTTATAATTTCTTGCATTCAGCTCGCTTAATTGGTGATGTATGTGTGGCATTTAACGATAAGTGTGCCGTTGGTATCGAACCATTACATGACAACATTGCTAAGCACGTGAATAACTCGTTGATGTTAGTAACTGCCCTCAATACGAAGATAGGTTACTACAAAGCGGCAGAAATTGCCCAAACTGCCCATAAAAATGGCTCTACATTGAAAGAAACAGCTATTGCATTAGGTTATTTGACTGCTGATGAGTTTGATGCGTGGGTTCGGCCTGAGAATATGGTAGGTGAGATCAATGTATAAGTCGTTGAAAAATACGCGATTCTCGCGGCTTTAGTATAAAAATGCCCCATATGATCCATATGGGGCATTTTTATGCCATTTCACGTAATTCTACTGAATAGTAGGTGTTTGGGAACGGAAAACTTTCTGCTATGGCAGTAGCTTCTTCCCAGGAAGACATAATTAAAGTAATGACTTGGGAGATCTCCCCTCCATCAATAAGCTGAACTATCTTTTGTTCTATTTTTCCACTGGCTGAAAGATATAAACTTTGACCCGAAAATTTCTGGTATAACATGTCTTGATACTTTTCTTTCACCGACTTTAACCATGTCCGAATTTGATCTAATTCCTCCGCTGATGCAAGACTATTTTCACCAGAAATTCCGGCAACAGGCCCTCGAATAATAATAACAAATCGTTTCATTTAAATTGTACTTTTTTTAGTTTTAAAATTCACTTTGAAATTTATCAAAAGGATTTTCTGGTTTTTGTTTGGCTACTCTAATGACACGCTCTTTGTTCATTTTTGTGGGAACACTACTTGGCAGGAGGGGAGACAACCAATCCGCTAAATTAGCCAGCGTCTTGACTTCGAGTGCATAATAAATAAAGACACCATTGCGCCGTGTACTTACAATACCAGCCTCCTTTAATACAGATAAATGTCTTGATATCGTAGGTGCTGCATAGTCAAATTGATCGAATATTGCACTTGCCGGAAGTTCCCCATCTTTCAGTAATTCGATGATTTTTCTTCTAGATTCATCACCTATCGCCTTACTTATAACTTCAATAGACATGATTTAATTACTTATTTAGCTAATTTAATATATTCTAAATTAGTTTCAAAATAAGCTTTTGGTATACATTGTATATTTATTTAGCCATGGAACTAATTAATTAGCTTAAGTGCTAAATAAAATTACCAAATAGGCTAATTAATTAACTCGTTAGCTTATAATTATTAGTTGTTCAGCTAATTATATATTTGTATTTATTGCAAATGATTATGTGTTGAATTTCTAAGGTTGTGACTGGTATTTTGACACAAAAAAGCCACTCTATTTCTAAAGTGGCTTCTAACTAACTGTAATTGTTGCCTAAATGTATTTAGTCTCTTATATAGACTCTTTTTACCCTTTCAGATATATTCGTCATTATCTCATAGGGGATCGTTTGTGCTGATTTAGCTAGATCTGATAATTGTATTTTTCCACCAAAAGCAATAGCCTCATCTCCCTCTTTAACTAGTGGTATTTTACTAACATCTATCATACACATATCCATGCAAATATTGCCAACTGTTGGGCAGAGAACTCCTTGTATTTCAAATGAACCTACTCCATTACCTAAGGCTCGATTGTAACCATCTGCATAGCCAATGGCTAGTGTAGCAATTTTGCCGTTATCTTTGAATTGTCCTAATCTTCCATAACCAACCGACTCCCCTTTTTTAACATTTTTGATTTGAGATATGTATGTTTTAAGTATTAAAGCGTTTTCTAAAGACTTCTTTTCTATCAAATTAGATGTAATTCCATATAAATTGATACCCAATCTGACCATATCTAGTCTGGATTCTGGATAATTTTGAATGGCAGCAGAATTCGCGATATGCCATATAGGTCTATGTCCTAATTCATTACTTATTGATTTAGCTGCTTGTTTGAATTGGTTGATTTGATTTTCAGTAAATTCCTTATGTTTAGGGTTTTCTGAAGCCGCTAAATGACTAAGTACACTAACAACCCATAAATGTGGCATTTGACTTAGTTTTTGAGTCAATTGATCTATTTCTTCTGGTTCAAAACCTAAGCGTTTCATACCCGTATCTAGTTTGATATGAATCTTAATGTTTTTTCCATGGTGGAAGCAATATTCATCGATTGCATCTAGCATACTGAAACTATAGATTTCAGGCTCTAAAGCATAGGCAATGATTTTTTCAAATTCTTCTACCTGTGGATTCATCACCATTATAGGTGTATATATGCCATTTTTTCGAAGATTGACGCCTTCATCTGTAAAGGCTACAGTTAGATAATCAATACCTTGAGTTTGTAATACTTTGGCTATTTCTACCGCTCCTGCTCCATATGCATGGGCTTTGACCATACCCATGATTTTTGTATCATTACCTATTGTTGATTTGTAATAAGTTAGGTTGTTTTCTATTGCCTCAAGATTTATTTCTAGTTGAGTGCAATGTGTCTTTGTTTCGAGTGCATTGACTATTTTTTCAAATGAAAATTTTCTCGCTCCTTTTAATAAAATGACTGAATCGTGAATTGAATTTAAATCTCCGGATTCAATTAAATCTTCTGTTGTTGTATACGTTGAAATTTGTTCGAATATATGTTTATTTCTTTCTAACTGATGACCAATACCAATAACGTGATCGATTCGATGGTGCTTGATGAGTTGGACGATGTTTGGGTATAAATCACCCTCTTTTTGTCCAGATTCCATGAAATCACTTATGATAAGCACTTTTGATTTTTCTTCATAGCGTTTGAATAACGGAAGGGCCAATCTCAGCCCATCCATGTCGTTGTTGTATGAATCATCAATAAGTTGATTATTTCGGACTCCTTCTTTTATTTCAAGGCGCATCGAGATAGGTCTGATGGCTTTGCAAGCAAGTTCTATTTTAGCTTTATCTAGGCCCAATAAATGCGCCTGAATAATACAATGTGTTATATTTTCAAGTGATGCTTCATCACATAATTCAACGTGCAAATCTAAAAATACTTCAGATTGATTTTTTTTCTGAAATTTTAGTTGGCTTCTTGTTCCATTTATTTTCCAATATACAAAGATCGATTGGTTAGGATCTGTTGTACTCCACGTCACTAACTCGCATGATGGGTTATATTTTTGCATCTCCAAACGAATCCAATCATTCGTTTCATCATTTGCTCGATAAATTAGCTTTTTGCTATGACGAAAGAGCTTTAATTTTTCGGTCAACTTAATTTTATCTGTTTCGAAATGTTGACTGTGCGCTTCGCCAAAATGTGTAAAAATTCCATATTCAGGATGAATGATGGGTTCTAATTGCTCCATCTCATTCATTTTTGAAATTCCAGCTTCAAAAATCCCTAACGTATGTTGTGATTGAATGGCCCAAACAGAAAGTGGAACGCCAATTTGTGAGTTGAAGCTCTTGGGACTTCGCACGACATTGAATTCATTTTTTGTCAAGGAATAAAGCCACTCTTTGCATGTTGTTTTGCCATTTGAACCTGTAATACCCACTACAGGGAGGTTAAATGCGATTCGATGCAAATGAGCTAACTGTTGTAAAGTTTTGATGCTATTGTCTACGACCCATATGGATGTGTTGGTCCATAGGCTTGCTTTTTCGGGGAGGTGGCCTACCCAACTACCTTTCTCAACGATAAATTCACGAACTCCTTTTTGATATAAAGTCTCCATATACTCGTGGCCATCATGGTTGATTCCACGAACGGCAACGAACGCCGTGTTTTCTGGATCGTAAATTTGCCTACTATCAAGGCTAATGTAGGTTGATTTTAACTGAATAGGTTCGTTTGGATAGATCATTTCTAATGTATGAGAACAATAGGCTAAAAATACAAAAAGGCGAGGAATTGTTTCCTCGCCTTCAAAAATAATACATACGTTTTTTTACGCTTCTAAAGCAGCTACTCCAGGTAATGTTTTACCTTCCATATATTCCAGTAGGGCACCACCGCCAGTAGACACATAAGAAACGCGATCTCCATAGCCTGCATTGTTTACGGCTGAAGCTGAGTCACCACCACCAATCAATGAAAATGCCCCATTTTCCTCCGTTGCTTTGACTACCGCATCTGCAATTGCATTCGTACCAATGGCAAAATTTGGAAATTCAAATACGCCCATTGGGCCATTCCAAAGAATTGTTTTTGAATTAGCAATCACATCTTGAAACAATTTAATGGATTCTGGGCCAATATCTAATCCTTCCCATCCATCAGGAATCTCACCACGTCTAACTGTTTGGCGATTTGCATTGTTGTTGAAATCGTCTGCACAAACATTGTCTACAGGCATAATTAAATTAACACCTTTTGCTTTCGCTTTCTCGATCAGAGATTTTGCTAATTCAACTTTATCGGGCTCAGAAATAGATTTTCCAATTTTTCCTCCTTCAGCTAGTGAGAAGGTATAGGTCATTCCGCCGCCAATAATCAGATTATCAACCTTATCTAATAAACGCTCGATGATTAATATTTTATCTGAAATTTTTGATCCACCCATGATTGCCGTAAACGGACGCTCCGAGTATTCTAAAATTTTCTTCGCATTATCTAATTCCGCTTGCATGACATATCCAGCTACTTTATCTGTAAAGAACTTACCCATTACAGCCGTAGAGGCATGTGCGCGGTGAGCTGTTCCAAATGCATCATTTACCCAAACGTTACCTAGTTTGGCTAGTTTTTGTGCAAATGCCTCATCACCTTTTTCTTCTTCTTTGTAAAAACGAAGATTCTCTAACAACAAGATCTCGCCTGGTTGTAAATCTGCCGCTAATGCGGTCGCATCTTCTCCAATACAATCCGTTGCAAACTTAACTTTAACCCCAAATACCAACGAAAGTGGTGTTACTAAATGCTTTAAGGAATACTTTTCAGTTGGCCCATCCTTTGGACGACCTAAATGTGACATCAAGATAGCAGAACCCCCATCCGATAAAATCTTTTGGATTGTTGGAATCGTTGCTTTGATACGTGTATCATCTGTAATTTCAAATCGCTCATTAAGAGGTACGTTGAAGTCAACACGAACTAATGCTTTTTTGCCAGCAAAATTGAAATTTGAAACCGTTTGCATAAATTTTGTTTCGTTAAAATTATATGTTTCACTTGAGATATATCAAGCTTGCAAATATAACATCATTTCTGAAATTGTTGAAAAAATCTAATTTTCTGTTTAAAATCTTGAAAATTAACTAAAAATAGTCCTATTTTAGTGTAAATATTAGCTCCATTCCGCCATGCAGACCCCTGCGCAAACAAATCTTTCATCCATCTATTATTGGGATAACTATCAATTTGTTCTGCGTTACATCAAAAAGCATTATAAAGATTTGCTATTTGAGCCTGAAATCGATTTTCTCAATCAATTTGATTTGCTATCTAAATCTGCTCAATGCTTGTATTTGCGGTTATGCTCACGTTCGACTCCCTGGTTTCTAACACATAAAATCAATTATCCTGAAATTGATTTATTACCTGACGCCTTACAAGAATTAATTGATTTTCGTTTTTTACAGCGGTATTCCGCCAATACATTATTGCCTGAATTATTGCAGGTCTTGACTAAAGAAACATGTTTGGAAATTGCGCACCAACTTTTCCCCGATCAGAAGATTTCAAAAGCATTAGCTAAACCAAATTTAGTTGACATGTTATGTAATCAACCGCATCTGAATTTGATTACAGGTGATGATTTTGTGCAGCCGGCCAATAAAGGTTATTTTTTATTTACCACGTTCTTGTTTTTTGGAAGCCGTCATCGAGACCTTACCGAATTCGTTGTGCGCGATTTAGGACATCGCCAATTTGTGGATGTTTCCGAGGAGGATCTTATCCCTTATTTTGCTTCAAGGAAAGAAATTGAGCAAAAATGGCAGCTTAGTTTATGGCGTGAATGGTTTTGGGAGATCAAAGAACAACCAGATTCTGTCACATCCATTATTACGTCTTTTGAAGCTAATATGCTTCCAATGATCTCTGATTTGACTGATTTAGTCATTCCCTCATTTGAGAAGATGCTATTTCAAGTGGGCCGACACCTCGAACGAAACCTTCTTTTGGAACATGCACTAAACGTATATGCCTATGCCTCGTCTGTAAATTCATTGGAACGTCGAGTACGTATTTTAGCCAAATTAAAACGGATCGATGAAGCTATTTATTGGTCAGAGTTTGGACTTGAATACATCGAAAACCCTGCTGAAATCCATTTTTTTCAAGATTTTTTGGCGAAGCAAGCTTCCAAAAAACATATCAAAAAGGTGACAAGTTCGCTCAAAGACGCAGAACTTATTGAAATCGATATCACCTGGCAAGGTAATGTGGAACAAGGTGTTGTTGACTATTTTCAAAAACAAGGTTACTATGCCACATTTTCCGAAAATCGAATTTGGAAAAATATCTTAGGTTTATTAACGTGGGATTTACTATTTAAAGAAAAGAAATCAGGTTATCATCACCCGTTTCAGTATGCACCGAGTCATTATGGCCAATTGGAATTTGCGGCCTTGAGCAAACAGGAATTTGCATTACGTCTGGAAATACTTAATTCTCCTGATCAGGCATTGGCGTTCATGCAGGAGGTGGGAGAATGCCAACAAGGTAAATTGAATCCGTTAGTGGACTGGTACAGTTTGGATTGGGAGTTTGTGGGGAGATCGTTACAAGTGATTAAGCCGGATGCCATGAAGTCAGTCTTGACGTATATGTGGAATCATTTAGCTACGCATGCCAAAGGATTTCCTGATTTGTTTATTGAAAAAAATGGGACCTATTGCTTTATCGAGGTTAAGTCGCCCAATGATCATTTATCTGCCATACAGTATTTTTGGCATGATTATTTTAGGCAAATAGAGATTCCATTTCGATTGATTCGTGTGCAGTGGAAATAAATTGTCACGAATTACTTGACATCATTTCGAAAAAAATATAC
>JACCDM010520636.1_pt1 | contig 14007 bp, 12 predicted proteins | sample 7445851 | NCBI WGS metagenome assembly JACCDM01 (sample SAMN15323438, study PRJNA562643) | freshwater metagenome | isolation source: river surface water | place: USA:Blue River Watershed | collected 2017-08-16
CGATATCTCCACAGCACCAACAACGCAGTCCCCAACGCAATCTCAACTACCCCAGATGCCACCACCACAAAATCGGCATACTCCGAAAGCACACTCGGAACCTGGGCCTGAAACTCCACCCGATTAGCCCCTAGATGCCCCACCCCGGCATAGACGAGTGCAAGACCCAGAACTATCTGAGCAAGTCGTCTAAGTAGTTGCATGGGGGTAGTTAACACCTAGAGAGTGGATTAGAGGCTGTCAACGCGGCTAATGCAATGACAAAACCACCTAGCCCGACTAAACAACCAGCGACATTGCGCACACAACTACAACTGCTCATAGAAACATGAAAGCAGACAAATCGGTAAGGTCCCTCCACATAATGTCAGAGGGACCATTCGCGCTAGTTCAGTAGCTGAACGCTCGAAATTTCTTTGGCGTCTCTGACATAAACTGGACATTCTTGTGAATCAACAACCCATAAGAATTCATCTTGAAAGTAGAAGCGGGATCCTTCAACCTCTTGCTGCTGAGTTCCTTTTGTTTGAATCAAGAATTTCGACATAATTTACTATCCTTCTGTTCAGGCGTCCGACTCTTTGCCGGCTCAATGGTTTTAAACACTTCCTGACCAAGAAAAATTCCCAATTTCTCAAGAATGCTTCAGTGGATAAATGCCAAAACTGCTCTCTTTAAGCAAGAAGATCCCAAGCTTCAAGATACTTATCCATCCAGCCAGGTTTAATCCTCTTGAAGTTTGAACCATAGTCATTTTTAATCCGCCTAAAGTCAGTCGCGTTATGTTTCTGACCTTTTTGGCCAGGCATTTCAAGCCATTCCTCATGTGAATCTTTTACGACTTTCGCCACGATTTTTGAGGGAATTACATAGACAGAAGGATTAACTAAGTCCAAGTTTACAAAGCAGTAGAAAAGGTCCTTCTCGCTGATTGACTCATGTTTTAGGCTCATGTGCCATCCAAGAGAATTACCCACTGCCGATCTGGTTTTGACTTGAATTAGTCGAGGCTTGCCACCATCCAAAGGGTTTACAAGAACATCAGCTTTCCTAGTGCCTCGCGGCGCCTGTGACGCCAGAAGATCTCGAGAAAGTAGGCGAGCAAGCACAAGGTGTTCCCCTGCTGCTCCAACCAGCGTCTTATCCTTTAAATTCTTGGTCATTGTACTTCGCGCTTTCGCTCATAACGATCCCAAATTGTCTCGCCTTCGAATTCCCAATATGCAGCACCGTGGGCAGCTTTCCAGTTATACCCGAGTGATCGTAAAGCCTGCAGCGCTGCATTCGAGAGAGAGACTGACTCTTCATTGAATTTAACAGTTCTCTCACCATCTACGACAGCGGTGATACTCGAGTCCTTCGTTAACCGCAATATTGAGCCAATTGGTATCTCGTATTGCGAAAAGGTTGGAAGAATTCGTCTATTAGTTTCGCGTATCAGACCTCTTTCAGCATCTTCTGGATACTCATCAATGATCGCCTCGCGAGGCGTCACATCTTCAAGAGCCGCAAGCTCCAGGGCCGCCTGAGCGCGGTGAGGACTCAGCCAGAAGAACTCTCGGCGCTCGCGGACACGATGATCACCAAACGCCTCATGCAACTTTCTTTCTACCTTAACGCAATCTTCTACTCGTGCTGCGTAGTAGCAAGTAAATGGAAGCGGAATTCCTGCCGGAGCATTTAACTCGGATATTCTCTGCTTTACAGATGTTGTGGTTCTTCCAATCTTAATTAATCCTGGCATAGCCTCATTGATTAGAATGTATACGTAACTCATTCTGATTTCCCCGCCTCTAGTGCTTCAACGATCGCTGAAAACTCCGTAAGTGCTGACTCTAGATTCTCCATAATCTCCCGCGCAATCACTTCCGGCGCTGGAAGATTAGCCGCATCCTCCAGTGAGTCATCCTTTAGCCAAATTAGGTCGAGATTGACCTTATCTCTCGCAATCAACTCCTCATAGGTATATGCCTTAAAGCGCTCAGATTCTTTGCGCTCGCCACGGTTTCCTGGCTGGTAACACTCGACAAATTCATCAAGATTGCCACGCTTCATAGACATTGTCTTCTGCGTGAAGTGCTGATTTGTGCGGAAGTCATAGACCCATAGCTTCGTTGTCCATGGCTTTTCAGCGGCAGGACGCTTATCGAAGAAGAGCACATTTGCCTTCACCCCACCTGCATAGAAGATTCCAGTTGGAAGGCGAAGCAAAGTATGGACATCAAATTCTGTTAACAATCTACGACGGACTGTCTCGCCAGCACCACCTTCAAATAGAACGTTATCTGGGAGTACTACTGCAGCACGACCGTTGATATCCATGATGGTCTTTATGTGCTGAACAAAGTTCAATTGCTTGTTGGAAGTCGTTACCCAGAAATCATCACGAACAATTTCAAGCTCACCTTTACTAACTTTTCCATCAGCGCCAACCATTGTGACCGAAGACTTCGTTCCAAATGGTGGATTAGCAAGAACTACCGAATAACGCGCACCTGGGTCTGCCGTTAAGCCATCACGAACCTCAATAGGGCTTGGCCCATTCGGTGTCCCCATTCCATGTAAGAGCATATTCATCGCAGCAAGACGCGCGGTGCTATCAACAAGTTCTATGCCACTCACGAAATCATCACGTAAGTGTTCTCTATCGGTTGGAGATAGGTTCTTTTGATTAGCTGCATAGTTATACGCCTCAAGTAAGAACCCGCCCGTTCCACATGCTGGATCGTGCACCGTGTCTTTAGCGGTTGGCTGAATGACATCGACCATCGCGGCAATTAGCGCTCGCGGAGTGAAGTACTGACCAGCACCAGACTTAATATCTTCCGCACCCTTCGCGAGCAAGCCCTCGTATGCATCGCCTTTTATATCTACGCCTGTAGCTGACCAGTTTTCCTTGTCGATTAGGTCAACAATCAAGCGCTTTAACTTTGCTGGGTCTTGAATCTTGTTCTGTGCCTTGCGGAAAATAACTCCAAGCGTTCCACTCTGCTTAGCTAAAGTCTCAAGAATTCCCTTATAGGTCTTCTCAAGTGTCTCACCCTCAGCATCCAATAAGAGCTGCCAAGAACATTCCTTAGGGACAATTGTTTCTGGATTGAGTGCACGGGTTTCACGCTCATGAGCCATTTTAAGGAATAGTAAATAAGTTAACTGTTCTGTGTAGTCAAGGGTGCCCACTCCATCATCTCTCAGCACGCTGCAAAAAGCCCATAGCTTATTTACTAAAGTGGATGAATCAGACACTTACTACCTCTTTTGCTAGTTGACCCGTGAAGGCAGCTTGAAGAAGAGAACGACGAAGTGATAGTGACTCGCTTTCAATATTGCCGGACACTTCGATAGATTTTTCAATTTGTGAGAAATTCGACTCCAATAAATCGAGAACAGCTTGCTGCACTCTCAAATCCGGTAATGGAATCTGAATGGAATTAATGTAGTCCTTAGTTATAACTCCTTGCGCACTGCCTTTGCTCTGCCCACGTATTTCAAGCATTTTGAGCTCAAGAAAATAATAAAGATACTTTTGTAGCAAAATGTTTTTAGGCCTAATAGCAGCGACGCTACGGCCAATAGCACAATCAATACCTAGATTTATTTTTCCCACTGTTGCACCAACTACGCATATCAAAACATCGCCCGACTTAGCTAATCGCAAAGGCTTGAGAGTCCACTCTTCGATAGTTGGGTACAGTTTTGCAAATTCGCCTACTTTCACAAATGGCGTACCCTTACCATCTTTGTTACATGTTTCCCCTGGGGGTGCTTGTCCCATTATTAAATCTATACAAGTACCTAAACTGACTGAAGGGAATTCGTTCTCATAATAAACCGAATTAAGCAGAGATTGTCGGAATTGGGAAGCCTTAATTTTTGCTTGCTTTACATCAGCTAATGCAGCATCTAACCGCGATAGGTGGTCTTCGAGGAGTTCCACGATTTTGTGTTGTTCGTCGATGGGTGGAAGTGGTACTGGGATACTGTTCATTGCGCCCTGAGTTAACTTTAAGCGTGTGGTCCCATTTACAAAACCAACATAATTAAACTGATTAAGAAAGTGCAATAGATAATTTTGTAAAACTTTATCTTTTTTTGCACGTAGCACATGTGCGTGGTTATTAACCCAAGATGGCCCCGATATTTTATAAGCCTTAGGTTTATTTGGGTCAAAGAATTGAACCCCATCCTCACCTAAAATTAAAAGCTCCTCATTGAAGATTGCCTTGTCGATTGTTCCCACCTGACCCGTTGCTCCGTAATAAGGAACTGGTCCTAATCTTTTACTTCGCTCACTTGAATTGACTGGAACACGTTGATTATCAAGAACATCAACAAGCTCATTCAGGGCGAAAATCTCCCAATTTTTTGGAGAAGTCATGAGGCGAGTTCCATGTTCAGGCTCTCAATAATTTGTGTGACTGTATTACCTAGGGCTTCTTCAACTCCGCTAGAACCACCTCGTTCTGTAAAAGGAGACAATTCTAAATCTTTAACATCAAAGTGTGCACTCTGTGAGATTGCATCCTTGATACGGTCTAGCCACCACTTTTGATTGTCGGTAAATTTCGCTCCTAAGTTTTCTTGCTGCAGTAACCATCCTGCATAGCGCTCTTCCACTAGTTGGGCATAAGGCACAAGTTCATCCATTTGACCGAGAGTAAACCTGACCAGTGACACTAAATCTGTGGTTGTATGAACTGCAGATTTACGCACCTTTGTAGGTTCAAGGGCGAGGTAGGCATTCCATAGAACATCTACAGTCCAGGTTGGGTGAGGACGCCTAATGCGCTCGGCAAGCTCTTTAATTTCCTTATATGTGATGCCCACATTCTTTGGCTTTGAGTAGAGCATCTGGATTGCAGTAATCTCATTCTTGTTATCCTCAACATATTGAATCCAAGACTCCACCAGGTTTCTGGCCTTTGAGGTGTCAACGACTCCCCTTGCATCAAGAAGCTCATCCCTGCTGCCCTCATCAAAGATGAGATCGTGCGATTGACGGATCTCTAGGATGCGCTGGCGAAGTTGCGGATTGGAACCAATCGGCGTGATTATCTGCTCGATGAAATCTGACATCGCCTTCTGTGTGTCTTTCTTGCCCTCCGCATCAAGTGGTGCATTTTCAATAACTCCAGCAAGGATATCTGGGTCGGCAATCTTTACTAGCTGTTGAGTAATTTCTTGAAGTGGAGTTCCTGCCAATGCTGTGAGTTCAGCATTCTCAGCTGGTGTGAGTTCACGGCTCAATCGCGCAAGGCGAGATGCAAGAGAGGCGGTTTCGTCTGCGGTGATCGTGAAGGTTGCAGCTTTTTCAAGGAGGGTTTTAAGTGGGACTGTCTTTGTGCGCTCTAATGGAGCGGCATCTACGAAATCATGTTCGGTAACTCCAACAGCATCCACAATCACAAAGCGTTCTTTATGTGTGGCATCAGGAGTGAGCGAGGTAAAGGAGGCGTCATCCATACTGCGGGCACCACGGCCTTTCATCTGCTCAAAATAGGTACCCGAGCGAACATCGCGCATAAAGAAGACGCACTCGATAGCTTTAACATCTGTGCCTGTAGCAATCATGTCCACGGTTACGGCAATACGCAGAGTTGGAGAGTTACGGAAATCTTGGAGTAATTTCTTTGGATCTTTTGCGTTGTAAGTGATTTTTGCTGCGAAGTCATTTCCTTTACCAAATACTTGCATGACTTGGGTGACTATTTCTTCCGCATGGTTATCGTCTTTAGCGAAAATCAATGTCTTGGGAACTACGCGACGACCTGGGAAGATCTCTGTAAACAAGCGGTCTCGAAAGGTTTCAAGGACAGTTCGTATCTGGCTTTTACTTAGAACGCTTCGGTCGAGGTCGCTTGCTGAATATGGCATTTCCTCGTCAAGCTGCATGAGGCGTTGTTCTCTGGTCTTTTTGTCTAGGACCGGCACCACAGTTCCAGCCTCAATTGTTGATCCTGATTCAGAAATCTTTGTCTTGATGCGATAAACCTCGAAGTCCACATTTACTTTATCGGCAACAGATTGAGGAAATGTGTACTCAGATACGAGGTTTTGTTGGAAGAATCCGAGTGTCTGCTTGGTTGGTGTTGCAGTGAGCCCGACCACGTGGGCATCGAAGTATTCAATTACTCCTCGCCAGAGACCATAAATGGAGCGATGGCATTCATCAACAATCACTAAATCAAAAGCCTCTGGTGGTAATTCTGGGTTGTACTGAACCTCAACAGGTGCATCAGGAATGTAACCATCGAGATTTGGGTCATCGCTATCTGTAACTGTTTGACCTTTGAGTACCGAGAAGACTCGCTGAATAGTGGAGATGACCACTGCAGATGAACCCACCATGCCGCTACCAGTGAGCTTGTCTACGTTGTAGAGGTCTGTGAATTTGCGTCCATCATCAGGGGTTGTGAAGTCGCGGAACTCACGTAGCGTCTGATCACCAAGGTTGTTACGGTCCACCAGAAAGAGGACTCGCGTGAAACCTCCATGCTTGAGAAGGCGGTAAGACTCCGTAACGGCCATTCGAGTTTTGCCCGCTCCCGTTGCCATCTGGACAAGAGAGCGAGAATGTTGATTGTCTTTGAGAGACTTTTCAATCGCAATTACTGCGCGTCGGGATGCTGGGCGCAGGTCATAACCTTCTGTGTCAGGAAGGTCCTGAACACGACCTCGCCAAGTGGCATGTTTCTGGTTTTCGGATTCGCGGATTATCCGCGCAAGGGTTTCTGGCTTCTGGAAATTGAAGATGCGGCGTGCACGGGGTTCAGGGTCATAGACATTTGTAAAATTAGTTTCGCTTCCTGATGCTTCATAAATAAACGGAAGCTCACCATCCACTAAAACGGCGCTCTTTGACTGTGTCTCAGTTAGACCTTTTGAATATCTGTGTGATTGCCACTGCACCGCCATAAGAGTTGTACCCTGCGGCTTGGCTTCAATGACTCCAACCATCTTCCTGTTGATATACAGAACATAATCTACGCGGCCAGCCCACTTCTCCATGATTACTTCACGCACGGCCACCCCGACATGATTGACTAGATCAATCGCTTCACGGTCTTGTACAACCCAGCCAGCGGCAACGAGCTGTGCATCTATGAGGACTCTGGCTTGCTCCTCAGGATTTAGGCTCATAGACATAAGCTAAAGATAACCAAGGTCAGGACAAATAGACAGAAAACCCAGAATCAGATTCAAAGGGTCTAACCAGATAACATTCGAGATCGATCATTACCGGCAACAATTTCGACAAAGGCGACGTGTTTCGTTTGCTATCGCCCAATGCACAGGCGTTATCGGATGAATGTCCAACCCTTTTTCCTCAGCCTCATTCTGGCCTGAGGTGAGAGTTCGACATCTTGGGTTGTTGTGAAAAGACATTCCTCCCTTAGTTATATACACAACTCCGTTGATACCCTTTGGAGGTTTTTTACAGAGTCCACATTGATCGACCTCGAACTCATGAAGGCAACGATCACTCATATCTTTCACCCCACCAAGGACCTAAGACAGCATTCATTTTCTGAGAGTAAACAAGTGACTCAGTACTGCTTTGAGCGAGGTTGAAAATGTAATCTGAAAGTTGCGCTGAGTAATCACGTATCTCTGAAGTATTCATCTTTCTAAGACACTTCTGGATTGGGCTGTAAATTCGTACATCCGAGTTAAAGAATGTAAGAGCTATCATTTTGCAGTCCTCACCTATCTTGCTTGAGCAAAATTGGAAGGGTTTAACTCGAGTCCCGAAGTACGAAAATCCAACTCCAATGCTTGAAGAGCTGAGTGAGCGCCACTCATCTCGTCACGGCGTGACTGGATATTTGCATCACGGTAGACGGCAACAGCTTCCTCATACTGTGCTCGGAGAAGAATCTTTTTGCTTTCAAGAACCTCAAGCTCACGATCAAGTAATTTGGATGTATCGATATCTGACTCTTCAACAGATGCACCAGACTCTAGCTTGGCGCTGTTGCGGCGATTTTGAAGATTACGAAGGAACCATACTTTGCGCTTAGCACGAGCAACAGCACTTTCAATCTCTGAATAATGCATAAATGAGATCACAATTCCAACACCAATGAATGTCAGCTGTAAGAGTGTGTAGAAGATCCAAAGATAAAGAATCTTTCCGTCTTCAGACATCCCGGTTAGGTTGCCTGAGGTGAGAACACCGTTACGGGCACGAATATTTGATAGGAAAGTAATTGTTGCAGTGACTAAAATGCCGATAACCGCAAACATCACATGGTAAATACCGGACTTTGGACGATTGCGATCAAATAGAGACTTGAAATAGATGCCTAAGATGTGGGCCGCACCAACTGACAGACCACTGACCGCTAACGTGACTATCAATGAGGTACCAACTTTTTCCCCAAGAAGTACTCGAAATGCGGGTGCAGTGATTGTGAACTCGCCGATAAAGAGCAAGAACAAGAATGGAAGATAGAAGGTATTTCCAATTTGGCGGATACGAGCAAATTTTGCCATTGGAACCTCTTCTGCTCCTCCATCAAGCTTTGCCTGTACTACTGCTAGCTCGGCCTGTGCAACAGCGAGATTATCTGCAAGAGCCTTGGACTTACCCTTTTCTTGGATTTCATTTCGTATCGCATTGACCTTCTGTACTTCCTTATTTAGCTTCTTCTGTTCTAGCTCAAGATCCAGTTCTCTACCGAAGGCTGCATATTGACGTTGTAACTGCATCAAATATGGGACGCTGTTGTGCTCCCACTCTTGACGCGGGATCTGATTTTTCCCATCACGACGTCCTTGTTTACGTGCATCCTTGATTACATTCTTTGGTGCTGATGATGTTGACTTGCTTTTCACTTTATTTCTCCTATTTCTATTGGTTTAGTTGATTAGAAGCCTGAGAGATCAGACTGCTCTGTTACGTTTGTTATACCGATCTGATTCAGGAAGCAAATCCAGTAAGACTGAACCTGATCCAGTGTTTTTGTATTCACTTTTGAATTGCGAGCGCCAACAATTACTACATTTACGGATGAGTAATCGTTTGCAGCTATTCCTGCATCCTGTACTGCCATATCGCACACGCCCTTGGAATCGACTCCAGTGAGACGTCGAGGAAGAGTGAGTGAAACCGCATCGACCATGTCAGACGCGATTACCAGCGTCAGGCGGGCTGATGGGTTTTCTGCTTTTGCTGTTGCTAGATTCCGCAAGCTAGCTTCAAGCGCACCTTTGACATCAGACCCCATTTCAATTCCTGGATCTGCTACAAAGTCCTGTAGTCGCTTGAAGGCTGTTGCTGTTTGTTTTGCGTCTTGGCAGATGATGCCTGCTGGGTACTTGAGAGCATCAGGGAGAAGTTGTTGACGACCCAACAGCTCCACAACTTTGTTGACACAATCTGCCTGATTGGCTTCAAGTGCTGAGTCCTGCCAAATCTGTGTACGTGCGTTGACCAAGCCATCCCATAGTTGAAGTGCGCCCTCTAAGTTTGGGGCCTTCTCCTTGATGTATTCGTAAAGGCTCTGGCTTGTCCTGGTTGAAACGAGAAGAATTCGAGGAGCTTGAGCTGAATTCTGGGTTACGAACTGAATGCTTAACCCCCGAGGAGCTACAGGAGACTGGGCGAATGGATTACCCAGTGACTGTCCTGCGATGAAATCAGTGATACCTGACCCCAAAGCTTCCAACTGAGCGGTTGGATATGTGGACCCCGACAAGTCCAGGACGTATGTAGCTACCTCGGGAGCTGGCATCTGAGGGAAAGGCTGACCCTCATAGGCTGATTTGAGTGAGCTCACAGGAGAGCAAGCTGAGAGTGACATGACCAGTGCCGCCCCACTTAAACCAACGACCACAGCTCTAAAAGCATTGTTTCTTAATGCTTTTACTGAATTTTTATTGAACATTTTCTTCCCCTTCGATCAACCGGTTTGGTTGTATAGGATTACAATAATGATAGAAAATGATAGATGTCAAGTGATTTCTCAAAAAAATTATTTTTGAGCGTAAAACGACACGCCGAGAGTCTTGATAGACGTATTTGCTCTTTGATAGAAATCTGATAGCTTTCCATCATGGTCCAGAAGCAACTAAACGGTTCCGAAGCCCTACGCGTGCTTGAGACTCGTTCGGGAGCGGATTTAAAGCGAGCTCGACAGCTAGTTGAAGACGCCGTGGCTTTAGACATTGCTTCGTACTTCCGCGGATCAGGTTTTGGGGAGCCAAGTCCGAATCTCTGCGCAACCCTTGTTTCGGCTGCTCTAGCTGGCGGCCAATGGGGGTTCAATAGCCTGATAACCAGGCTTGCAACTTCAAATATTCATGAATCAGATCATGAGGTCGTTGCAAACGAGATCTTGGAAATTGTGGCACCGCTCGCGAAAATCCTTAACTATGCGCGGTTTCGCTCAGGTGCAATTCAATCGTATGTGGCCCAATGTGAAATTCCCTCTCTCAAACTGCAAACAATGCTGCTCTCAAAAGCTGACTTAGAACAGTATGAAAAACTTGTAGGAGATATCAAAAGCTTTAAACTGAACGACTACTCCACCTCACTAGATTGGGTCGAAAAAGTTGATGAGCTCTGTGAATTTCTAAGTAATTCGCAGCTTGATTATGAAGAGTCGAATGACAAGGTTCCATCCAAAAGCAAAAAGGGCACTGTAAGTACGAAGTCAATATCTAGTTACTCCAAGCACTGGAAGTCATATGCGAACGAGGTTCTATCCCAGGAACTGGGCTTTCAATGGAAAGGTGACATTGAAGAGACTATAAATGGGCGGACCCAAAGTCTTGAGCAATACAAAGCTCGTAATTGGACTGACATTCAGAAAGACTTGAGTGAAACCGTTTCAAGTCGGCGAGCTTTTACTTCTACCAAAAAGAAAAAAGATGCTAAGACCGGTAGTCGTAAACTGATTACCGAAGAAAAAGACCTCTCGGGTCGCCGTCTTGCCCTAACATTCGATTCCGCTGGCATTGATGAAGACTTGATTCAGCCAGCTCTTAACTCAATCAAAGGCCAACTGCTTCGAAGTAACAACAAAGATATAATCTCCGTCAGCATGAAAACTGATAGCAGCTCGCTATCAATTGAAATAGAAAAACCAGTTAAAGAAGACCTAAAAATAATTGAAATTCTACTCAATTCACATCGTTAAACCTGCGAGCCCTAGTCATGCATGAATTGATTGCCTTATCCTTATAAAGTGAATTCTGGAGTTCAACCGCTACTCCCAAGTGACCCCACCGCCTTCGGTGGGTGGACGCTGTTGGGCCGTCTTGGGAAAGGCGGTTTTAGCACAATCTACCTGGGTGAAAAAAGTGGCCAATTCGCTGCAATCAAGATGATACGAAAAGAGTTACTTGGTGAAGCCAATGTTTTTGAGCGATTCGCCACGGAAATTAACAACTTAGAAAAAATCTCACATAGCGGCGTTGCAAAACTGATTGAGGAAGATCTATCCACTGAGGTTCCATACATTGCGATGGAGTATGTCCAGGGGAAAACACTTGAGCAGAATGTACTTGAAAATGGGCCACTCTCGGAGTCACAATGGCTAGATATTCTTGAGTCTGTCAGTGAGACTTTGGAATATTGTCACTCTTTAGGAATTATCCATAAGGACATCGGTCCTGGAAACATCATGCTAAGTAACAATGGTCCAAAGATAATCGATTTTGGAATTTCATACGAGCACGGCTCAAGTCGTGTAACTCAAGACGATCAAATTGTTGGAACTCCAAGCTATATGTCACCAGAACACTTGAGTGGACAAGTAAATGAAGCAATGGATGTATTTTCATTAGGTGCCACGTTCGTATTTGCGGGAACTGGCCTAGAGCCTTTCGCATCCGATTCTAAGTCACAGACTCGAACCTCGATTACCTTCGAAATGCCAAAGTTAGACGGCTTGTCTCAACTCCAACGCGAGCTTCTAGAACCACTTCTCTACAAAAAAATAACTGACCGCCCGAACCTAAGCGAACTCCTCGCCGCGATTAAGTCTTTTCGATCAAGTAAGAATCTGGGTCATTACTCCTCGTATCATCGAGGGAGCAGCAAAAAATTAGTGAGTCAAAAAGTTGACCTAGCGCAGCAGCGACGAGTACGTAATTCCTATCGTGTGGCCATAGCGCTAATTCTTCTGACAACTCTTGTGATCGGCACTTACTCAATAGTTAGCCGAGAGAATCAAGTAAACGACTTGGAAATATCTTCCGAGAATAAAGTAGCAGCCGATGGACGAGCGAATGGGGGTACCACGAGGGAAGCGGAACCAAATACTGTTGCTTCAAAAGGTTCTTCGTCAAATTTTCAAGTGTCGTCCTCTGCAGACTGCGAAGATGCTTTTTTGAACAATAAAAATTCGATTGAGAAAAGTTGTACAGAACCAGCAAATCGAGGGGATCTACGTTCTATCTATTATTTGGGTAAAAATGCCTCTGCAAGCGGCAAAAAGGCGGAAGCAGAGAAATGGTTCCTGCTAGCGGCGACTAAGGATGATGTCTCCAGTATGGGAGAGCTTGCTCAAATCTACTTAGATAAGAAAGAAACTTCGAGATATAGAGTGTGGGTTACGAGGTGTGCAAATTACACAGTCAAGTCGACAGCTGGCGCTAGGTGCAAACTACTTCTTGGCATTGATCTATTGAACGCGAATGAAACAACAAAGGCACTACTTTATTTGAAAGATTCGGTTGATTATGGAAACGGAAGCGCCGCAACAATTTTGGGTATGCATTATTCAGGTTTGCAGCAAAAAGACGTTGCGCTTAATTGGTTTGTGAGAGCAGCTGAACTCGGAGATTCTGACGGATTGTCAAATTTGATTCGGCTTGCTTATCAACTTGGAAGAAATGATCTGTACCTAAAGTGGCTGAAGGCTTCCGCGGACGACGGAAATGGTGAATATGCGTGGATGCTAGCAACTGAGTATCTGCAGAAAGAGGACTACAAAAGTGCAAAGAAGTATGCAGAGATCGGCTCTAATGCTGGAGATCAAAACGCAATGGGAGTTCTCGGGATAATCCTTTATAAAATCGAGAATAATCTGCCTAAAGCAAAGTTATGGCTTAACCGTGCGGCAGCCGGCGATAACGTGACCGCAATCAACCTATTGGGTTTGATTGCCCGTGTCGAGGACAAGAATTACGTAGACTCAATTAATTGGTACAAGAGGTCTGCCAGCCTTGGAGATCTGGAAGCTGGGTACTGGCTAGGCGCAGTTTATGCGGGGGGCCTGAATGACGGTGCCAGGGCCTGCACTGCATTTAAGGGAGTAATTACTCGTTCAGATGAGCTGAAACGACTTGGGACATTTGATGCAAAGGCCCAGACCACGTGGGTGACTCAGTCTTTGGATGGAATACAGGAGACCTGTTAACTCAGTTTTATTGTTCTGAAGACCTCAACTTTGTCACCAGTTTTAGCTCCAGTATCGGGATCTACATATCCACCCGCAAAGTACAACCTATAACTCCCTGGTGAAACCGCTGGGAACTTTTCCTTAAGCGCACCAGTCCCCATTACCCATGAATTTCGGCAAACTTTTATCTTTAAGGTTCCTATTCTTGACATAGAAGGTAAGGCATCTGGACCTCTTGAAGTAAATTCTGAAAACCAAACTGCTCCCCCGTAAACTAGCTTCTTCGACTTATGCACTAGCTGTACGAGAAAAACAGTATTCTCCCTCGCTAAATCCTCTTCAGTTGTGTAAGAAAATCTCATATCTTGGCATCCAGATACTTTGAGCTTGACTTGATCTTGGTAGGTTAATGTTGCAAATCCTTCGATCGTGACTTCGGCAGCATGAGCTGGGGGCATACTTCCCAAGACGACTACTAAGATCAGACCAAAAAGAACTTTTCTCATGTACGCAATCTATACCTGAACAGTCACTCCCCCCTGCTACCCTTTTCCTAGGTCAAGAACTAAGCGTTAAGCCCTTTAGCTTGCTTAGTACCAATCCGCGCATTACTCGCGCACGGTGGTTCTAAAGGAAGACCTGCCAGCGATGAAAG
>JACCDM011177584.1_pt1 | contig 13998 bp, 35 predicted proteins | sample 7445851 | NCBI WGS metagenome assembly JACCDM01 (sample SAMN15323438, study PRJNA562643) | freshwater metagenome | isolation source: river surface water | place: USA:Blue River Watershed | collected 2017-08-16
GGCCGAACTCGATGTTCGTGTCGCCGTCGAAGATGCGACGCCTCGCGCCGTGCAGAAGTCCGCGCTCCGTCCGCGCGAGCACGGCGCCGTTGTACCCGTTCTTGCCGAGCACGACGAGGCAGAACTCGCCGCGCAGCGTCGGAAGGAGCACGTTCGCGATATCTTCGGGGTGCCTCACGGTGCCCTCGCGAAGTCGGCCCACGTCAGGAACGCGAGTGAGCGCGCGAACTTCGCCGACTCGTGCGGGTCGCGCTTGCCGAACGCCTCGCGCATGAAGTAGTCGGCTGGCGTGATCGTGGGCACCGTCCCGAGTACCGGGTTCGCTGCCCCTCGCAGGATGTAGGCGAAGTCGTGCGCCTTCACTTGCTCCGCGGTGAACGTGTCCCATCGGTTGGTGTTGTTGAAGTCCGCCGCCCACTCCAGCGCACGGGACACGGCGTCACGATCGATGCCCTCGACGCCGAACCCACACTGGAACGCCAGTTCGATCGCCTCGACGCGGCGCAGGAGCGCGCGGAACTCGTCGGGGTCTACTGCTTCGATACTCATGCGCCTTGTACGTCGCCAGCGCGGCGGTTCTTCACGGCGCGAGAGAAAATCGGCGACGGTGTTAGATCGGCGCTACGAGCGACGTACAAGCGAGCATGAACCACGAACAGTGCAGGGTCGGAATGCAGGTCTTCTTCGGTCGCGAAAACGGCGAGAAGACGCTCGGCGAGGTGATCCGCAAGAACCCCACGAAGGCCGTCGTGCGGACGCTGGAGTCGCGCGGCGACGGGCGCGGATCGTTCGTCGGCGCCGAGTGGCGGGTGCCCTACTCGATGCTCTCGCCCGCTACGAGCGTCGCCGCCAGCAACGCGCCCGTCGCACGTCCCGTCGCCGACCACGAGTCTGCGTTCGCCCTCGCCCGCACTGCGATCGAGCGCGGCGACAAGGTGCTCGCGGCCCGCATTCTGCGGGGCCTCGCGGCGGCGCTCGACGGGTGACGCGGCAACGAGTCAGCGGATGGGACCGCCGACGATCCACGCGCTGCACGTCCGCGACGCGGCGCATTTGAAATTCAGCATTCGGCAGTACCCGAGTTCCGCCCGAACGATCACTTCGTCGGCGTCGAGGCCGTTGCCCTGCATCAGTCCGGTCTTGATGCAGTCGAGCATCTCCGGTGTGATATCGAAGGCGGCGCAGTTGCCGCAGAGCATCGTGCGCGCCTCCGCGGGAGTGGCACCCCATCGGCTCGCGAGCGACGCCCAGAAGGCCGCGTTTTCGAGACGGGGGTTCGCGGGTCCGTAGTGGGCGGAGTCGATCGCGTGTTGCCGGTTGGCGAGGTTGAGGATGGTGTCTTGCGTCGGCGCGGGGCAGATGGGGAGTCGTCGCACGGTGGCCTACCTTCTGGTGACGCGACGCTACGCGAACGTGCCGAGAATCACAATCGTAGCGTGACAACCGCGCTACGATTGCGGTATTGTCGCCCTATGCGCAAGTGGCGTCCCGTCGGTGACCTCTGGTGGTTCTCCTCGCCTTGGTCGATCGGTCTGGAGTTCCGACCGTTCGGCTCCCGCGTGATCGGCACGCACGTACTCTACCGCGACGGGCGCGAGGTGTCGCGGCACAACCTTCTCGGTCAAGCGATGGACGCTGTAGACGAGGCGGAGGCTCCGGTGACCTACCCCGACGATCTGCGCGGGTGGCGTGAGACCCGCGAGAGCATCCGCAACCCCGGTCGCACCCTCCCCGCCGTCGTCGAGCGTTGCGCGGCACGCGTCGCCCCGCGACTGGCGAAACGTGGCCCCCGTGCCGCGCTCTCGGGCGCCGTCGCGATTTGCACCGCGCAGGCGCAGAAGCGCGGCGTTCTCAAGAAGGGCACTCGCAGCCTCACAGCGAAGGGCAAGCGCGAGGAGCGCAGCGCCGTGCGTCGCAAGGGCTACAAGGGCGCCGCGCGGGCGGTGAAGGCCCTCGCGCGTGAGGCGCGGGAGGCTCCCCCGCTCGACCCGCGCATCGTCGCCATCGCGACCGTTCTCCGCGAGCGGCAACCGGCGAACCTCGCTGACGTGGCGTTCGCGATCAAGATGAAGCGCGAGGATGCGCGCAAGTTCGTTCGTGCGGCGAAGACCCGTGCCGCGGTAGCGAAGTTCATGGGCGTGAAGAAGATCACCTACACCCCGAGCAAGAAGAGCATCGGGCACGATCGCATCGAGGCGGTAGTCAAGTGATTGCCCGCACGGAGCGGTACGACGTTCGCTTCTCGCGGAGGAATCCCGACGCTGCGGTCGCTGGCGGTGAGTGGGTTCACGCGAGCAAGGGGACGCTCTGCGACCCGTTCATTGCGCGCGAGGCCATCGCCATGCTCGACTCTTCGTATCGGGCGATCGGTGGCAACGCGACGTTTCGTACTGCGTCGGACCTCTGCGACGACGAGTACGATGCGGTGGAACTGCTGCTGTCGGGCGATCGCTTGCGAGCGGTTCGCATTTCCAAGACTACGCCGTTCGGCGTAAAGGGCGTCGCAATCGCGACCGACGGCTCCGACGTCGCGCGCTCCAGCATGAAGCAGAAGACGATGAACTGGTATCGGCAACCCGGCCAGTACGGCGAAGTTTCTGGTGCGGTTGCCGCTCTGGCGCTCAAGGCCAATTCGCCGGTCGTCACCGACCCTGAAACCGTAGAGCGGGTGCTCGGCAAGCGCGTGCTCTGGCACGGTGCTCACCCCGACGGCGAGTTCCCCGGCACGTTCGGATGGTACACGCGGACCATCGGCGGTCACCCGCACGTCAAGATCCTCGTCGGCAACCCGCGCGTGAGTCGCAACAACGGTCGTCGATCAGCGCCAAACGGCACCGAGTGGACACTCGACGTTCGGGTCGTCGGAGCGCGGCAACAGGAGTCGCAACCGATGCTCGGAGTACGCGGAGAAACCGCGGCGAAGCGCATGGCGAGCACGATTCTGCGAGAAGTCTACCGCGACAGCGGACGTGAAGTCCGCGAGGCGTACCTCTCGCGCGTTCGCCCCAACGGTTTCGTGATCGTGCAGTGGCGGCGCGTCAACGGGCGCTGGCTTCTCAACCTCTAGCAAGAAGGCACGCCATGAGAATCGTCCGATCAAACGCCGTGCGAAACGGCCGCGCATTCCCTCCGCTCCCGAAGTCCGCCCCGCCCCCTCCGAAGGCTCCGCGGACTGGCAAGGTCGAGTGGGTCAAGGGCTACGGCGCAGGCGAGTCCTCCGCGACCCGCGGCAAGTTGCAAGTGGAAGTGCAGTACGACTTCTCGACGCGCTGGGGCCGGAACGGCTACTCGGCTACGCGCAAAACGCCAGCGTTCCAAGTCTCGATCGTGACGCACGACGACAAGAGCGGCACGGTGCTCCGGTACTTCTACGCCGACGGCGTGTCACGTTCTGAGGCGAAGGCAATCGCCGAGCAAACGCTCTACGATACCAGCAACCCGCTCTACGTTCGCGTGGAGAACACGTCACGCGCGGCCTTCTACCCCGAGCGGGATATCCAGTTCGGCCTCACGGGCGGCTACGTGGTCCCGATCAGCGCACGTTCCAAGATCAAGGCGACGCACGAACCCGTCACGATCAAGCAGAAGCGGTAGAGCAATGCCCCGCCCCGCGCCCGACTTCTCGAACCTCGCCCGCGCCTACGCCGCGGCGGAGCGCGTCCGCGAGCGCAAGGCTCCCGACGCCCGCTACGCCGTGGTGGCGCGCGTGCTGCGGGAGAAGCACCACGCGAAGCTCTACGGCCTCGCGCTCGCGATGCTGGCGCCGCTCACCGACGCGCGAACGTTCCTGCGACGGGCCGAAGTCCGTGACGAACTCGCTCGCCTTCTCGGAGCGCGCCGCGTCGAGTACACGTCGGCCCACGCGATGCGCAACGATCGCATCGAGGCGGTATTCTGATGCGTCGCAGCGCACGCAACCCGACGGTGCTCCCCACGGGCCGCAGTGAGTGGGCGCAGCATTACGTCATCGACGCGGCCGACCCGCCGACGATACGCGAGGTGATCGACGCCTACGCGAACAGCAACGCGCAGGCGCGACAACCGTTCGACGATACGGCGACCTGTTGCCGATGGCGCACTACACGCTCGCGGAGTTGATGCGCGACGTTCGACCGGGCAACTTCTTGCGCTACGGGCACGCCACGCCGAAGTTCCGCGCCCTCAAGGGGCAACTGAGGCGCCGCGGGCAACGGGTGCCGTTGATGATCGAGGTCGACCGCAAGGGCGTCGCGCAGGTAGGCGAGGGCAACCACCGCGTCGCCGCGTTGCTGGCGATGTACGGCCCCGCTCACCGTGTCGGCGTGCGGTTCGTGTACAACCGCTACCCCATCGAAACGCCCGCGGGCTTGACGTGGGCGACCGCCGATCGTGACGCCGTAGCGCGGCGTGCGGAGCGCAATGGTGGCGTGCGCGTCAAGATCGTCGACTCCTACGATGGCTTCGACGTGTGGCTGCATCCCGACACGGACGCGAACGTTTACGAAGACGGCGAACTCGTGTACGGCAGGGTGTCCGTGAGGGAGCCGCGAGACGAACTCGACTCGTGGTGCGATCGTAGCGTCGGGCGTGTCGCGACGATGGTGAAGCGCAACCTCGACGTGCTCGTGGTACACGAGACGATGCTGCACCGATCACTGCGCGGCAAGGGTAACGGTCTCGCGATGTACCTCGCGGCACTCAAGTACGCCGCGAGGCGACCGACTCCCGCCGCGCTGGTGACCGACTCGTGCGATGGCGGCGAAACGTCCGCACTCGCCGCCGACGTGTGGGACCGACTGCGCAAGGTGCCCGGTGTGGTTGTGTGGGGTCACCGCGGAACGTACGACAACCACCGCCCTATCGCGGCATTCTGGCGAGGCGTGCCCGCATGAAAACAAGAAGGTCCGACGCGACGCCATCGCCCTACACCAACCCCGCGCTGCGCGAGAGGATCAAGCGGCGCATCGTGGCGGGCTCTAAGGGCGGGAAGACGGGGCAGTGGTCCGCGCGCAAGGCGCAGATGATCGCCGCGGAGTACAAGGCCGCGGGCGGCGGCTACCGCAGCGGCTCGCGCACCGAGGCGCAACGTTCGCTCCGCAAGTGGACGCGCGAGAAGTGGACGACGAGCGACGGCAAGCCCGCGATCCGCAAGGGCGGGACCGTGCGCTACCTACCGCAGTCGGCGTGGGAGTCGCTCACGCCAGCGCAGAAGGCCGCGACGAACCGTAAGAAGCGAGCGGGTTCGCTGGCGGGCCAGCAGTTCGTGCGGAACACCCGCGCGGCGGCGAAGGCGGGCAAGGCCGCGCGCTCGCGGCGGCGGTAGGCTACGGCGCCGTATAACCGCGCTCTACCGCGTCGGAGCACCACTCGCGTGCAGACACGATTGCGCCCGCGAGCGATGCTCTCGGCTCGACCGTGCCGATCAGCATGAACGCAGGGTGCTCCGGCCCCGCGTCCGCGATCGCCGATGCCCCTCGCCCCGCGACTACGATCGCGGACGGACACGCGAGCGCGAGTTTCAGTCTCGCCGTCAACGGTAGCACCAGCGTGATGCGGTACTGGCCCGACACTACCTTGACGGGGCGCGACCACCCGTCGCCGGGGTGCCACGGGGCGCGCTTGACGCGCTCGCGCACCTCCCACGTTACGCCGTCGGCGACGCCGGTTTCGAGACACTCGCCGAACACTCGATCGTTCTGCAAGGCTCGCAGTTCTTCGGGCTTCATCGGTTCTCCATCGCGGCGTTGTACGCCGCCAGTGCGTGACCCTTGATGCGCTCCCACACCACGTCGAGTGACGCGGCGAACCGCTCGACGGCGCGCAGTTCCTCCGCGACGTACGGCGCCGCAGCGAACGCGGGCAGGTTCGCCGGAACGTTCGTGTTCGCGCCGAGTTCCGCCGCCCGCTCGACGACTCGCGACTCCGCGCGGGTGAGGGTGCAGTGGTCGGTGAGGCCCGCGAGAACGCAGGCGAGTGTGTGGCTCATGCGCGGTGTGACGTGGTGCTCACGCGCCCACCGCGGCGGCGAGGGCCGCGTCGTACACGCCGCCCTTGATATGGCGAACGAGGTCCGCGATGTAGGGGTACGGGAGGCCGCGCCGCGCCCCCGAAGGGGACGGGTTCGGTTGCCCGTTGATCCAGATATCGTATCCCGACTGCGGCGTGACGGCGCCGCGCCAGAAGGTTCGCGAGCCGATGATGCGCGCCACGCGGACGCCGTTGAAGAAAACCTCGCGACCCTTGACCGATACCGCGTTGCTCATGGTGCCTCTTCTACGTCCGCCGCTCGTGTGACCTTACGAGAAATCGCATCGCCGCTCGCGAGCGGCTAGTCCCTCACGCCCTGCGAGCGCAGGTAGGCGCGCTCGGCGTAGAACTCGCGCTCCGCGACCTCCGGGTCACCGCCGTTTCGCTCTGCGAGGGCGGCGCGCTCGAACGCCCGCTCCGACACGCCCACCGTCGCGTCGGCGGCGGGGCACACACGAACGCCGCGGGTGCGGCGGAACTCGCAGACCTTGCAGGAGCAATCGGTGTTGCACTTCATGGTGAGCCTTCTACGGCGCCAGTCGAACGGACCTTACGAGAAATCGCTCACCGCTCCGACGGCGGTGTGGCGAGGTACTCCACGGCGAACACCTTCGCGTCGCGCAGAAGCCGCGTCGGCCCCGACACCGGGCGCCCGTTGAAGTACACCGTGTAGCGGTACTCCGGCGTGGGGTTGTGCGTGTTGCCGTTCTTCGCGTAGGCGTAGTCCGTCACCATACGCTCGATGCGGATTCCCTGCGCGGCGAGCGACGCGGCGATGGTGGCGTCAGAAACGGAACCGATGGGGGCGATGGTTCGCATGGTGCCTCTTCTACGGCGCTCGCCCGACGGACCTTACGAGAAATCGCCTAGAGCATCTCGTCGGTGATCGGCTCGCCCGTCTCGAACTGCGCCCGCCACGCCGCGAGCATCGCTGCGCCGCTCTCCGTGAGCACGTAGACGGCCCCTCGCCGGTCGCGTGGGAGTCGCTCCGCGATCAACCCACGCCGCAGCGCGGAGTCGCGCTCGCGAGCGAGACGGTAGACGCTCACCGCGCCGCTATCGAGCCCGTGCTCCGCGTGGCGGAGAACGTCGAGCAACTTGCGCCCGATGCGGGGAGGCTTGCTGGTCACCGCTTGTACACCTGAGTGATCGTGACGCGCAGTTCGTCACGCACGAGAATCTCGCCGAAGCCGTTGCTCGTGGTGATGATCGCGTGCGAGTAGCCCACCTCCGGGTCGACGAGTCGCTTCGTGGCCCACTGCGCGGCGCTGGCGTAGTCGGGCTTCGTGGTCGATCGCTGCGTCGGCACGTCGGAGTCGTGCACGAACACGGCAACCTCGAACGCGCGAACGTTCTCCGGCTTGCTCGCCTCCGCCAGCGCAGCGTCGCGACGAGCGAGTTCCTCCGCGACTTCTCGCGTGAGCACGTAGACCACCGTGTCGCGCTGCGCCTTCACGAAGCCAGCCGCGAGCAATCGGTCGATGTGGTTGCGGAACCCGCGAGGGCGAACCTCGATGCGGTCGGCGAACACCCGCGCGAAGTCGCCGTAACCTGAGTTTTTGCTCGCGATGAGCAGCAACTCTTCGCTGGCCCACGGCGCGATCGTTCGGGCGGCGGGATCGTCGGGCGATGCGCTCGGTTCCTGCGTTGCTTCGGTGCTCACGTTGCCCCCAGCGCGGCGAGTTCCGCGCGCAGTGCCGCCGCCTCCGCGTCGAGCGCGTCGAGGCGCGTGTTGATTTCGTACGCGCGGATCTTCACCCACGCGGCATCGACGGTGAGCGCGTACGTGGTGTGTTCGCCGAGCGCGTGGAGAACCTTCACGATCGGACCGGGCACGCCGTCGCGCACCCACGTATCGAGGCTGCGGTAGTGGCGGTAGGCGTCGGCGTAGCGGCGTTCCGCGAGAATGTCTGCGAGCAAGCGGAGGTCGGTGGCGTCGGCCTTCGACCCGCCGTCCCCCGCCTCGTCGCTGTCGGCCACCTCGCGGAGTTGCCGCAGGAGCGGCGACGTTTCGTCCCTTGTGTTCGTTGTCATCGCGCCTCCGACGTGCCCGTTCGGGCCGCTATTCACCGCAGCGCGCGGTAGCACCATCGAGGTACGTGGTACAGGTAGTCGGCGAACTTGCGCGAGAAGCGCATGGTGATGTTGTCGCTGTACCACGACACGCTCTCGATCGTGATGAACGTTCCAGCGCCGAGAATGGTGCCACGGTTGATGTTCGAGAACTCGCCGACGCGACGATCGAACCAGCGTTGACCGATGCCCCACGTATGCAAGAACTCGATCGCCGTCGGGTGCTTCGCGGGGTCGCTCCCGAGGCGCCGCGCGACCGTTGCGATGGCATCGCGGGAGCCGTCGCTGGTGCGTATCGCGAGGAGCATTTCGTCGAGCGTTCGCGGGTCGACGGCGGTGCGGTAGGCGGCGTTCATCGGGGCGTCTCGACCGCTGCGCGGCCCGCGTCGGTGAGCGACACCAGCGCGTTCTCGCCGTCGCCCGCGACCATGCCCCGCGCTTCGAGCGCCGCCACCGTGGGCGACGCGAACAGCCACGCGCGGATGCTCTCCGCCGTCGCGGCATCGGCGCCCGCGAGCCCGACTGCCGCTGCCTTGCTGCGCCACGTCGCGAGGTCGGCTTCGGTGATGGCGGCGTACTCGCGCGCCCGCAGAACCGCCGCCTCCGCCTCGCGCAGCCGCGACTGCGCGTTCTCGTGGTCTTCGAGCGACTCCCGCAGTTCGCTGGCGATCCCGCGCTGTTCCTCCGTGCGCGTGCTCTTCGGGCGCGGGGCTCGCTTCTGCTTACCCCACATGGGGCACACCCTTGCGTGCATCTTGATGCCGCGCCGCGTGAATGCTCGGCCGCACGGGCAGAGGTCGTTCGCTGTGAGTTTCGCGACCATCACTCGGCCTCCTTGTCGGCGCGCGACGCGAGTTCGATGCGCTCCGCCGCCTCGCCCCACCGCCCGTGCGAAGCGCACGCGAGCGCCTGAGAAACGTGGCAGAGAACGGGGTCGCGCGACTGGTCCGCGATGAACTGCATCGCGACGTGCGCCTGCCCGAGAACCATGCGCGTGAGTTCGCGCGCGACGAAGAAACGTTCCATCTTGCTGCTCACGGTAGCCTCCGATGCCCCGTAGGGCGTTGCATCACTTCGTGCTCGGCACCCGTTGCGGGTATCCGTGCTTGCGAGCCTCTTCGTGCGTCACCGACACGGCGCCCGTCTCGCGCCACTCGATCGTCCCTTGACGGATGACGATGCTCTTCTCGTTCACGCGCACGATTGTTCCGACGTTGTGCGCGAGCACCATCCCTACGTGCGCGGGCATCGTGCCCGACACCACGCCTTGCGATTTCGTTTGCACCACATGGACACGGAACAAGGGCGACTCGGGTTCGTGGCGGTACAGCATGGTGCCTCTCGTACGGTTATCGCGGAGAGTTTCTTTACGTCGCTGCTGCGATTACTTCGCGCTTGGCACCCGTTGTGGGTAGCCGTGCCGTCGAGCCTCCTCGCGCGTCACCGAAACGGGGTGCGACTCGCGCGAGTCCGACTGGTTCGGGCGCCGCACCACGATCGACTTCTCGTTCACGCGAACGATCGTGCCGCCGTGGGTGAGCACCATCCCGACGCTCGCTGGCATCGAGCCCACGGTGAGGGCGGAAACGGCGTCACGGAGCACCGTAACGCGAAACATCGTGGATGCCGGTTCGTGTCTGTACATGGTGATCCTTGTACGTTGTGACGGGCGGAAACCTATCACCGCCCGCGCCGATTCTCACTCGTGGCGGCTACGCGCTCGCGGAGTTCTGCCGCGGTGACGGGAGTCCGCCGCGCAGCGTCGATGCCCGCGCAGATGCGGTAGCGCCATGCCGCGCGCCGCTCCGCGTTGTTGCGCCGAACCTTCGCGGCGACGGCCTCCGCGTAGATCCCGAAGTCGCTGTACGTCGCCATCACGCACCGTCGCCGAGCGAGAGCGTGGTGCCCGACGCGAGCGCCATCGGGGCGCCGAAGGTGACGTTGCAGCCCACGTCACGCCCACAGTAGATCGAGTGCGACACGAGCGCGTACCCGCTCGGAACGACGGTGAGGTTGTCGGGGGCCGTGCCGCCCATTTCACGGGGCGTGCGAGTCGACTCGGGGAGCCCGCACACCTCGCCGGTCGCGAGGTTGACGGCGACGAACTCCGTGCGGCTCCCGCCGTCCCAGAAGGTGCCTTCGACGCGAACGGTCGAGCCTTCGGACACGGAGCACTTGCGGCCCTTCCAGTTGGGGAAGGCGATGCGGGCGATGGCGAGGGGCGAGAGCGACTTCGACGTCTTCATGGTGGCCCTTCTACGTCACGGGGCGGCGGGTTCTTTACGAGCCGCCTCGCATTTCCCGCGGAGGCTTGTTTTCAAGCGATGCGTGAGAAACCGACGTGGTGGCGTAAAGAACTGCGAGGCGACGGGCGTATGAAGGGCACCATGAAGAACACCTCGCCCTCCGATGCCGTCGCCACCGCCGAAGCCGCCGTTGACCGCGCCGCCGCGAAGTCGCGCAAGCTCGACCGTGTGGCTCGCGAGGCGACGCGACTCGCCGCGGAGTCCGAAGCGTTCGCCGCTCGCGTGTTCCCCGGTGGCTACGAAGCGGCGAAGGCCCGCGCCGTCGAAGCGGTCACGAAGCGCGACGCTGCGGTGATCGCGGCGACCGAAGCCGAAGCCGCGTACGACCGCGCCGAAGCCCGCCTCGTGGCGGCGAAGAAGGCCCGCTGAGAAAATCGGCGACGGGCTGCAAGGTTGCCGCGAGTGGCGACGTAAGAGGGAGCACCATGATCCTCTCCGACGATGCAGTTGCGGTTGTGGTCGCCGAAGTGACGGCGATCTACGCCGCGTGGCGCGAGCGCCGCAAGTACAACCCGCGGGCGCCCGAGCCGAGTCTCACCGCGACACTCGTCGCGGAGTACCTGCGCGATGGCGCCATCGGCGGGATGCGCCTCCGCGGACTCGACGACCTGATCGAGACGCGGCAACGTCTCGTGGTGCACAACGCGCTGGAAACGGCGGTGCGCCGCGGGCTGCTTGAGCGGAGCAAGGGCGTCGGCCTCCGCGGGCGCGAGGCCAGCGTCTACGCCCCGAAGTAAAATCGGCGGGGCGGCGTAAGGTTGCCCCGAGTCGGGGCGTACAAGAGGCATCGAGGGCGCACGGAGCGCCCCGGAGAAACGGACGGACAACGTGACGACCCGCACCTTCGCCTTCGACCCCGCCTTCGCCGAGACCATCGTCGCCTACCTTCGGTCGCTCGCTCCCCGCGCTCGTACGCGCACCGTCGGCGTCGGCGACGTGGAGTGGGCATTCAACGAACACGCGACGGTCGTCGCCGCGAACCCCGACGCGATCGTTCGCACTCGCATCGTCGGCGGGTTCGTCGCGAACAGCTACGTCGGCAAGGCCGACTCCGACCGCATCGAGGTCGAGACCGATGCGGCGGGGCGTACGACCTACACGGTGTCTCGTACGTGGGCCGAGAAGCGCGCGTACGGCAAGGGCGACGAGATCCGTACGTGGCTCGTCACCGCCGCGGGGGGCCTCAAGCGCGCCGCCTAGACACCGCAGCGCCCACGGCGCACGCACCCGGCCCGTACCCCGCGAGGGGGCGGGCTTGCGGCGTTGAAGGAGCCCACGATGAAGTACGCCGTCGTCCACACGCACAACAACCACGTCGTTTCTACCCATCGCCTCGGTCACGTCGCCCGCGCGGCGTGCGAGCGCGAGGCGCGGAAACTGGAACGCTGGCGCAACGCGCCGCATGGCGGCAACCGCAACGCCGCGATCGGAGTCGAAGTGCGCGAGGTGGCGTCGTGAGCGCCGCCGCAGAAGCGCGCCTCCGCGCCATCGTCGCCCGCGTGGCGACCGCTGCGGGCATCGACCCGAGCGCCGCCGACGTCCGCATCGCATGCGTGTTCCGTCCCAGTTCGTGGCGCGCAGATGTTGTGTGGGATAGCGATGCGCTGCCCGCGGTGACCGAGTGGGGCGCGACGCCGGACGAAGCCGCCGAATCCGTGCGTGTTTCCCTCATCGAGCGATCGTGCCGCAGCATCGAGCGAGCGGAGCGAGTGATCGTCGAGAGCCGCGAGTCGATCGCGCGGTGGTCCGCGGTACGCGCCGCCGCCGAGGTGGCATCGTGAGCCTCTCTGAACCCGGTCCGTACCCGCTGGCCGACGATCACTGGCCGCTCACGCTGCCCGTCGCCGAAGTCACCCTCGCGTCGATGCACCCGTGCTGGCGCTGCATGGGGCACGGCATCACGGCGCGCAACGAAGGCCCCTGCAAGGCGTGCGATGGGCGTGCTGCGATCCTGCCGGGTGGCGTGGTGCTCTTCGACTGCGCCGCACGCTGGCACGCTCAGTACGCTGCCCTCCGTGGCAATGACCTCGCGATCGTGAGCGTTGTCGCACGACTGCGATCCCCGTGGCGTGGGCAGGGCGGGTGGTACACCGAGCAAGCCCCCGAGGGCGAGGAACTCGGCACAACGCGAGCGTCACGCGAGGCACGGGCGACCGGCGTTCACTCGCTGCGCCGCGCAGCCGAAGACGCCGTGTGCGTCGCGCTCGCAGCGCAAGGGATCGCTCACCGTTCGATCGTGTGGCAGTCGGCCTTCGAGTGGCCCGCGGCGTGGGGCGTTTCGCACTTCGCGATGAACGTTCGCGATGCGCTGTTGATGGGCATGGACCTCCCGCCTGAGTCGGTGCGGCAGTGAGCCTTCCGTACCTCCCCGTGACGCACGCGCTCGCCGCCTACTACGGGTGGCGGTGCGACCACGGCAAGCACCGCGACGAAGCGTGCTCGGAGTGCGTTGCCAGCGACGCCTTCGACCGCAAGTTTCGTCCGAAACTCTACGCGCGGCGCTACCCGGCGCGCGAACCGACGAACGAGAATGGATGGACCGCACAATGGAAACGCCGGTAAGCAACGCACCGTTTCACCTCCTGCTCCGTGGCGACGCCACGGCGGCGAAGAACGTCGGAGTCGACGCTCGCCGCGCCGCACTCCGGTACTGGATCACCGGCAACACGCGCATGGCCCGCGTGTGCGAAATGCGGGCGCTCGCCGATCAACGCGAGCGCGAAGGCGCCGACCCCGCGATGATCGCGCTGGTTCGCATCGAGTGGCCCGCGTGATCTGCGCCATCGCAGCGTGCGACGAGAACGGGCTCATCGGCCTCGACGGCGCCCTCCCGTGGCGCCTCCCGAGCGAACTGCGGCACTTCCGCGCGCTCACGATCGGGCACGCCGTCATCATGGGTCGGCGCACGTTCGAGAGCATCGGGTGCGCGTTGCCCGAGCGCGCCAACTTCGTGCTCTCTCGCACCCCGGGCTACGTCGCGCCGAACGCACGCGTCGTGCACCGCATGGGCGACGCGCTCGCAGTGGCAAGGAAACTCGGCGACGTGTTCATCATCGGCGGTGCCAGCGTGTTCGCGCAGGCGCTCCCGTTCTGCGACCGGGCGTACATCACGCGAGTGCACGCGCGCATCGCAGTGCCCGACGGCGCCGTGGCGACGTACCTCCCGCGAGGGTGGTGGGATGCCGAAGGCGTCGAGGTTGCCCACGGGCGCGACGCGCTCGCGTGGACCGCGCACGCAATCGATCGCGGCGGTGAATAGCGGCCCGCAACGGAGCGTAGAACACGCATGGCACGCAACACCAGAATCGAACCACACGGCGAGTACATCCACGACTTCTCGCTTCGCACGCCACCGCTCTGCGAGCGCAAGTGCCACGTAGAGGAACGCGAGGCCGTCGCGCTCCTGCGCGAGTCACCGTACGTCAACCGCGCGTTCGACACGAGCGACGTGAACTGGTTTCGGAACAAGGGCTTCGCAGTGCTCTCCGTCGCCGACGGCGCAGTGACGATTCTGTTTCGTCACGCCGAGCGGTGGTCGCTCTGGTCCGCCACCGAGGCGAACGCCTGCGTGATGTGCCACGTCGCGAGCCTCGACGAACTGAGGGTGGCGTGA
>JACCDM010080966.1_pt1 | contig 13996 bp, 13 predicted proteins | sample 7445851 | NCBI WGS metagenome assembly JACCDM01 (sample SAMN15323438, study PRJNA562643) | freshwater metagenome | isolation source: river surface water | place: USA:Blue River Watershed | collected 2017-08-16
CATCTTGGTCATCACGCCGCCCAGAGTTTCAATACCCAGTGACAGCGGCGTCACATCCAACAACAGCAAGTCCTTGCGATCACCCGAGAGGACCGAGCCCTGAATCGCAGCACCAACGGCAACAGCTTCATCGGGGTTGACGTCCTTGCGCGGTTCTTTACCGAAGAATTCTTTAACTTTTTCCTGCACCTTGGGCATGCGTGTCATGCCACCAACGAGAATGATGTCATCGATTTCGGACACCTTCACACCCGCATCAGCAATCGCGATACGGCAAGGCTCGATGGTGTTTGCGATCAGTTCCTCGACCAGTGACTCCAGCTTGGCGCGGGTGATTTTCAGATTCAGGTGCATGGGAGCACCGTTGGCCATCGCGATGTAAGGCTCATTGATTTCAGTCTGCTGGGACGAGGACAATTCAATCTTCGCGCGCTCGGCCGAGGCCTTGATACGTTGCAGCGCGATGGGGTCCTTGGCCAGATCCAGACCATTGATCTTCTTGAACTCTTCGATAATGTGATCGATCAGACGCTGATCGAAGTCTTCGCCACCGAGGAAGGTATCGCCGTTGGTGGAGAGCACTTCAAACTGCATTTCACCATCGACATCAGCGATTTCGATAATGGAGACGTCGAAAGTACCGCCACCGAGGTCATAGACTGCAATCTTGCGATCACCCTTGCCGCTCTTGTCCAGACCAAACGCCAGTGCTGCTGCAGTCGGCTCGTTGATGATGCGCTTGACATCCAGACCCGCGATACGACCGGCATCTTTGGTGGCCTGACGTTGCGCGTCATTAAAATAAGCAGGTACCGTAATGACCGCCTCGGTGACTTCCTCGCCGAGATAATCTTCGGCGGTCTTTTTCATCTTGCGCAGTACTTCGGCAGAAATCTGCGGCGGCGCGAGTTTTTTGTCACGCACCGCAATCCAGGCATCACCGTTGTCAGCCTTCATGATTTCGTAGGGCATGAGTCCGATGTCTTTCTGGACTTCTTTCTCGTCGTATTTCCGGCCAATGAGCCGTTTGACAGCAAACAGCGTGTTTCTGGGATTGGTCACCGCCTGACGTTTTGCCGGCGCGCCAACCAGAATTTCACCGTCTTCCTGGTAGGCGATGATCGACGGCGTGGTGCGGGCACCTTCCGAATTTTCGATGACCTTGGGCTGGCCGCCTTCCATGATGGCGACACAGGAATTGGTGGTTCCGAGGTCAATGCCAATGATCTTGCTCATGATGATGTCCCTTCAAAAACTGATTAGATAACTGAATGCCGATGAAATGCGGCGCTTTGTCGCAGTTTCAAGTCCGGTTACTGTGAAACGGTGACCAGCGCGGGGCGCAGCAGCCGGTCGGAAATCATGTAGCCCTTTTGCAGCACGCTGACGATGGTGTTCGCTTCCTGCTCTGCGGCGACCATGGAAATGGCCTGATGTTTCATGGGGTCGAGCTTTTCGCCCGCCTGCGGGTTGACTTCAACCAGACGATTGCGCTCGAACGCACTGGAGAGCTGCTTGAGCGTCATTTCCACACCCTCTTTAAGCGATTCAATGGAGGGGGTTTCTATTTTCAGCGCCATCTCCAGGCTGTCTCTCACCGGCAGCAAGGCTTCGGCAAAACTCTCCACCGCAAATTTGTGGGCTTTGGAAATATCTTCCTGCGCACGACGGCGGATGTTTTCCGCATCGGCCTTGGCACGCAGAAAAGCGTCCTGGGCCTCGGCCAGCTTGGTCTCAAGCTCGGCGAGCTGGCGGGCCAGAAGCGGGGTTTCCTCTGCGGCTGGCGCTGCTGCGTTATCCGCCGTAACAGGCTCGTTCACCGGCGCCGCCGCCGGCTCCGATGCGCTTGGGTTTGTCGGTTCGTTGGAAGGGTTTTCGCCTTGACTCATAAAATCTCCTGCCATTTCAATAACTTGGATGCACTTTTCCGCCAAAACCGGCGAAATGAACATCTGATCTGAATAACAATTCGCTGGTTATGGGGATAGCACGCCGCTTTTCAAGACGGCGGCAGAAATGCCGGCAAAAAAAATCGGGGGCCTGTCGGCCCCCGGGCGTGGCGAGAGGAATCTCAGTTTTCGGCGCCCAATGTAAGTGCCCACTGCCTTCCTATCTCTGCATCCGCCTTACGAGCTTCCTGAACGGAAGGCAAACTCGCGGTAGGCCATCCGCCCAGATGCTGTTCGACTACGGCGGACATCGCTTCTATCCATTGCGGATTCTCGTTCAGGCAGGGGATGTAATGAAACGCGCTGCCGCCGGCTGCAAGAAAGTCGGCCCTGGCTTCCATGGATATTTCCTCCAGAGTTTCCAGGCAATCACTGGTGAAGCCTGGGCACATCACGTCGACCCGACCTACCCCCTCCTCGGCGAGCTTTTCCAGCGTCGGTGCGGTGTAGGGCTGCAACCACTCCGCCTTGCCGAAACGGGACTGAAAGGTGACGAGATAGTCGTCCTTGCCCAGGCCGAGTTTGCCGGCCACCAGGCGGGCGGTTTTGTAGCACTCGCAATGATAGGGATCGCCAAGCAACAGCGTGCGCTTGGGTACGCCGTGAAAACTCATCACCAGTTTGTCGGGACGGCCATGCTGCTCCCAGTGCGCACGCACGGTGGCGGCAAGTGCCTCGACGTAGCCCTCATGATCGTGATAATGCTTGATCAGCCTGAGCTCGGGGGTATTGCGCACGCGCGTGTAATGGGTGAAAACGGTATCGAAAATCGACGCCGTGGTGGTGCCCGAGTACTGCGGATAAGCAGGCAGGACCAGCAGACGGTCGCAGCCTTCCGCCTTGAGTTGGTCAAGTATGGCAGGCAAGCCCGGATTACCGTAACGCATCGCATACACAACACGTACATCATGACCGCGCGCGGTCAGGGATTGCTGCAGCAAAGCCGCCTGGCGCTCAGTGTGGATCTTGAGGGGCGAGCCTTCATCGGTCCAGATCGATGCGTATTTTTCGGCTGACTGGCGCGAGCGAAATGGCAGGATGATGCCGTTGAGGATGATCCACCAGATGAAGCGGGGGATTTCAACGATGCGCGGATCTGACAAAAACTCCTTCAGATAGACGCGCACCGCAGCCGGGGTGGGTGCGTCGGGGGTGCCAAGATTGGCCAGCACCACGGCCGTCTTGCTGACGGTACCGTGGCGATAGGAAGGTTCTGGGTTGAATCCCATTCGGGTCATGCCTTTCTGATTCTTGTTGATTCTTGCTAGGGAGACGCTGAATAAATCCACGTTTTATGGCGAGCCAGCGTGGCTGTGCGACGCGGGACCAAGCAAAATCAAGGACTTATCACGATTAATCTAGCTGAAAAACTTTCCGGTTTTATTTAATCAGCGCTTCCCTGGTGCCAAGTAAGCGCTGCTCAGGATGCCAGCAGCTCGCGGGCATGTTTGCGCGTGGTAGCGGTGATTTCCAGGCCGCCAAGCATGCGCGCGATTTCCTCGACCCGGTCGCTGGCGGACAGTCTTTCGATGCGCGAAACGGTGCGACCATCGGACATCGTACCCTTACTGACTTGAAAATGCTGGGAGGCCTGGCTGGCGACCTGCGGCAGGTGGGTCACGCACAGCACCTGCCGGTCCTGACCCAGACGCTTGAGCAGCCTGCCGACAACCTCGGCAACACCACCGCCAATCCCGCTGTCGACCTCGTCAAAAATCAGGGTGGGCGTCGCGGTGGCGCTGGAGGCAATGACGGAAATGGCCAGGGCGATGCGGGCCAGCTCGCCGCCGGAGGCCACTTTGGCCAGCGGGCGCGGCGTGGTGCCGGCATGGCCGGCGACCAAAAACTCGATCTGCTCCTGACCATGCGCAGCCGGTTCGCAGGCTTGCAGGGCAATATCAAAACGACCACCCGACATCGACAGGTCCTGCATGGCCGCGGTCACGGCGCCGGCCAGTGATTTCGCCGCTTTCGTACGCGCCTTGGTCAGCTTGGTCGCAAGGGCCTGGTAGGCATCGGCCAGTTTTTGCTCCTGCGCGCGCATCGCATCGATGTCAGTGGCGTCCGACAGTTGCGCCAGACGCTCGGACAAACGCGCCTGGGTCTCGGGCAGATCCTCCGGCGCCACCTGAAATTTGCGCGCGGTGCCGTGGATGGCTTCAAGTCGCGCCTCAACGGTACGCAAGCGCTCAGGATCAAGCTCAATGCGCCCGAGATAATCATTCAGTGCATATACCGCTTCCTGCAGCTGTATGCGCGCCGGCTCCAGTGCGTCGAGTACAGGACGCAGCTTGTCATCAATGTCGACCAGCTTGCCGAGCTTTTGCTCGATCGCGTTAACCTGCGACAGCACGGGCGAGGAATCGCTCTCGGAGAGCAGGGTCAGCGCCTGCTGCGCGCCATCGATCAGACTGGCGGCGTGCGAGAGGCGACTGTGCTCATTGCTGATATCAGTCCACTCACCGGGACGTACCGCGAGTTTTTCCAGCTCAGCCACCTGCCATTCGAGACGCTCGCGCTCGAGCAGCACCTGTTTTGCGTCACGCTCGAATTCCTCGCGCTGACGCACCACGGCACGCCAACTGCGAAAAGCGGCAGCCACGGCGCGGGCCTCATCATGCAAGCCGGCATGTGCATCCAGCAGCAGCCGTTGCGCATCGGCTTTGAGCAGTGACTGATGCGCATGCTGACCATGAATATCGACCAGCATTTCGCCCAGCTCGCGCAGCTGCGTCACCGTCGCAGTGATCCCATTGATAAACGCTTTGGAGCGACCGCCATTGTCAATAACGCGCCTCATAAAAAGCACGCCTTCATCACCGGTCAGTGCATTCTGATCCAGCCATGCCTCCAGCGCCGCATCAAAAGGTCCCGCAAATTCAGCCGTAATGTCAGCGCGCGCTGCACCTTCGCGCACGACGCTGGCATCCGCGCGACCGCCGAGCGCCAGCGTGAGCGCATCAATCAGAATGGATTTACCCGCTCCTGTTTCACCGGTAAACACGGAGAAGCCGGCCGAAAGATCGATTTCTATTGCATCGACAATGACGAAATCATGAATGGCCAGGGTGCGCAGCATGTTGACAATGAATGTGAATCTGAAAGGTAGGAGAGGCAAGCGGGCCGACCATTGGCTGGCGGCCGCACTGGTGCGTCATTTTAGCTGACCAAGCACGGAAGGATATTCGTTCCAGTGCAGTTTCTCGCGCAGCGTATCGAAATAATTCCATCCCTCAGGATGCAGGAAGGTCACGGTGTGCGCAGATCGGCGAATCAGCACACGATCATGCTGAGAAAGACTGGTGAGTGATTGCATATCGAAATTGACGCTACTCTCGCCGGCGCTGACGAGTTCAATACTGATTTCATGATTATCGGAGAGCACAATCGGCCGGTTCGACAAGGCATGCGGCGCGATCGGCACCAGCACCACGCCGCCGAGCTCGGGCTGCAGTATCGGCCCGCCCGCTGCCAGGGCATAGGCGGTTGAGCCCGTCGGCGTGGACACAATCAGGCCATCAGAGCGCTGGTTGTACATGAAATGGCCATCCACTTCGACCCGCAGCTCCACCATGCCTGCGCCTGCGCCGCGCGAGACGACCACATCATTGAACGCCAAACCGTGAAAAATTTGCTGTCCGTCGCGCACCACGACGCCCTCGAGCAATGTGCGCCGCTCGGACGCGAGCTTGCCGTCCAGAATGTCGCCCAACACCGATAGCATGTGTTCGGATGCAATATCGGTCATGAAACCCAAACGACCTTGATTCACGCCTATCAGCGGCACACCAAAAGAGGCGAGCTGACGCGCAATGCCCAGCATCGTGCCATCGCCGCCGACCACAATAGCGAGATCGGCGCGCTTGCCAATCTGCTCCGGCGTAACGGACAAAGCTTCCGGACGCTGAATGTCACGCGCGGTTTCATCTTCAAATACAACCCGATGCCCGCGATCTTCCAGAAAACCGGCGAGCTCAAGCACCGAGCCCATGCTGCTGGACTCGCCATGTTTACCGATGATCGCAATCGTGTGGAAACGACCGGTTGAAGTGGGGCTGGAATTCGACATGCACGGGATTAGACCATAATTGGCGGCTTGACTGAATCACCGGAAACCGCCATGAATGCCCCCGCACACGAGCCGATACGGGCTTTGCTGTTTGATCTTGATGACACATTGTGGCCAATTACCCCAGTGATTGAGCGTGCCGAGACGCTGCTGTTCGATTGGCTCAGTGATCAAGTTCCTCTGGTCACAGAGCGGTACACGATTGCCGCCATGCGCAAGCGTCGCAGCGAACTGATGGCTGAACATCCCCGGTTTCGGGTCGATCTCTGGGCACTGCGTCATGCAGCGCTGCATGAAGCCTTTGTGGCATGCGGCGCTGATACAACGCGTATTGAAGAGGCCATGGATGTGTTTACGACTGCGCGCAATCAGGTCACGCTGTTCGATGATGTACTGGTTTGCCTGCCCCGGCTGGCAGAGCGGATCACGCTGGGTTCGCTCACCAATGGCGCGGCTGACTTGCGACAGATCGGCCTGGACCACCACTTCGCCGTGTCGCTCGCTGCCCATGAAATTGGTCGTGCCAAGCCAGATCCTGCCGTGTTTCATGCAGCCTGCGAGGCACTCGTACTCCCGCCTTCGCAGGTCGCTTACGTGGGCGACGACTTGCGACTCGACGTGGAAGGCGCCCAAAAGGCTGGACTGAGGGGAATCTGGCTGAACCGACATGGTGCAGCCAAACCAGCGGAACAGGCGCACATTGAACCCGACGCCTCGCTCGCATCGTTACATGAACTCGAGCAGTGGCTGCATCTGCGCAGCACTACGCATTAAGCGCCTTTATCAACATGATGGTCACGAAGCAGCGCTGTCGCTGGCAATGCGAGGGCACCGCAGACAGTGCGGACGTACAGCATTGCTACCTCAACGCTGAGAGCGGCATTTTGATACAGACGCCAAGTTTTCTGGCGGACGACGCTCACTATCGCTAGAATAGACCGCATGCAACTCGATATTCGCGCACAAACACTGCTAAAAGCACTGGTTGAACGCTACATAGCTGATGGTCAACCTGTCGGCTCACGCGCGCTGGCAAAAATTTCCGGTCTGGATCTCTCGCCGGCGACCATACGCAACATCATGTCCGACCTCGAAGAGCTGGGACTGGTAGCCAGTCCGCACACCTCAGCGGGTCGCGTTCCGACGCCGCGCGGCTATCGTCTGTTTGTAGACAGTCTGCTCACCGTACAAAGTATTGATGAAAGCTCCCTGGAATCAAGGTTTCAGTCGGGAGCGCCGTCACAAAAAATCATCGCGAGTGCGGCGCAGGTATTGTCATCGCTTTCCCAATTTGCCGGCGTGGTGCTGACCCCACGACGGGAAATGCACTTCCAGCAGATCGAATTCCTGAGGCTATCCGAAAAACGTATTTTGCTGGTCATCGTTGCGCCGGATGGCGATGTACAAAACCGCTTGATGCTGACCGAAATCGATTACACGCCCGCACAACTGGTGCAGGCAGCCAATTACATCAATCAGCACTATGCGGGACTCTCTTTTGATGATGTGCGCATACGCCTGAAAGAGGAATTGAAACAGCTGCAAAATGACATGACGCGTCTGATGCAGGCTGCCGTCGAGGCAGGCAGCGATGCCATGACCAGTAGCGGGGAAGACATCGTCATTTCCGGAGAGCGCAACCTGCTGTCGATTGAAGATTTGTCATCCAACATGAGTTCCCTGCGCAAACTCTTCGACATCTTCGAGCAGAAAACCACGCTCACCGCCTTGCTCGACATGTCCAGCAAGGCCACTGGCGTGCAGATTTTTATCGGTGGCGAATCACAACTGATGCCACTTGAATCCATGAGTGTGGTGACCGCGCCCTATGAAGCGAACGGCAAAATCGTCGGAACGCTCGGCGTAATAGGCCCGACCCGCATGGCCTACGAGCGTGTGATTCCGATTGTCGACATCACGGCAAGACTGCTGTCGAACGCTCTGTCGCATCCCTGAACAGGCAGGCAGCCGCTTCAGGTACGGTGCGGACAGTTATCCTTGACGCAGTTACCGTACAGAGCGAGCGCATGCTCGGTGAGCTTGAAACCTCGCTCCTCGGCGATACGGTGCTGACGTTTTTCAATTTCGTCATCAAAAAACTCTTCCACCAGCCCGCAATCCAGGCACACCAGATGGTCATGATGCGAGCCCTCATTGAGCTCGAAGACCGCCTTGCCTGACTCAAAATGGTTGCGGCTCAGCAGTCCGGCCTGCTCAAACTGGGTGAGGACCCGGTAAACGGTTGCCAGACCGACATCAAGATTTTCAGCCAGTAGCAGCTTGTAGACATCCTCAGCGGACAGGTGACGCACGGCGCTGCCCTGGAAGATTTCAAGTATTTTCAGTCGGGGCAGCGTGGCCTTCAATCCACTGGACTTCAGGTCGGCGGGGTTAGTCGGCATGATTTCGCTTCAGATAAGGTGAACTGCTTTATCATATAGCGTTTTGGCCACTGCGCTCAATTCACCTACTGAACACCATGATTCTGTCGTTCGCGCGTCCAATGAAAAATGTATTCCTGATCGCGCTTGCTGCCGTAAGCCTGAATGGCTGCTCGACCGCCAGCAAACTATTCTCCAGCACCCCGGCATCCGCCGAGGCCCCGGTCGATGGCAACGGCATCGTCCAGACGGTGCAAAAATCAAAACTGTTCGGCGTGGTGCCGGTCTACCGCCCAGACATTCAACAAGGTAATTTCATCTCCAAGGAGATGGTCGCTCAACTGAAGGTGGGCATGACGCCCGAACAAGTGCGTTTCGTGCTCGGTACCCCGCTGCTGACCGACTTGTTTCATGAAACCCGCTGGGATTATCCCTTCCGCATCCGCAAAGGCGACGGTGAAATCACCAGCAGCCGGGTCGTCGTATTTTTCAAAGAAGGTCGCGTCTCTCATTTCGAAGGCGGTGACCTGCCCGAAGAAAATGACTACCTGCTTCGCATCGCGGCACCACAAAACAAATAACAAGCTCCCAAGCTCTTCCTCTGATGAATGCTATGAAAATCGCCGTGGCTGGCGCATCCGGCCGTATGGGTCGAATGTTGATCGAGGCCATCGCCGCCGATGCTGAGGCGAGGCTCGCCGGCGCGCTCGATATACCCGGCGCTCCCTGCATAGGTACTGACGCGGCATCATTTCTCGGCCAACCCTCCGGCGTACTGATCGAATCCGACCTTGCGCGCGGTCTGGCCGATGCCGACTACCTGATCGACTTCACCCGGCCGGAAGGTACGCTGCATCATCTGGCCTACTGCGCCGAGCACGGTATCAAGATGATCATTGGTACCACCGGGTTTGACGATGCCGGCAAAGCTGCCATCGCCGCTGCCGCAAAAAAAACAGCCATCGTCTTCGCGCCCAACATGAGTGTGGGCGTCAATGTGACCATGAAACTGCTGGAGCTAGCTGCCAAAAGTTTTTCTCATGGCTACGACATCGAAATCATCGAAGCACATCACAGGCATAAAGTTGATGCGCCGTCCGGCACTGCGTTGAAGATGGGTGAAGTCATTGCAGATGCGCTTGGGCGCGATCTGAACACGGTGGGTGTTTTTGCGCGAGAAGGCGTCACTGGAGAACGCGATCCCTCATCCATCGGTTTTGCCACCATACGCGGTGGCGACATCGTGGGTGATCACACCGTCCTGTTCGCAGGCATCGGTGAGCGAATAGAAATTACCCACAAGTCTTCCAGCCGCGTGACCTACGCCCACGGCAGCCTGCGTGCCGTGCGTTTCCTCCAGGATAAACCCACGGGCCTGTACGACATGCATGACGTACTGGCTCTGCGCTGATAGCGCTGCCGCCCGTACTGCAATCGCCCCATGATGACCCAACGCTCAGGTATAGCTGCTGCCATTGCAGTCGCGGCGCATGGCCTGATGCTGTTGCTGCTGGTATCCGGCATCATTCAAATTCAGCACAAGGAGCCTGAGAAGCCACCCGTCGTCGTGGAACTCATAGTGCCACCCAAACTGCTTGAACCACCCAGGCCCTTACCGCCGAAACCTGAGCCACCCAAGCCCTTACCGCCTAAGCCCGAACCACCTAAGCCCGTACCGCCTAAGCCTGAGCCGCCCAAACCTGAGCCGGCCAAACCCGAGCCGCCCAAACCTGAGCCGGCCAAACCCGAGCCGCCCAAGCCCGAGCCGGCTAAGCCCGAGCCACCGAGGCCCGAGCCCTCGAAACCTGAACCGCCACGGCCGGAGCCCGCGCCACAGCGCCAGGCGGCACCAAAACCAGCGCCCCCGGCTCCGGCTCCGGCGCCAGCACCCAATCCTGCGCCCGCGCCAGCTCCCGCTCCCGCTCCCGCTCCCGCGCCTGCGCCTGCGCCTGCGCCTGCGCCAGTACCCGTGCCAGCACCCGCGCCTGCGCCGCGTCCCGCCTCGCCAGCAGTCGTGTCTCCGGCACCGCCTGCGCCTGAGTCGGGGTCGTCATCAAAAACTGGTGTCAGCATTCCAGCGAGTTACGCCGCGAGAAATGCCGAACCAACTTATCCATCCATGTCCAAACGGCTGAATGAACAAGGTACTGTGATTTTGCGCGTTCAGGTCAAGAGCAACGGCACAGCGGGCAACATCGAAGTAAAATCATCCAGTGGTTTTCCGCGTCTGGACCAAGCAGCGATCGATGCCGTAAAAACCTGGCGCTTCAATCCAGCTACCGCCGATGGAAAACCCATCGAAGAGTGGTATCAGGTGCCCATTACCCTTAAACTGCGAAATTGATGCAGCGCTGATTACATAAAACCAGAAATGTTTATGGCTGAAAAATGGCATTAAATCCCTGATTTTCCTGGCCCCCGCGTCGTACTGCTGCGCTGGCTCACGACAACGCGTGGATTTACCCAGCGTCTCTCTAATTTCCGCAGGCTTTCCGAGAACTAACCCGAATGAACGAACCACTGAACCCGAATTTGGGCTTTGCGCATTACTGGGCGCAAGGCGATGCGATTACCCACAGCGTCGCGTATCTGCTACTGCTAATGTCAATCGCGAGCTGGTACTACATTTTGTCCAAGGCCTGGGCCTCATGGCGCATTCGCCGCAGCGCAACTGCGGTCGAGCACTTCTGGGATGCGCCGAGCATGGAAGATGCAATCACGGCGCTCAGCCATGCTGATACCGAACAGGTCTACGCGCCGCTGGCCTCGCATGCCGTGGAGGCAGTCAGTGTCAAAGCCAATAGCGCCTCGCTCAACGCGAGCGTCGACCCGGGTGAACTCGTCACACGCACATTGCGCCAGCAAATCAACCGCGTGTCCTCGCGGCTTGAAAGTGGGCTGACTTTACTGGCATCGGTGGGCTCTACCGCACCCTTCGTGGGCCTGTTCGGTACTGTGTGGGGCATCTATCACGCACTAGCCGCCGTCTCGACATCGGGCACGATCCAAATTGACAAAGTCGCCGGTCCAGTAGGTGAAGCACTGATCATGACCGCTATCGGTCTGGTCGTCGCGATTCCGGCAGTCCTTGGCTACAACGCCTTCACCCGAGTCAACCGCATCACCTTGTCCGAGCTGGATGCCTTTGCGCACGATCTGCATGCGCATCTGACCACCGGCTCAAGGATCAGCACGCGGCGCAAGAAAGCGGAACCCATTCAAATTCAATAAGAGGCGCGACTCATCATGGCATTCGGCGGATTCAACGAGAGCAATCATCAGGCACCGATGGCGGAGATAAACGTCACACCCATGGTGGACGTCATGCTGGTTCTTCTGGTGATCTTCATCATCACGGCACCACTGTTTACGCATGCAGTCAAACTCGAGTTACCCAATGCGCCCTCGCAGGCAGCACCGGAAAAACCAGAAACCATCACGCTGGCGATCAATGCCGAGGGTCAGCTTTTCTGGAACAACGCTCTCGTGAGTCAGGATGAACTGGCAATGCGCTTCAGCACAGCCTCACAAAAAAAACCGCAGCCGGAATTGCATCTCAGAGCCGATAAATCCACCCGTTATGAAATCATCGCGCAAGTGATGGCGTCGGCTCAGGGTAATGGCATGACCAAGATTGGTTTCGTCACTGACCCAAAGGCAGCCGGAAAGTAAAGTCCACTCTTGACCCCCGGGTGGGCGTCATCCCGGCTTCACATCGCCATCCGAAGCTGCAATCACCATCCGGCCTCTAAATCGTCATCCCGGCGCAGGCCGGGATCCATCCTTGCGAACAACCAGCTTTTTCAAACGCCTCAGGTACGCGTGCGTGGATCCCAGCTTTCGCTGGGATGACGTTTTAAGAAATGTCGGCCTCAATACCGTCACCCTGGCGGTGCGCTGTAATGAGGTGGAAGCACGCTTGGCCTCTAAATCGTCATCCCGGCGCAGGCCGGGATCCATCGTTGCGAACAACACGCTTTTTCAAACGCCTCAGGTCCGCGTGCGTGGATCCCAGCTTTCGCTGGGACGACGTTTTAAGAAATGTCGGCCTCAATACCGTCATCCCGGCGCAGGCCGGGATGACGTGTTAACGCTTAAAACGCCGAGCTGCCACCATTTCTCCCACGCCCAGAGAAGCGCTGATGCAATAAAACCCGAAACTTTTTTAGCTGAATGAAGTGCGGCAAGTCCTTGATTTTGCTCCGCCCCGCGTCGCACGGCTACGCTCGGTCGCCCTAAAATGTGGATTTATTCAGCGTCGCCCCAGCCGGTATAATGGCCGGCTCTGCCTACACTCACTCACCACCCGACATGCAAGACAAATACAGCCCGGCCGACGTTGAACACGCGGCACAGGAACACTGGCGCAACATAGACGCTTACAAGGTCACAGAGCATGCGCGCGACGCGCAAGGCAAGGAAAAAAAGAAGTTCTATGCCTGCTCAATGCTGCCCTACCCGTCGGGCAAACTGCACATGGGCCATGTGCGTAACTACACCATCAACGACGTCATGGCACGTCAGTTGCGCATGAAGGGTTACAACGTCCTGATGCCCATGGGCTGGGATGCTTTTGGTATGCCGGCAGAAAACGCAGCCATGGCCAACAATGTACCGCCCGCGCAATGGACGTACTCAAACATCGACTACATGAAGACCCAGATGCAATCCATGGGTCTGGCGATCGACTGGTCGCGCGAGATGGCAGCATGCAGCCCGGATTACTACCGATGGAACCAGTGGATGTTCCTGAAGATGCTGGAAAAAGGCATCATTTATAAAAAAACCGGCACCGTAAACTGGGATCCGATCGATCAGACCGTACTCGCTAATGAACAGGTCATCGACGGTCGCGGCTGGCGTTCCGGTGCTGTCATCGAGAAGCGCGAAATTCCGATGTATTACGCGCGCATCACGGATTACGCTGAAGAGCTGCTTGAACACGTCGAGCACAAACTGCCCGGCTGGCCCGAGCGCGTGCGCATCATGCAAGCGAACTGGATAGGCAAATCCACGGGCGTGCGCTTCGCTTTCCCGCATCAGATCAGTGATGCTCATGGCCAGCTGATCAATGAAGGCAAGATGTGGGTCTTTACCACTCGCGCCGATACCATCATGGGCGTGACCTTTTGTGCAGTCGCCCCCGAGCATCCGCTGGCGACCCATGCTGCGCAGTCCAATCCTGCACTCGCCGCTTTCATCGCCGAATGCAAACAAGGCAGTGTGATCGAGGCTGATATGGCCACGATGGAAAAGAAAGGCATGCCCACCGGTCTCACCGTCACGCATCCGCTGACTGGCAAAGCCGTTGATGTCTGGGTCGGTAACTACGTACTGATCACCTATGGTGACGGCGCAGTGATGGGCGTACCTGCGCACGATGAGCGCGACTTTGCATTTGCAAAAAAATACCAGCTGCCGATTGAAGCCGTGGTCGCAATCGAAGGCCACAGCTACAGCACCGACACCTGGCAAGAATGGTATGCCGACAAAACGCAGGGTCGCTGTGTGAATTCCGGCAAATACGATGGTCTCGATTATCAGTCAGCGGTTGATGCCGTCGCCACCGACCTTGCCGCCAAAGGTCTGGGCGAGAA
>JACCDM010742446.1_pt1 | contig 13992 bp, 10 predicted proteins | sample 7445851 | NCBI WGS metagenome assembly JACCDM01 (sample SAMN15323438, study PRJNA562643) | freshwater metagenome | isolation source: river surface water | place: USA:Blue River Watershed | collected 2017-08-16
GTTTTTGTATCTCCCGCCTCGATTGCTCGCTGAATCGGTGCGGCGCCTCGCCAACGCGGTAATAAAGACGCGTGTATATTGAAGCAACCTAGTCGGTTCGATTGTTTTGCCATCTGCAAAAACTCTTTAGGCAACATCAAACCATAAGCAACGACCACAACAACATCAAATTTAATTTGATTCAGCTCTTCCAAACAAACGCGAGCGCTATTGCGTTTATCTAAATCTGTCGCTTCAACATTTAAACTTAGGGGCTGAAAAACACGAATGTTTTTCTTCTGAGCTAACTCCTTAACAGCGCTTGCTTGTAGTTGCATGCCTCGCCCAGCGCGGCGATCAGGCTGTGTTAACACGGCAACAACATCGTGACCAGCCTCAATAATTGCTGCGAGCGCTATGGCAGCAAACTCTGGGGTGCCGGCAAAAATAACTTTCATGTTTCCTCGCTTAGCGAAGACCAACCGACTCTTTTGCTCGCTTTTTGAGTTTTATAGAAATGCGGCTCCGTTTTAATGGCGATAAATATTCGACAAACACTTTTCCCTGTAAGTGGTCCATTTCGTGTTGCAAACATACCGCAAGTAGTCCATCTGCTTCCATTTCAAATGCGCGCCCATCTTGATCTAGGGCCTTTATACGAATTTTATCGGGTCGCTCGACCTCATCAAAAAATTCAGGGACCGACAAGCAACCCTCACGCCATGATTTTTTTTCAGGGCTTGCCCAGATTAATTCAGGATTAATAAACACCATCAATTGATTACGCTCCTCTGAGGTATCAATCACAATGATGCGCTCATGAATGTCTACCTGGGTCGCAGCAAGCCCAATACCAGGCGCCTCATACATAGTCTGAGCCATATCGTTAACGATTTTCTTAATGCGATCATCGACCACGGCCACTGGCTTTGCTATCTTATGAAGCCTCGGGTCAGGGTAATGAAGAATCTCTAGTGCTGGCATGTCATGATTATCTTACAAAGAAATCAGAATGGTCTGATTGGCAATCAATTTTGGGGGGATAAAAATAATGCATGCCCAAGCTCGCGCTCTTCAACTCACCCAAAAAATATTTGATCCAATCTCTAGAGCTGGGCGACCAGCACTATCCCAAACGTCTACTTGATCTAAGCGATCCGCCCGAAAGGTTGTTTTTCATGGGAGATATTGAGGTTTTAGTTAGACCGTCCATCGCAATCGTCGGTTCACGCGAAGCGTCTGCGCAAGGATTGCGTTACGCGCATTGGTTTGCCTCTAGGCTTAGTCTTGCCGGTTATCACGTCATTTCTGGTTTGGCCCGAGGGGTTGATAGTGCCGCGCACCGGGGCGCCATCGAGAAAGGTCGGCTACATAAAACTATTGCCGTTTGTGGAAATGGGCTTGATTCTGTATACCCCAAAGAAAATAGTTTTTTGGCCGCACAAATTGCCGAGAATGGGTTACTCCTGTCTGAATATCCCCCAGGCATTGGGCCCAAGGGTTTTCATTTTCCGAAGCGAAATCGAATCATTGCTGCTCTAAGTATTGGCACGCTTGTCATCGAGGCTGCCCAAAAATCAGGCTCTTTAATTACAGCGAATTTAGCCAACGCTCTAGGAAGAGAGGTGTTTGCCATCCCGGGGCCTATTACCTCAAAGCTCTATGAAGGATCGCATAGGCTTATTCAGCAGGGAGCCAAGTTAGTTATTAAGGTCGAAGACGTTTTGGAAGAGCTTCCAAAGCATCCATCATTTTTATAGGGGCAAGGAAATTTATATAAGTAATTGATTTTATTAATAAAAAAGGAAATTGGCCGGCACCCCAGACCCCCTGAGTTTGACTTTACTCAAAGAGTTGAACTAATAATAAAAAAGGGGTTCGGGGGTCAAGGGCTCAAAAACCGTTTAAATTAGTCTTCCTTTTGGACCCAAACTTGGGCTTAACCAATCAAACAAAATTAGGCGTAATGTGGCAACCAGCACAAAAAAAGCAACAAAAACCAATACTGCTAGCGAAAACCCAAAAGCTCTCATCATTGCTGAAAAACCATCCGTAGCGAACGATATTGCCAAAGCGCTGGGGGGATTTACAAAGCACGATGAGTATTTTGAAAGCGCGCATTACCTGCTTTCGTCTGCAGTCGGCCACTTACTTGAAATAGCCGCCCCTGACCAATATGAGGTAAAGCGCGGAAAGTGGTCTTTTACCAACCTCCCTGTAATACCGCCGCACTTTGACCTAAGACCAATTCCAAAAACGGAATCCCGTTTAAAGGTTTTGCAAAAACTAATTAAGCGCAAAGACGTGAATCGCCTTATTAATGCTTGTGATGCCGGCAGAGAGGGTGAGCTCATCTTTCGATTAATTACTCAACATGCAAAAGCTTCGCAGAAAATTGAGCGTCTGTGGCTTCAATCAATGACACCTGCTGCGATTCGTGAGGGATTTGAAAAGTTGCGTGCCGATCAAGAACTATTACCCCTTGCCGATGCTGCGCGGTGCCGTTCTGAAGCTGATTGGTTGGTTGGTATCAATGGCACCCGAGCGATGACTGCCTTTAATAGTAAAAGTGGTGGTTTTTTTCTAACCACTGTTGGGCGAGTTCAAACGCCCACTCTTTCCATTGTTGTTCAGCGCGAAGAACAGATCCGCAAGTTTGTCCCAAAAAATTATTGGGAGGTGCGCGCTGAATTTATTGCTGCTGCAGGCATTTATGAGGGGCGGTGGATAAATCCCGAGTTCAAAAAAGACCCCGCTGATCCAGATGCGAGAGAAAACCGCTTGTGGAGCGAAGCTGCTGCAAAAAGTATTGCGGCTGCATGCCGCAACAAGAAAGGGGTAGTGCGCGAAGAATCAAAACCGGCAACTCAACTTGCGCCCCAGCTGTTTGACTTAACTAGCTTACAACGCGAGGCAAATGCTCGATTTGGCTTTTCTGCAAAAAATACCCTAGGTCTAGCGCAGGCTCTTTATGAACGACATAAGGTATTAACCTATCCACGAACAGATGCCAGAGCTTTGCCTGAGGATTACATCGATACTGTCCATAAAACCATTGAGAACCTTGGCGAACACAGTACCGATTACAAAGCGTTTGCCCAAACCATCCTAAAAGGAGATGGGAAAAAATCGTGGGTGAAGCCGAACAAACGAATTTTTGATAACAGCAAAATTTCTGATCACTTTGCAATTATTCCAACGCTTGAGGCGCCAAAAAATCTTAGCGAACCAGAACAGAAGTTATATGACTTGGTTGTAAGGCGATTTCTAGCTGTCTTCTACCCTGCAGCTGAGTATCAAGTAACTACTCGGATTACGGAAGTATCTGGCCATCATTTCAAAACGGAGGGGCGGGTTTTGGTGGAGCCGGGTTGGCTTAGCGTTTATGGCAAAGCATCACAAACAGAAGATGAGCTAGTGCCTGTTCAAAAAAATGAAACCGTCCAAAATGAAACGGTTGAGCTAGTTGCACTTAAAACAAAGCCTCCGGCTCGCTATACCGAAGCAACTCTTCTGTCGGCAATGGAAAGTGCTGGTAAATGGGTTGATGATGATGAAATGCGCGAGGCAATGGCAGAAAAAGGTTTAGGCACTCCCGCCACCCGAGCCGCCATCATTGAAGGCTTACTCGCCGAAAAATATATTGTTCGTGAAGCTCGCGAACTCATTCCGACTGCGAAAGCATTTCAGCTAATGACTTTACTGCGCGGACTCGATGTTGCCGAACTGACCCAGCCAGACCTTACTGGCACGTGGGAGCACAAGTTGGCTCTCATTGAGAAGGGGGAGCTCGATCGCACTACCTTTATGCAAGAAATTGCTCAAATGACTCAACGCATTGTCAAACGCGCCAAAGAATTCAATAGCGACACGATTCCCGGTGATTACGCGACCATGAAAACTCCTTGTCCACACTGCGGTAAATCGGTCAAGGAAAATTACCGTCGCTTTGCATGCGAGTCTTGCGGTTTCACAATCAGCAAAACACCTGGCGGCCGTGCATTTGAGTATGAAGAAGTTGAGGCTCTTCTCAAAGACAAAACAATTGGCCCTCTTCAGGGGTTTCGCAGCAAGATGGGTCGTCCATTTGCTGCAATCATTAAGTTAGTAGAAATTCCTCTAGACGATGCTGATTATCCAAATGCCGGATTTAAGCTCGAGTTTGATTTTGGTGGATCAAACAATGGTGACGATGAATCCATCGACTTTACCGGCAAAGAGGCGCTGGGGGTTTGTCCAAAGTGTTCGGGCGCAGTATACGAAGATGGCATGCGCTATCTTTGCGAACATAACTCAGGGCCTAATAAAACATGCGACTTTAAGACTGGCAAAGTTGTTTTACAACAAGAGGTTTCTGCTGAACAAATTAAAAAACTACTAAAAGATGGCAAGACTGACCTGCTCACAAATTTCAAATCAAATCGCACCGGTCGTGGTTTCAAGGCCTATTTAGCTTTAGATGCAAGCGGCAAAATTGGTTTTGAGTTCGAAGCAAAAGCACCACCTAAAAAACGCGCTGGTGATAAAACCGCAAGCGATTCAGAATCCAAACCCAAACGAGCCAGCCGGTCTAAAGCAAAAGCAGAAGAGTGAGTAAGCGCTGGAATCACATACGAGGCTAAGGTAGACCACAATAAACCCCTCGATCCCAGCGCGGTCACTACAAAAATATGCTTCATATTTGGGATAGCGCCAATCAGTGGCAATCGATCTTTACTAACGCACCGAATGCCAACAAAATAATCAACCGTATGTAATTCGTGAGGGTTGATCTTTCTAGGTTCTAAAAGTCCGCATGCTAATTTTTGATTATGCAAATGGCTTTCATCGTTAGGTTTTAAAGAGTCTTGGTTTTCGTCATAACTTGATCCAACCAACCATCGGTAATGTTGAATCTCCTCATCATAAATTGGTGGTGTGCAATAGCCGTTGCCTGATAAATTCACCTTGGGGATATATTTCAATGTGGTCGAACTTTTATTAAGGGCAAATATGCTTAACTGGCCGCGCACTGGCTTCAAATAAAGGTTTTGTCCATATGGCTCCAAGAGTTTTTGGGCGCTAAGCGAATTTGCCAAGACAATTGTTTTGGCGCTCGCAATGACTTGATGTTGGGCGTCTAAGGCATACCAGATTCCATTATTAATTTTGATATGAGCAACTTTTTTTGACCAAATTGTTTTGATATTCTGCCGATCTGAAATTAATTTTTGACATGCCGCCCCTAAATTTAATGAGCCTGCGCCTGGGAACCATACTCCTGCACGGTCAACCTCAAAATGCTTTAGAGCATCTACTCGAGAAACATATTGGCCTAAGGTCTCTTTAATTCCGAGGAGTTTTAATTTTTCTTTAACGGCTTGAGAATCAATGTTCGTATTTGCCTTTGATAAAACAAATACGCCGCGACTAGTCCAAGCGTTTGCCCATTCGCTCTCAACAATTTGATAGGCCGCGAGAGATATTTTATGAAGCCTGCTTGCAGTTCTGCCAAGGGCGGGATGTGTAATTGCCCCATCATGCCTAGACGTAACCAATCCAGGGCCAGCCGCCTCATCAACCAAACACGTTGAGATACCAAGCTGTTCGTATCGGCTTGCCAACGAAGCGCCAGCAATGCCGGCGCCGATAATTAAAACTTCAGTCTGTTCAGAGGCCAACCGATCTAGGCTTGAAAACGGTTTTCGATCTTCGTTCTCGTCTCAAAGATCTCTTTTGGCAATCGCTCCGATAACTTATCAAATAATTCTTGATGCAATTCGAGCTCAAGCTTCCAATCATCAGCATTAACTGCAATCGATTTTTTAAACTGGTCGCTCGACAAAGAAAGGCCGTCCCAATTCAAATCCCCATAGCTTGGAGAAAGTCCGACTGGCGTCTCAATCGCTCCAACCTTGTTTTCAACACGAGCTAATATCCAAGCAAGAACTCGCATGTTTTCTCCAAAGCCGGGCCATGTGAATTTACCGTTCTCGTCTTTGCGGAACCAATTCACAAGATAAATTTTGGGCAACTTGGCGCCATCGGCCTCCAGCTTTTTGCCCATGTTGAGCCAGTGCTGAAAATAATCGCTCATGTTGTAGCCGGCAAACGCGATCATGGCAAAGGGATCGCGGCGCACTACGCCGACCTTACCGGTTATTGCCGCTGTGGTTTCTGAACCCATGGTGGCGGCCATATAGACGCCCTCAACCCAATTGCGTGCCTCACTAACAAGCGGCACAGTGTTCGAGCGGCGACCGCCAAATATAAAGGCGTCCAATGGAACCCCTTCTGGATTGTCCCAATTCGGATCAACTGCCGGATTATTGATTGCAGCAGTAGTAAAACGTGCGTTCGGATGTGCGGCTAAGCGGCCAGCTTTACCATCTTCGGGCGTCCAATCTTTGCCTTGCCAATCAATCAAATGGCTTGGTGGGGTTTCGGTTAAGCCCTCCCACCACACATCACCATCATCGGTTAGTGCAACATTCGTAAAGATAACGTTTTCATTCAATGAGTCAACGCAGTTTGCATTGGTTGCTCGATTGGTCCCCGGTGCGACGCCAAAATATCCAGACTCAGGATTAATCGCGTATAGGCGTGTTTGTCCTGATTTTGGATCTTTGCGTGGCTTAATCCACGCGATGTCATCCCCAACCGTTGTTACTTTCCACCCCTCAAATCCTTTAGGAGGGATCATCATCGAAAAATTAGTTTTTCCACAGGCGGATGGAAATGCGGCGGCGACATGATATTTTTTTCCTTCAGGCGATGTGACGCCCAAAATTAACATGTGTTCAGCCAACCATCCCTGTTCGCGACCCATTGTTGATGCGATTCGCAATGCGAAGCATTTTTTTCCGAGAAGCGCGTTTCCACCATATCCAGAGCCGAAAGACCATATCTCGCGTGTTTCGGGATAGTGAACAATATATTTTGTTGGGTTATTGGGCCAAACCACATCCCTTTCTCCGGGAGAAAGGGGTTTGCCTACAGAATGCACACAAGGCACAAAGTCGCCATTGGAGCCCAAAAGATCAATCACTGCTTTACCCATTCGAGTCATGATGCGCATGTTAATTGCCACATAAGGACTGTCAGATAACTCAACCCCAATATGCGCAATTGGGGAGCCCAACGGCCCCATTGAAAATGGCACAACATACATCGTGCGTCCTCGCATACAACCCTCAAAAAGTGGGGTCAGTGTGGCGCGCATTTCATTTGGGTCTACCCAATTATTCGTTGGCCCTGCATCGCTCTTATTTTTTGAACAAATAAAAGTTCGGTCCTCGACACGTGCGACGTCCATCGGATCCGAAATTGCTAAATAAGAATTTTTGCGTTTAAGTGAGTTTAGTTTTTTTAGGCTGCCCGCCTTTACTAAAAGTTCGCACAGGGCGTCATACTCGGCCTGCGTACCGTCACACCAATGAATTTTGTCGGGCTGAGTTAAAGATGCAATTTCTTCAACCCACTGAATTAATTTTGAATTTTTAACGTAATCGGGAATATTTATTTTGGTTGCTACAGGACTAACTGGTTTATTCATGAGGCCCTCAAACAAAACTTTAATCTTTGAAATTTAATTATGAAGATTTTAACATTTATGTCATATCAAATTGACACCTTATTTGCCAATACAGAACTCAGAAAATATCCTTCCCAGCAAATCATCGGGGAGTAATTTTCCAGTTATTTCTCCTAAATTATTTTGTGCGTAACGTAATTCTTCGGCAAAAAGCTCGAGCGAGCGATTGCCGCTAAATCCGTGGGACTGTCCTTTGATTAAATGCTCTCGTGCTTTTTCGATCGCTAATAAATGTCGCGCGCGCGCTGTAAACACTCCTCCCAAATTCGCTCCCTGCAAACCAACAAAACTTAGTATGGCTTTCTTTAGCTCATTTATGCCTTCGCCAGTTTTTGCAGATATAAAAATCGCATTACTCTCTGAGATTTTTTCTAGATCCTCTTTTTGTTCTTGGCCCAAAAGATCAACTTTGTTCATGACAACAAGCAACTGAGCATCTTTGCGCGAACGCCCTAAAATTTCTTTTTCTAAATTATTAAAGGCCTCTGTTTTTATCTGTGTCACATCATGCATAAACAAGATGACGTCGGCCCTGATAATCTCGTCCCAGGTTTGAGAGATGCCAATTTTTTCTACTACGTCATCAGAGCTTCGAAGCCCTGCCGTATCAACCAAATGAATTGGCACTCCATCAATCGTAATATTTTCGATAATCCGGTCTCGCGTTGTTCCAGCCAGCGGCGTAACAATCGCTCGCTCTTCACCAAGCAATTGGTTTAACAACGAGCTTTTACCAGCATTGGGTGGACCAACCAAAACAATGCGAATGCCGTCTCGTAAAATTTTTCCTTGGCGCGAAATAACAAGCAGCGCATCAAGCGCGCTAATTATTTTCTCTAGTCGTTCTTTGGCATTTACGGCCTCTATAAACTCAATTTCTTCTTCGGGGAAGTCTAAGGTTGATTCGACCAAAATTCGCAGCTGAGTTATCTGCTCAACCAGTCGATTAATTTGTGATGAAAAGGCTCCCTGTAAAGAAAGTGTTGCGCCTCTTAAAGCGGCATCGCTTTGTGCATTAATTAGGTCTGCAATTGCTTCGGCTTGAACTAAATCAATTTTTCCATTCAAGTACGCTCGCAAGGAAAAATCTCCGGGGCCGGCTGCAACCATCCCGTAGCCACGCCCTACCTCAAGCGCCCTATTTAATACTGCTTGAGTAATTCGGGGTCCCCCATGACAATGGATTTCAATCACATCCTCCCCGGTAAACGAGGCAGGCGACTGAAAATAGATCAACAAAGCCTGATCGATCTGATCGTCCTTCGCATCTCTTAAAACAAAATAGTGCGCGTACCGCGGCCTAGGGGTCACGCCTAGAAACTGTGTCGCCAATTCCTCAAGATTGGCGCCCGATATCCGAACAATTCCGACGCCGCCAACCCCCGAGGGAGTTGCAATGGCAGCAATCGGATTTTTATGCATTACTACCCAAGACCAAAACTAGTTGGGCGCCCGCTTAATAAACATTTGGTTAATCTGCCACTGCTGGGCAATCGACAAAATATTATTAACAACCCAATACAGCACCAATCCAGCTGGGAAGAAAAAGAACATGACAGAAAAAATAATTGGCATCCAAAGCATAATCTTTGCTTGCAAAGGATCTGGCGGGGTTGGGTTTAATTTTGTTTGCACAAACATGGATATGGCCATGATGATTGGCAAAATGAAATAGGGGTCAGGAACTGAAAGGTCTTTGATCCAAAGAATCCATGGAGCGTTGCGCATTTCTACTGAAGAGAGCAAGACCCAATATAAAGCAATGAAAACAGGGATTTGAACTAAAACTGGTAAACAGCCACCCAAGGGATTTATTTTTTCCTGCTTATACAAATCCATCATTGCGCGATTTAGTTTCTGCGGATCTCCCTTAAATTGTTCGCGCAAATTCATGAGGCGCGGCTGAACTTCTTTCATGCGCGCCATTGATTTATAACTAGCAGCCGAAAGCGGGAAAAATATTAATTTAATAATGAAGGTCAAAATAACAATTGCCCAACCCCAATTGGCAACGTATGAATGAATTTTCTCTAAAAGCCAAAAGATGGGCTTAGCAATCACGGTTAGATAGCCGTAGTCCTTAATTAAGTCAAAGCCCGGGGCAATTTTTTCAAGCAAGGTCTCTTCTTGAGGACCAATAAAAAGTCGAGTATTTTCGACATGGCTTGAGCCAGCTGCCAATTGGCCAATAGGAGTTTGTAAACCAATTCGGAATAAATTTTGCTCTACTTTACCGACATATACATCGCGCACAATCTTGTCGCTCGGTATCCAGGCGCTTGCAAAATAATGTTGCACCATTGCAATCCAGCCGGGCTCGCCCGCTGGGATCTGTCTTGGGATGTCTACCTTATTCTTGTCGATCTCTGAAAAATTTATTTTGATAAATTTTTCCTTGTCGGTATAAATGGCGGGCCCCGTAAAGGTGCTGTAAAACTCACTGTCGCTTACAGCAGATCCATCTCTGACAATTTCGCTATAAAGAACCAATGGGCTTGAATTTGTTTGGTTTCCAATTTGCGTGACGCGATGCTCAACTTCAACCACATAGCTTCCATCACTTAAGTAGTATGTTTTTTCTAAACGAACTCCGCCCCGATCATTTACAAATGTAATGAAGCTCTTTTTATCACTTCGCCCGCTTTTGCTCATTACAAAAGCAACGGTATGATTTGGCAAATCATTGCTGTTGGCGGATATCAGACCAGAACGGACAAAATATTGGTTTTGGTTATTGACCTGCAAAAGAGTAACGGGCTTTTGATCGGCGTTTAACTGTTTAAGCAGTTTTGCCCCGACTACGCTGGCGCCCGTGGTATTAATTTCAAGCTCTAATACATCGTTTTTAATAATATGTTTGTCGCCACCAGTTAAATTTGTAATGCTAAGCGCCTGGGCTTGTTGCGGTTTTGGCAGACTCTCTTGTTTGGGTAGATCTGCTGTTTTTGATTGAGCGGGCGCAGCCTGCTGATTTTGCGTCCCGCCGGATTGGGTCGGCTTGTCTTGTTCTTTATCGGAGGTGGTTGTCGAACTTGTTGGGGTTAGGGGCATGGGCCCAAAAAGCGCTTGTCGACCATCATAAATAAGCCAGTTGTTATAGAGCATTAGGCCAGAGATTGTTAATACAGCCCAAAGTAGTGTTCGTTTGATATCCATTTTTTTAATTACGCAGTAAGAGTGATTATTTCGGGGCTGTTACTTTTCAACGGGGTCGTAACCCCCCGCCGCCCAAGGATTACAACGCAAAATCCGCCACATAATTTTCGTAACGCTCTTTAGGCTGCTTTGTTTTTTCAAGCATTCGCAAGCGTAATCAGAACAGCTCGGCACAAATCGGCACTGTCCGCCCACATAGGGCGATAACGCAAGTTGATATGCGCGCACCACATGTAACAGGCTTTTATTTAAAAAATTCAACGCCCCAACTCCGCAAGCTGCTTTTTCAAATTAATCAATTCAATCTCACGCAGCCGCCCGCCCGTTTTGGATCCAACAGGCGTTTTAAGTCGCACTACACAATCTTGGCCTAAGCCAATCATTCCGTTAAAAAACATTTCCTTGGCCATTCGCTTCAACCGGTTTCGATCAACTGCCCGCTTTACATTTTTTTTTGCAACTGAGACAGCGACCTCTGGGCCCTCCGGGCTCTCTGGGCGCTCATAAGAAATGGCCCAAAAGCCATTTGTCTTTGTTTTGCCCCTTAATAAAGCTTGGATTCTGGTGGATTTCAACGCATTAAACGGAAAGTCTTTTGCGGCCCTTGGCGCGACGGGCATTTAAAACTGCGCGTCCGCCACGAGTTTTCATGCGCACACGAAAGCCGTGGGTTCTTTTGCGACGAGTAACAGAAGGTTGATATGTTCTTTTCATGTTCGATCCTAAGAAAACCCTCTATTTTCACGATTTGCGCCAGTAGCGTCAACTTTATATAGGGGTTTTATCTAATCTTGTAAAAATCAGGCTAATATTTTTTTGCAAGATGTTGATTTGGTTGAGTAATTATTAATTTGTCACAACTTATCCACAATTTATCCACTTTAATTTTCCTTGTGGATAACTTTTTCCTCTGACTACAATCTCATCCTGACCGATTATGAGTAGCCCAGAATTTCCCTCCCCACTTTCTCAAAAAAATCCCATTGGTTTTTGGGATTTGGTTCTTGAAACCCTTGGAAGAGAGCTGTCTCCTCAACAGTTTAAAACTTGGATACAGCCTTTAAAAATTAATGGTTTTGATGAAAGTGAGCGCTTGCTATCTATTGGGGCCCCCAACCCATTCAAACTGGACTGGATTAAGCGAACATTTTCGCTACGCCTGAACGAAATTGCGTCCGGCTACTTTGATGAGCCCATCAATCTTCAGTTTATTTTGGGCTCAGACTCTACAAAAGAGCTTTCCACCAAAGAGGGTGTTCAATACAAAACTAATGCGACAGCCGGCCCAGAGAGCGCCGAAGGTCACAAAACCGATTCTCTTGATAGCCAACTGTCCGTATCCGACGAGCCCCTTGAGGCCGACAGGGTCGTCTTAGATACCCCGCTCGATCGGGGACAATCGAAGCTTAACCCCGGCCTAACATTTGAGAGCTTTGTAACTGGAAAGGCTAATCAACTTGCACGCGCAGCCTCCATTCAGGTTGCTCACAACCCCGGCTCTTCTTACAACCCAATGTTCTTATATGGTGGCGTTGGGCTAGGGAAGACGCACTTAATTCACGCGATTGGCAATCATTTGCTGAAAGAAAAGCCTGCGGCTAAGATTCGCTACATTCATGCTGAACAGTATGTCTCTGATGTTGTTAGAGCATATCAACAAAAGGCTTTTGATCGTTTTAAACAGTACTACCACTCGTTAGATTTGCTCTTAATCGACGATATTCAATTTTTTGGTGGCAAGTCACGAACTCAAGAAGAGTTTTTTTACGCCTTTGAGGCCCTCATTAGCAATGGTGCGCAAGTGATTATTACCAGCGACACCTATCCAAAGGAAATGGAGGGCATTGATGAGCGCTTAATTTCCCGCTTTGATTCGGGGCTAACGGTTGCCATTGAGCCCCCCGAACTTGAGATGCGCGTAGCTATTCTGATGAAAAAGGCTGCCGCTGAGGGTGTGCCGCTTGGGGAAGATGTAGCCTTCTTTGTCGCCAAACACCTGCGCTCTAATATTCGCGAGCTCGAGGGGGCGCTAAGGAAAATTTTGGCCTACGTTCAATTCCATGGCAAAGAAGTAAATATTGAGGTTGCGAGAAGCGCTCTTAAGGACCTGCTTTCAATTCAGAACCGTCAAATCTCGGTCGAAAGCATCCAACGAACGGTTGCGAATTTTTATAACATTAAGGTTGCCGACATGTATTCAAAAAAGCGGCCAGCCAATATTGCGCGTCCGCGCCAAATAGCTATGTTTATGGCAAAAGAACTTACGCAAAAAAGTCTGCCTGAGATTGGTGAGTTGTTTGGCGGCCGTGACCACACAACGGTATTACATGCGGTTCGAAAAATTACAGAAGAGCGCCAACGAGACTCCCATCTTAATCACGAGCTTCACGTCCTAGAGCAGACCCTGAAAAACTAGGTTTGTGGATAAGCCTGTTCATAAGTATTTGCATAAAACTGTGCAAATCTCTTGTATAAGAAAATGAGTTTGTGGGTTTAATTTTTATGGGGCTACTTTTCCACAATTTGTACACAAAAAATCCAGGAATTATTCACAGCTTTTTATTTCAACGAGCCCTTGTTTTCATTATAAAATTTGACTTATTAACCAAAAACAAAAGCCTTATCATTACTACTAATCTTTTATAAAAGAAGGGTTTAAAAACAATGCAATTAATTAACGCCTCTAGGGATGAATTACTAAAGCCTTTACAGGTGGTTAGTGGTATTGTTGAGCGCCGACATACATTGGCAATTTTGGCAAATCTTCTTTTTAAAAAGACTGGTAGTTCGGTTTCTTTTGTTTCAACGGATATCGAGATTCAAATCACAACCAAGGCGGGTTTTGGCGTTGGGCCTGATGAGGTGATGACAACCGTTGGTGCCCGTAAGATTCTTGACATTTTGCGAGCCTTGCCTGAGGGCCCCGTTACTCTGGGCTTAAAAGACAACAAGATGGTGGTTCAGAGCGGAAAAAGTAGGTTTTCGCTACAAACGTTGGCTGCGAGTGAGTTTCCTGTCATGCAATCACACGGTGAGGTGAGCGCAAGCTGGAAAATGAGCCAAAAGATGTTCCGACAACTGGTGGGGCAGGTTTATTTTGCAATGGCACAACAAGATATTCGGTATTACCTAAACGGAATGTTGTTGGTACTAGATGGCAAGGAATTAATTGCAGTCGCAACCGATGGACATCGGTTGGCTTATAGTCAAATCACTCTTGATGCTGCCCCATCCGGCTCTGGACAAAAACAAGAAATTATCATTCCTCGAAAGACGATTCTCGA
>JACCDM010799998.1_pt1 | contig 13984 bp, 11 predicted proteins | sample 7445851 | NCBI WGS metagenome assembly JACCDM01 (sample SAMN15323438, study PRJNA562643) | freshwater metagenome | isolation source: river surface water | place: USA:Blue River Watershed | collected 2017-08-16
TAGAAGTACGAATATCATTCTGGGATATTAATCCAATTAATTTTAATGCATTAATTGTTCTTTTACAATTTTCTTTTTTGCATATATAATTTAATTTTTCAACTATATTATTTAATTTTGGTGTTAATATTTTAATTATTTGACTTCTACTTTGTATATCTTTTGATAATTTTGAAGAATCATTTGTTGTAAATATAAAATAAATATTTGAAAATTCAGTATTATTCATTATTGATAATATATAATTTATATATTTGTCTGTCATATTATCTGCTTCATCAAAAAAAATAATTTTTTCAGGAAATTTATTTTCTATTTTTTTTGTTCTACAAAAAGAATTTATTTGTTCTTGAGTTTTCAAATTTGAAGAAGAAATTTCAATAGAATACAAATCTGAATATTTGCCAAATAATTTATTTATATAATAACGAGCTAAACTTGTTTTACCACAACCAATAGGTCCACTTATTAAAATATTATAATTTATTCTTTTATTAATAATATTTTTAAAAAAAACTTTAATATCAAATTCTAATACAAAATCATTTAATTTATTAGGTCTATATTTTTCAGTCCAAGGAATATAATTTTTTATCATTTGTAATAATTATTTTATTTTAATTAAAAATATTAATATCATTATTAATTCATTTTTTTAGTTTATTATGTTTTATTCTTGTTCATATGATTCTAAAGTTTCATATTCATCTTTTGTTTTTGAAATTTCTGATTTTTCATGTAAATATTTATGATATGGAACTTCATCAAATTCTAAATCTTTTTCAGGTTCTTCTACTTTTTCTAATGCCTCCATATCATAATTTTTTTTTCCAGCAACAGTTACAAAATAATCTTTATTTTTATTAGTAAGAAATAATGTAAATGCTACAATAAATAAATATCCAACTGTTTCATCATATTTAATAATTATTAACCATGATATGTAAAATAATAAAATTAATAATACTAATTTAAGTATAGGATTAATATTTGCAATATTAATTTCTGGTCTAATTATAATAGTACCAATTAAACTTACTACTAATACTAATTTCGTTTTATCCATTTTTTTATTATTATAATTAAAAAACGAAATTAAATTATAATTTTTTTACTATATTTAAATCACATTTTTTAATGTTATTAATATTTATAAGTTCCCAATTATATTTAGATTTAATATCTGAATTAATTTTTTTATATTCTGATAATTTATAATTATTTAAATTATTAAAAATAAAATTATTTATCGATTGATAATCATTATTATTTAAATCTGTATTGTATCTATATAAAATACATGTTTTGTATTTATTAGGAAATTCTTTTAATAAAAATTTATTAAATATATTTATATTTTTTTCAATTTGCCATTCTAAACTATATATACCACTACATTTTAAAAATCTACCTTCTTTAATTCCTCTATCAATACTTCTTTTATATAATAAATTAGTTTCATATGTAAAAGGATAAATCAATATTGGTATATAATTATACCAATCTAAAAATGCTAATATTTTATAAATATAATCAATATTAGCAGTTGCTACTTCAAAAAATATATTTTTGTTTAAAAAAGATGCTAAAAATAATAATAATTCTGATAAATTATCCATTTTATCTTTTCTATGTTTCATATATATAGGATTAATCGATTGTTCAATTAATTTATCAATATTATTATGAATAATATCATATTTATTATTATTTGTAAGTTTTATATTATTATCTTTGATATAATTTTCAAATACTTTTTTTAATTTTTCTAAAACAGTAATACTTTTATTATTATCTACAAATTCTTTATCATATGTTAATTCATCTACTCCAGTATCCATAAATGTATCATATAATTCTTTTTCATTAATTGTTTCATTAAATGAAGTTTTTATTATATTAGTTGCTATTTTTCTAGCTAAAGATTTTCCAGAAGATGATGGACCATATAAAATAACTAAATATTTATTTTTAGTAATTTTATTTTTTCCTTGACAATTGTATTTATTTTCAATATATTTTAAAAAAGAAGAAAAATCATCTGGATTAATAGTTATATTAGATTTACAATCAGAACCACCTATTATTTTATATGATTTTAATTTACAGTTTAAATATTTATTTTTATATTTTCTATATTTTTCTTCATAGTTCATTATTTATAAATAAAAAATGAAATTAATTTTGAATTTTTAATAGTTATTATTTAAAAAAATTATATTAAATATGAAAAAATTTTTAACACGTCAAGGATATCAAATAAATAAAAAAAATATTAATAATATTACACTTGAAAAAATTAAAAAATTATTAAATATAGAAATTAATAATATTTTTAGTGCAAAAGAAAATATAATTTACAATATTTTATTAGAATCAAAAGATTATATATGTGTACCTAAAATAGTTGGAGAATTATATTTTAAAGATTATAAAACTATTAATACTTTAACTAGCAAAAATATTAATTGTGAATTTACTAAAGAATTAAGAGATTATCAAAAAAAAGTAATTGAAAATTGTTTAAAAAGTTTTGAAAAAAATAAATATGGATTAATAGTATTATCATGTGGATTAGGTAAAACATGTATCGCATTATATTTAGCATGTATATTAAAATATAAAACATTAATATTAGTAGATAGAACATTTTTACAAGATCAATGGATTGAAAGAATAAAAGAATTTACAAATGCATCTATTGGATTTTTAAGAGGAGATACTATTGATGTAGATAAAGATATAACAGTTGGTATGGTACAAAGTATTAGTAAAAGAAATTATTCAAAAGATATATTTAATAATTTTGGTTTAGTTATTTATGATGAATGTCATACAATAGCATCTAAAATATTTTGTAAAGCATTACAAAAAACATGTTCATTATATAATATTGGACTTACTGCAACTCCATATAGAAAAGATGATTTAATGAAAATAGTAAAATGGTATTTAGGTGATCCTATTGTTAATATTACAAGAAAACCTTCTTGTAATGTAATTGTAAAAAGAATACATTATATTCCACAAAAAGATAAAATATTTTTTGTTACAAAAACAAGAAAAATAAAAGGAAAAGTAATGCCAGATATACAACCTATGATAAGTAATTTATGTTTATCAGAAGAAAGATTAAATTTTATAATATTAATGATAATTAATTTTTGTGAATACTATCCAGAAAGAAAAATATTATTATTAGGTGATAGAAATGAATATATTAAAAATATTAAATCAAAAGTGGATATATTTATTAAAAAAAAAAAATTAAATACAACATCTGGACTTTATATTGGAAAAATGGATCAGGAAGAATTGTTAGATAGTTCTAAATGTACGTTAATATTTTCAAATTATAAAATGGCATCTACTGGATTAGATATTGATGGATTAAATACTTTAATTTTTATAAATAGTAGGAAAGATGTAATACAATCAATAGGAAGAATATTACGTAAACCAGTAAATAAAGGAGACCAAATACCTATGATAATAGATATTATAGATACATTTTCTTGTTTTATAAAATGGGCAGAAGAAAGATTAAAATATTATAATAAACAAACATATACAACAGAAAATTATTTTGCATATGGAAATAAAATTAATAACCCTAAAATTATTTTAAATAAATTAGGAATTACACATAATACTTATACTGAATACAAAAATAATTTTAAAAATATGTATGATTTTAAAATATTATCAACAATAACTAAAAAAAATTTTTTTCATTCAAATAAATTAAAAACTATTTTATACTATCCTAAAGCATCTGAAAATGAAAAAATAGAAGTTATAGAAAATATTATTTAAATATTAAAATAATATATATTCTTTTTAAAAAAAATGATAATTTAAATAAATATTAATATTAAATAAATTACTAATGTTATTAACTATAATATTATGAATTTAATTGATAAAAATAATACAAACAACACACAAATTAATTATTCTAAATCAATAAATAATATTAGTACAAAAAAAATGTTAATTAATTACATTTATGACAATATAGATTTATCTAAATATAATTATAGTCTAATAGATTCTATTGAAACTCTTAAACCAGTATATGACAATGAATATTATTTAACACCTAATTTTAATGGAGCAAATGTTTTACTTATATTTTGTAAAATTGGAAACATATATTTTTCATATATGATTAAAAGAAAATTATTAACTTATAAAAAAGAAGAATTAGATTATTCAACAATTACAATAGAAAATGTTAAATTAAGATTAGGGATTGATATTTATAAAGGTACAATATTTGATGGTATTTGTATTCATAATAATGAAGATAAAGATACATTTATTATTAATGACATATATTTATTTTTAGGAGTTAATTATGTCAATATTAAAACAAAAGAAAAATTAATGTTAGTAGAATCTTATTTAGAAATTAAATTTAAAAATAATGATACAATCAATACTATTAATATTAATACAAATAAATTATTTAATTTAGATAATTTAAATGAAATGTTAATTAATTTAGCTAATACTCCTAATTTACAAATTAAAGGATTTGATATAATTCCAGAATATAGTGGAACAAAATTAGTATTTTTATATGCAGGAAATTTTAATAATAATTTATTAAATAATAATAAACAAAATATAATTAAAAAAAAAAATAATAATACAAAAAATAAATTATTACCTTTATGTGTATTAAACAAAGATAATATAATAACTGCTAAAATTGTTAAAAAAGGTAATGAAATATTTAAATTATATTTATCATCTATTGAAATTTTAAATAATAAAAAAATTATAAAATACATTAGTATTGGTATAGCAAATTTACCAACATTAGAATCTTCTGAATTATGTGAAAATTTATATATTAAATATCCTTTGGAAAATATATTAGTAGATTGTATACTAAGTTATAATAAAAAATTTTGGATACCAATAAAACATAATACAGAAAAAAGTTATGCTGATGATATTAATATATTAAATTTATTAAAAAAATAAAATTATAATAACTGATATATTATCCATTGAACCTTTTTCAATTGCATAATTAGCAAGTAATTCTGCTATATTTTTATCTTTTGATTTATTATAATTATTTATAATAAATTCTACAGCTTCATCATTAGTTAAACTTTCCCATAAGCCATCGCATGCTATTATAATAAATTTATCTGTTGTATCTATATTGTATCTATATAATTCAGGTCTATGAGTTAAATGTGGAAAACTATCAAAATCTCCAAAAGCTCTTGATACAGATAATCCATTAATTCTCCATGAATAACCATCATTAATTATATTTCTTTTAATTTTTGATGTTTCATTTATTTTTTCTATTCTTTTTCTTTCATTATAACTATTTGGAATATGATCTTTTGTTAATTGAATAGCTATATTAAATCCATTACATAAAATAGCTCTTGAATCTCCTATATTCATAATATCTAAAAATATTTTATTTTTATTATCTTTTGTTATTGTATAAATAGCTGCTATAAGAGCTGTAGAGCCTGAATTATATGAATAATCAAATTTTTTTAAATTATTTTGTATTGTATCTGTTAAATTAATTATTTCTTTTTTTGACCATGGATATTTTATTTTATGTATATTTAATTTAAATTCATTACAAATATAATTTGATACTTTATCTCCTCCATGACCATCAAAAACTCCGAATATTTGTTTAAAATTATCGGAATATATATAATGTTTATCTTCATTTGTAGGTCTTTTGCCTAATAAACTACTTACAAATATTTTTTTAAACATATATTTTAAATATTAAAAAAAATTAATCATTTTCAACATAAAAATCTGCTATTTCATTTAAAGGTTTATTATCATCAAAACTTTCTACAGGATATAATTGATATTTATCAACTGGATCTAAACGATATTGCGAATTAAGATTTGACCCTTGATAAAATTTTAATTGGTCATTTAAATAATTTTGTGGAGGTTTGATTTCTTTATTATTAACTATTATTTCATTAATTAATCTAGGACTGTCATCTATAATTGTTCTTTTATGATCTGGCAAATTTATTAAATTTTCTTGTGTATTATTAAATAATAAATAAATACAAATAATTATAATTATTATTGCAATCATTATAAAATTTATATTATCTTTTTTTTAAATTTATACTTAATATTATTATCTGTATAAAATATATAATTATCAAGTTTATTAATATCAAAATCAATAGTTTTATATTCTAATATTGAAATTAAAATACCAATAATTACTCCTATTAAAAATATCGTAAACATAATTTTTATAATAGTGAAATTATTAATTGTAAACAAAAATATTAATACATATATACTTTCATAAACATTTAATGGAAAATATTAAATTATCCGAATTATTTACATATAAAAAATTATTAGGTTATGGAACATTTGGAGAAGTATGGAAAATAAAATATTTGAATAATAAAAAATTTTATGCATGTAAAGAAGATAAAATATTAAACAATAAAAAATCAACTATTATTAAAGAATGTGAAATTTATGAATATTTACATAAAAATAAATTTGGTCAAGGACTTCCTAAATATTACGGTTATATAACTACTAATAAAAAAAATATTATTTTTTTAGAATTATTAGGAAATAGTTTAGATTCAATAATTAAAAAAAAAATAACTCTTGATAATAATACTATATTATTATATAGTATTCAAATATTAAATTTAATAAAAAAAATTCATAATTTTGGATTTATACATAGAGATATTAAACCTCAGAATTTTATTTTATCATTAGACAATAAAAATATAGTAAATATTTGTGATTTTGGATTATCTAAAAAATATATAATTAATGGTAAACATATTCCAATTAATACAAATAGAAAATTTATAGGAACAATTAGATATGCAAGTACAAATATTCATAATAATATAGAACCATCTAGAAGAGATGATTTAATATCTTTTTTATATATGATAATTTATTTAACAAATAAAATATTGCCATGGCAAAATTTACACAAAAATAAAAAAATAATTAATAAAGAATTAATAATAATGAAAAAAAATAATATTAATTTATTATGTAAAAATTTAAAATATATTAAATTAGCTTTACAATATTGTATTAATTTAAAATTTGATGAAACTCCAAATTATGATTATATAAATGATATGTTAATTAAACAATATAATAATTAAAAAAAATTATTTTAAATAAATTTTATTTAAAATAATTAATATAAAATTAATTATTGACAACTAGTACAAATATCATCGTTACATATATATTTTTTTTTATTAATATTAGTATTAGTGTTTTCATTAGTTGTTTCATTTTCTTTTATATATTTAATTGTTTCAACAGATGGTTGGATTCTTAAATAATACATAGCTGTTTTTAATCCTACTTTCCATGAATAAAAATGACATGAAGCTAATTTTTTACTATCAGGTTTATCAAAAAATAGATTAAATGATTGACTTTGATCAATAAATGGCGATCTATCTTTTGATAAATCAATTAAAATTTTAGAAGGTATTTCATATGCTGTTTTAAAAATCATTTTTGTTTTTTCAGATATTTCTTTTATATTTTGAATTGAACCTTTATCATTAATAATTTTATTTTTTATTGTTTCATTCCAAATATTTTCTTCTTTAAGTTTGGATACTAAATATTTATTAACAATTATACAATCTCCATTAATTGTAGATTTAGTATAAATATTACTAATAAAAGGTTCAATACATTCATTATTCCCCATAATATGTGATGTACTTGCTGTTGGCATACATGTTGTTAATAAACTATTTCTAGTACCATATTGTTTAATATCTTTTATTAAATTATCCCAATCCCACATATCTTTTGTTGTTAAATCTTTTACTTCTAAACCCCACATATGAAATTGTAATTCTCCTTTAGAAAATGGCGAATCTTTAAAATATTTATAAGCTCCATCTTTTTTAGCATTTTTAACTGATTGCGTTAATGATCCAAAATATATTGTTTCAAATATTTTTTTATTTAATTCTATTGATAAATCTGAACCAAAATAAGTATCAAACATAATAAAAACATCTGCTAATCCTTGAACCCCAAGACCTATAGGTCTTGCATTCATATTTGAATTTCTTGTTTCTTCAATTGGATAATAATTAATATCAATAACATTATTTAAATTATTTGTAATAAATTCTGATATTTTTTTTAACTTTTTATAATCAAAATATGGTTTTTTAAAAGAATCATAATTTACAAATTTAGGTAAACATATTGATGCTAAATTACATACTGAATAATTTTTACTATCAGAATATTGAATAATTTCAGTACATAAATTACTTGATTGAATAGTTCCTATATTTTTTTGATTTGATTTTTCATTACATTTATCTTTAAATAAAAAATATGGACCACCAGTAAATTGTTGTGTTTGAATTATTTTATCAAATAATTCTCTTGCTTTAACTTGTTTAATATAATTTTTTTCAGATTCATATTTTATATATAATTCATTAAATTTTTTTCCATAAACTTTTGATAAACCTTTTGAACTATTAGGACACATTAATGACCATAATTCATTTTTCTCTACTCTTTCCATAAATAAATCATTAACCCATAATCCATAAAATAAATTTCTTGCTCTAGATTCAGATGATCCATCTTGTCTTTTTAAATCTAAATATATGTAGATATCTTTATGCCATAATTCTAAATATAAAGCAACAGCTCCATTTCTTTTACCTCCTTGATTAATATGTAAAACAGAACTATCTAACACTTTAGCTAGGGCAAGTAATCCAGAACTTTTACCATTTGTTCCTTTTATTATACTATCGGATGCTCTTATTTTTGAAATTGAAAATCCAATTCCTCCAGACCATTTATTAATTTTTGCAGAATCTCCAATAGTTTTATACATTCCATCAACTGAATCATTCATATTTAATAAAAAACAAGATGCTAATTGTTGTCTTTTACATCCAGCATTATATAACGTTGGAGATGCATGAGTATATAATTTATCAGATAAATGAGAATAACATTCTAAAGCAATATCAATATCATCATTTACATAATGTAATCCTAAACCAACTCTCATCCATAAATCTTGAGGAGATTCAACTCTAATTAATGTTTTTTCTTTGTTATATTTTCCTAATAAATAAGAAGTATATAAAGTTTTAACTCCTAAATAAGTCATTTCATAATCTTTTTCATAATTAATTTTTTCTAATATTTTTTTACTATTTCTTTGCACAAATTTATAATAATTTTCATTTAATAATCCATATTCATATAATATTTCTGTTTTTTCAACAAAATTTTTATTATTAATTGTGTGCAAATAATTAACAAATAATGCTGCTGCTAATTTATCATAATCTTCGCTAATTGAAGCATATTTGGATATTATTTCCGATACATACATAATAACTTTAAATTCATCATAATCATTTGTCAACACTAAATTATCTAATATTAATTTAATATTAATATTTAAATTAAATCTTACGGTTAATGAATTTAATGTTTTTTGAATATAATTAATCATTTGTAAATAATATAATAAAATAAAATAATCTTTAATAATAATTCTGTTTAAAAATCAATTTTTAAAAAATTGAATTTAAAAATTAATATTTACATAATAATATACATTTTTTTATATATAAAATGTCAAATATTAATGAAAAAGATTATATTGAATTAGAAAGTCATGAAACTCTTATTTTTACGTTAAATCCAAAACATTCAAAAATTTGGAATATTTATGAAAAACAACAATCAATATTATGGTTACGTAATGAACTTAATTTATCTTTTGATAATGCAGATTTTTCTAAATTAAATTCAAAAGAACAATATTTTATAAAATCAATAATTTCATTTTTTGCAGTATTTGATTCAATAGTTAATCTTAATATTTCTAAAAATATTGCAAAAAAAGTAACAATAATGGAATACAGATATTTTATGAATATTCAACAATATATTGAAGGTGTACACGCAGAAGTTTATAAAGCATTATTAGATTGTGTTACAACTTCTGATAAAGAAAAAGAATTAATATTGAATTCATGGAAAACAAATAAACATTTATTTAAATTAGTGAATTTAGCTTTAAAATGGGTAAATAGTGAAAAATTATTAAATGAATATATTATTGCATTTGCTTTTGTTGAAGGAGTATTATTTTCTGGAGCATTTGCATCAATTGAATGGCTTAGAGTAAGAAGTAAAACAATATATAATGAAAAAGGTAAACAATTTATGCAAGGATTATGCCATTCAAATGAATTTATTGCAAGAGATGAATCATTACATGTTGAAGCAGCAGTAGAATTATATAAATTATCTACTAAAAAATTATCTGTTAAAAATATAACTAATATAGCATTAGAATTTACAGAAGCTGCAAAATCTTTTATGAAAGATGCATTAAATACAGATATTATTGGATTAAAAAGTGAAAGTTTATTATCACATATTGAATTTTGTGCTAATAATTTAATAAAAATGTTAGGTTATAATTTTGTGTTATATAAAAATGCACAATCACTTGAATATATGAACACATTTGGTTCTCAAAAAAAAGTTAACTTTTTTGAAAGAACAAATAATGAATATATTTCTAATGTTAATGATTCATATAAAACTGATGATAAAAATGGAAAATTAGATTTATTAGATAATTTTTAAAATTTTAATAAACATTAATATTTATATAAATATTAATATTTATCTATTTTCTGGAGGTACATACTCTATACCTAAAATATCAAAAATCTCTTTTTCAGATTTTATTATTTCTTTTTTTTTTAATTTATTATTGTATAATTGATATTCATTAAGTTTATAACCTTTTTTAATAGCTATTTTTCTTATATATATATTAAATTTATATGAACCTGTGAAATATAATAATGATGTATATAAAGATTCATAAGGTATATATCTAATATCTATTCTTCTAATTGGTTGTTTTCCAAATTTACAAAATCCAGAATATTTTGTATCTCCAAAAGATAAATTATCTAGTAAAAAATTTTTTTTTTCTAATATTTCAACAAATATTTTTAAATAATTATTTATTTTAATATCTTTCGATTTTACTTGAGTTTTATTAAAAAGTAAAATATCTATATCATCACTTGTTTTATTTTTTCTTCTATATGAACCACAAACTTCTATTGATAAATTTTTATTAATTTTTTTTAATATTGATTTTAGATATTTATTAATATATGTTATTTCTATTCGTGGAATATTAATTTTATATTTATTAAAATATTTTATTCCAATTAAAATTTGTTTTGATAATTTCATTCCATTATTTTTAGCTTGTAATAATTTTTCAAAAGTATCAATACCCATTTCTTGAAATTTAACAATATTTTTTTTACCTATTCCATAAACTTTTTCTAATTCTGAATTTGATTTTTTAAATTTTAATATATAATTTATTCTATCAATTGTTCCTTTACCTATTCCTTTTATATGTTGCAAATCTTCTCCTTTTAATATTTTTTTTGGATAATCACTAATAATTCTAAGACTTTCATATAATTTTTTTAATTTCATTTTATTTTTAATATATTCTTTATCAGTACTTTTTAAATTATCAACAATTCTTTGTTGATCAATAATTAATGCAGAAAATTTTATTATTAGGTATTTATTCATAATTATAAATAATTAATAAAAAATGAATAATTAATTAAATACAATATTAAGAAATATTATTAATAATAATATTACATATGATATCAATTAATAAAAAAAATCATGGAAAATTTATTAAATTTCAATCAGTTGATTGGAAAGATTTTGATACAAATGAAATTTATAATAATAATGAACCACCATATTATCGAGTTATTATTTTTGGAAGAACATATAATGGTAATACAATAACATGTGAAATAAATGATTTTAAACCTTATTTTTATTTTGCTATTCCTGAAAAATATACAAAAAATTATTCTGGATTAATTAAAAAAGTAATATGGTATATTAAAAGTAAAAATTATGAAAAAACTAAAAATTTAAAAGACAATTTATATCCGATACATAGTTATGAAATAGTATCAGGAAAAAAATATTTGGAATTTAATAATTATTCTAATTTTAATTTTGTTAAATTATTTTTTGATACAAAAAAAAATATGTTCAAAGCATTAAATGTTTTTAATAATCCAATTCATTATAATAATGAACAATTAAAATTAGAAATTTATGAATCTAATATTAGTCCAATGTTAAAATTAATACATGAAAGAGATTTAAATGCAGCAGGAATTATATTAGCAACAAATGTTAGAATATTAAATAATAAAGAATACAAAACAAAAATAGCAATTACAACTTCATACAAAAATTTAATTAAAGATGAAAATCAAACTAATGTTAAATTAGTTGTATGTTCTTTTGATATTGAATGTGTTAGTGCATCTGGAGGATTTCCAAATCCTAATGAAGATAACGATTATTTAATTCAAATAGGTAGTACATTTAATTATTTAAATGAAAACGATTGTTTTTATAAAAATATTGTAACATTAAATTCATGTGATAAATTTGAAGAAGATGTAGATATTATATCTTGTAAAACAGAAAAAAAAGTAATATTAGAATGGGCAAATGTTATTGAAAGAATGAAACCAGATATTATTGTCGGACATAATATTTACGGTTTTGATTATGAATATATTTATATTAGATCAGTTAAATTTAAAATAGATGAAATAGTAGAACAAAAATTAAGTAAAATGAGTTTATATAAAGCTCCATATACTAAATTAAAATTACAATCATCTGCTCTTGGTGATAATGAATATTATTATTATGATATTCCAGGAATAGTTAATTATGATTTTTTAAAAGTTATAAGTACAGAACAATATAAATTATCAAATTATAAATTAGATAATATAGCAAGTGTTTTTATTAGAGAACAAATTATTAGAGTTTTATGGAACAATACTGTAACAAAAATTATTACAAATAATGTATTAGGATTAGTTAAAGATAGATATATAAAAATAATTACAGTTACTAATACAGAAGAAAAATATTATAAAGAAGGTAAAAAATTCAAAATCATAAATATAGTTAAATGTGATAATTATTATGAAATTGTAATTAATGGTATTTTAGATAATATATATGGAATAGATAATAATACAGGATCAATAATTTCAAAAAAATATACTATATTTTGGAGTAAAGCTAAAGATGATATGGATTACAAAGAAATGTTTGAAAATCAAAAAAAATCATCTAAACATAGAGCAGAAATAGCAAAATATTGTGTACAAGATTGTGTTTTAATTAATATTCTTATGGAAAAAACAAAAATATTATTAAAATCAATAGCTTTAGCAAATGTAACAAGTGTTCCATTAACTTATGTATATTTAAGAGGTCAAGGACCAAAAATTTATAGTTTGGCAGTTAAATTTTGTAATAATAAAAATTATTATATACCAGTTAATAAAAAAAAACAAAAACAAGTATTTACTTCTTCAGAAATAAGTGAAGATTATTCAAAAAGTTCTCATTTAGAATATTCCAATTCATTAATTGATGATAATAAAACTTTAAATGTGATTGAAGTTAAAAAATTACCATATGAAAAAAAAAGAATAAAATTAGAATTAGAACAAATAAGAAAAAAATATGATAATACTATTAAAAAATTAAAAAACAATAAAAATAAATGTTTAAAATTATTAGAAGAAAAAAAATATTTGGAAAATAAATATGGGAATTTATTAATAGATGAAAAAGAAGAAAAGAAAAAAAAAGGATATGATGGGGCTATTGTATTTGATCCAATTGTAGGTGTATATTATGATCCAATAGCTGTTCAAGATTATGCAAGTTTATATCCTAGTTCTATAATTGGAAGAAATATGTCAGCAGAAACATTAGTTAAAAATCCAAAATATTTAAATCTTAATGATCATCATTATTACACAATTAATTTTAAAAA
>JACCDM011615403.1_pt1 | contig 13960 bp, 9 predicted proteins | sample 7445851 | NCBI WGS metagenome assembly JACCDM01 (sample SAMN15323438, study PRJNA562643) | freshwater metagenome | isolation source: river surface water | place: USA:Blue River Watershed | collected 2017-08-16
CGGTGAGCGCCGCCCCCTGGTCCTGCATCACCTTGCGACCGAGGAGGTCGAGCGCCTGGATGCCGTTCGTCCCCTCGTGGATCTGGTTGAGCCGATTATCGCGATAGAGCTGCTCGACGTCGTACTCACGCGCGTAGCCGTACCCGCCCATCGCCTGCAGCGCGTTCGAGATCCCCTCCTGTCCGTAGATCGCGGGCCAGCTCTTCGCGATCGGCGTGAGAAACTCGAGCAACACCGTCGCCTCGCGTCGGGCCGCCTCGTCGGGCGCCGTCATCTCGTCGTCGACGAGCCGCGCGCAGGCGAGGACGAGCGCCATCGACCCCTCGGCCGCGCACTTGCCGATCAGGAGCATCCGCCGCACGTCGGCGTGCGCGATGATCGGGACGGGGGGCTTCGTCGGATCCTTCTCCGCGGGGAGCCGACCCTGCCGACGCTGCCGCGCGTACTCCACCGCGGACCGGTAGGCGGCCGTACTCATCGCGGCGCCGGCGCGTCCGACGCCGATGCGCGCTTCGTTCATCATGTGGAACATGTAGGCGAGGCCGCGATGCGGTTCGCCGACCAGTTCGCCGACGCACGGACCGTGCTCGCCGAAGTTCAGCAGCGTGGAGGTCGTCCCGCGCCATCCCATCTTGTGGATCAGCCCACCGAGCCCGATGTGGTTCAGCTCGCCGGAGCTGCCGTCGGGTCCGACCAGGCGCTTCGGCACGATGAAGAGCGAGATGCCCTTCGTGCCGGCGGGCGCGCCGACGATGCGGGCGAGCACCAGATGGACGATGTTCTCCGTGAGCTCGTGCTCGCCCGCGGAGATCCAGATCTTGGCGCCCTCGAGCCGATAGGTGCCGTCGGGCTGGGGGATCGCGATGGTGCGAAGGTCGGCGAGACCGGAACCGGCGTCGGGCTCCGTCAGCGCCATCGTGCCGCCGAACCGCCCCTCCAGCATCGGCGGAAGCCACCGCGCCTTCTGCGCCTCGGAGCCGAAGGCGGCGATGAGATTCGCCGCGCCTGCGGTCAGCATCGGATAGCTCGCCGAACCGATGTTCGCCGCCTCGAGCCACGCGATCGCCGCCGACGCGACGACGTGCGGTAGCTGCAGCCCGCCGCGCTCGGCGTCGTGCGTCGAGGCGATGATCCCCGCCTCAGCGGTCGCGTGGAACGCCGGCTTGAGCTCCGGCTGGGTGACCACGCGGCCGTCGACGACGGTCGGCTCCTCCTGATCGTTCCGCTTCCGGTTCGGGAGGTAGTGCGTCTCCGCGACCGCCTGCGCCGTGTCGAGCACGGCGTCGAAGACCTCGCGCCCCTGCTCGGCGAAGCGCGGGCGCGTCGTCAGCTGCTCCACCTCGAGCAGCTCATAGAGGAAGAAGCGGAGGTCGCGGGGATCGAGGACGGTGGTCATACGGGCACCTGGTGGACGGACGACGAGAGAACCCCCGCGCGGCGCGAGCGCGCCGCGCGCTCAGGGGCGGTACGCGATGCAGTCGATCTCGACGCGGAGGCCCTCGCCCGGCAGCCCAGCCGCCTGAATCGTGGTGCGGGCCGGCCGATGCGCCCCGAAGACGCGTTCATAGACGGCATTCATCTCCGGGAACTCCGCCATGTCGAGAAGGAAGACGCCGCACCGCAGCACGTGCTGCAGGTCGGAGCCCGCCGCGTGGAGGATCGCCTCGACGTTCCGCAGGCACTGCTCCGTCTGGGTCGCGGCGTCGGCACCGGCGAGCGCACCGGTCGCGGGATCGGTGGCCCCCTGCCCCGAGACGAAGATCAGCTTCTCGAATGCCATCCCCGGCGAATACGGACCGACCGGCTTCGGGAGGTTGGCGCTGTGAACGGGATGGTGATGGGTCACGAGGTCGGGGGCTGGGGGGAAGACCTAGGGGAAGACCTAGGGGAAGACCTGCCTGCGGTTCAAGCATACCCGAAGCGCTTGTCCCGCGCAGGGGGCAAGGGAATCATTCGCCGCATGACGCACGCGCACCCGTGGCCGATGCATCGCGTGACCATCGACGAGGCGCCGACCTACGCGCGCGTGGCGGAGGCGACGTTCGTCGACACGTACGGCGCCTCCAGTGACGCATCGGAGCTCGCGACGCACTGCCGGCTCAACTTCGGCCCCGGGATCCAGCGCGCGGAACTGGCGGCCGCCGACGCGGCGGTCTTCGCGGTCACCGCGGCGGATGGGGAGTGGCGAGGGTTCGTGGCGGTGGCGTCCGACCCGGCCCCGCCGTGCGTGACGACGGCACGCCCCTTGCACCTCCGGCGCCTCTACGTCGTGCGTGCCGCGCAGGGCGGCGGCGTCGGGCGGCAGCTGGTCGACGCCGCCGTGACCCACGCGCGGGCCGTTGGCGCTGACGCACTCTGGCTGAAGGTCTGGGAGGGGAATCACGACGCCCACCGCTTCTACGCGCGGACCGGATGGGAACATGTCGGGACGGCCACCTTCCGCTTCGGGACGCAGGACGAGGATGACCGGGTGATGCTCAAGCGGGTGTGACGTCCCGCCCGCGGACGGCCCGTACAATCGCCGCCGCACCAATGCCGATGCCCACCACGACCCCGGCTCGCGCGGCCCCTGCGAGCGTCGCCTCGCCGGCATAGCGCGCCGCGATGCCGTGCAGCGCCCAGGCGACGACGAACGGGAAGGTCCAGTTCCCCCGACGGGCGGCCATCAGTACCGCGAGTCCCGTCGCGACCACCATCATCCCGATGGCCCAGACCTGCTCGGGGATGCCGAAGCCACCGAAACCGACCACGTGTGCCACCTGAAAGCTGTTCGCGATCACCGCGACGGAGATCCAGGCGAGGTAGAGATCGTGCGGCACGATCAGACAGAGCCGCTCCCAGCGATCCGGGGCCGGCGCGCGCCGCAACACCTCCCCGATCGCGATGAGCACGCCAAGGAAGGCGAGCATCAGAACCATCGCCTCGAGGTAACGCGCATACGAGAAGAGCACGATCCATCCGACGTTCAGCGCGCCGACGATGGTCCACCACGGGCCGAGGCGCTCCACCGCGCGTCGGCCCCGCTCGCCGGGCCAGAACTGATACGCGAGGCAGAGCAGGAGGCCGGCGTAGATCACGCTCCAGATGCCGAAGACCCAGTTCGCGGGAAGGAAGCGCGACGGATAGGCGTTGGCGATCTCGCCGATGTTCCGGCCGCTGAGGCCACCGGAGGCGGCCACGAAGTTGCCGTACAGCACGCCGACGAAGACCGCCAGGTTGAGGAGGCGCATCGCGACTGGTCGCATGTCAGTCCCGTGACGTAGGTTGACCCAATGCGACGTCCGCCGCCGCTCCTGCAGTGTATCGCCCTCACGCTCCTCGGCGCGACCCCACTCGCCGGGGCGCAGGGGGCGCCCGCCTGGTGCGCACGCCCCGATACCGCTGGCGTGGAAATCCGGTTCCTCGATGTCGGCCAAGGCGATGCCGCACTCGTCCTCACGAGCGATGGCCGCCGTGCGCTAATCGATGGCGGGCCCGACGGCGACCTACTCGACGCCTACCTCACCCGCGACGGGATCGACCGCCTCGACCTCGTGATCGCTTCGCATCACCATCTCGATCACATCGGCGGACTGCCGGCGGTCTTCGCCGCGCGGGCCGTGACGAATGTCGTCGAGAATGGGATGCCTGCGACCACACGCATCTACGGACGCTTCGTCGACGCGATGGCGCGACGCGGCAGCCGAGTCCTCACCGCGACGCCCCGGGAGCTCACCCTCGGCACGGCGACGCTCCGCATCCTCCCACCGTGGTCCGCAGCAGCAGACCAGAACGATGCGTCCGTGGGGGTGATCGTCGCCCACGGGGCGTTCCGGGCGCTGTTCACCGGGGACGCGGAGACGCGCGCCATCGGCGCGTGGATCCGCGACGGCCGCATCCCTCGGGTGCAGGTGGCGAAAGCGGGTCACCACGGGAGCCGGAACGGTGTCACCCCCGCCCTCGTCCGTGCGGCGTCGCCCGGCCTCGTCGTCATCTCGGTCGGGGAGGCCAACCGCTACCGGCATCCACACCCAGAAGCGCTCGCCGCGTGGCGCGCGCCCGGCCGACGGATCCTTCGCACCGATCTCGAGGGCACGATCCGCGTCCGCGGCTGCGCCGATGGACGCGTCTTCACCACCACGGCACGGGAGGGAGGCCGATGACGCAATCCGTTCGCTACGCCGTCGATCGCATCGAAGGCGAGGGATCGACGGCGATCGTCCTCGTGGTCGCCGACGCGGATGGCGCCGTCACGGAGGTGTCGAAGTCGGCGCTGGGGCGATCGGCCGTCGAGGGGGCCGTCATCACCGTACGCCTTCGCGCCGATGGCACGCCGGATTGGGCCACGGCGAAGCGCGACGCCGCGGAGGAAGCACGACGGCGAACCACAGCCGCGGAGACCTTGGCGAGACTCCGGCAGAAGGATCCAGGCGGCGACCTCACGCTCTAGGCGACGTCAGGGGAGGAGCGGGACCGCGTCGGGTTCGCAGTGGACCGCGGTGCCAGCCCGTCCAGCATCGTCGCCGAGGCGCCTCCACGGGCCTGGCGTCAGAGGAACGGCTGGTATCGGGGCTTCCAGAGGCGATCGTAGGTGAGCCCGACACGCACTTGCGAGCTGACGCCGAGCTGCCGGGTCGCCGGCACCTTCCCTTGAAAGAAAAAGAGGTCGGCACTGATCGCGAGGGAGAGCTCGTCGACGAGCGGAACGAGGAGATCGTGGACCATCCCGTACCGCAGGGCGAGGTCGGCGGGCGTGTCGCCGCCGGTGGGGAGGAAATAGGTGAGATCATTGCGCATCCGGTACGTCATCCCGGTACCGAGCGGACGCTCGTAGTCGACGCGCGACTGGAGCCCCGCCTGGGGGTTCGGCCGACCGAAGTCGTTCTCGAGCACCACACCGAGATCCACCCGGCGCCAGCGCGGCGTCGGCTGGGCCATCAGGCCGGCGACGGCACGCAGCGAGAGCTGTCGCGGGTTCCGCGCCCCGGTGGCGGGGAGCACGGTGGGCGAGAACTCCGTGTCGAAGAGGGCGCGGACGAACGGATGCATCCGACGCGGCGACGCCTGGTCGAACGCCGGCCGCAGCGTCCAGTCAAACTTGATGTCGTCCGCCGTCTCGATCGGGCCCGTGCCCGCGCCCGTCACGCGCTGCTGCGCGAACGCGAACCCCACGGCAAGATCGGTGGCTCGGAAGCGCCGGCTCGTCGTCCGCACGACGCGCCCGCTCACCCCCGCGACCCACGCATCCTGCGCGAGGATCCGACTCTCCGGCACCCCCACATACCCGTCGTTGCCAGCGATCCGGTTGACGGAGGCCCAGACGGTCGGACGGTCAAAGGTGAGTGAGGTGACGTCAACGAACGCGGGATCCGCTGCGAGGTAACCGGCGAGCGTATCGATCTGCGCCTCGCCCTTCGCCACCGCGCGGACCCGACGGAGCTCGCCGAGGATGAAATCGCGCACGGCGATCGTCGGTGCGCTCGGGGTTGCGCGGAGCGCCCCGCTCCCGGGTGCCACCGTGAAGTGCCGACGGGCCCGGAGCCCGCGCGCGAAGAACCGCGCCCGCGCGCCGTCGACGAGCACATCCGACGCGACCACCCGGTAGGTGACGCCGTCCTCGATGCGATGGCCGAGCACGAGGTTCCGCGGCACATCGATGCCACTCGTCGCGAGTTCACCGCGGGTGTCTGATTGCAGCAGCGCCTTCAGGTCGGCCCCAGGGAGGTCGAGCACGACGATCTCGCCCTCGGTCCAGAGCCACTCCCCGACCTCGTTCTCGTGAAGCTTCCCGATGAGTGGCGGGAACTGGTCGAGCCGCCGGATTACCGCGACCTCCGCGCCCGCCTGCTCCCGGAGTCGCCGGGCGATGAACGCCTCCCAGAGCGCCTTCGAGACACGGCCCCGTCGCGTCGTCGCATCGACCTCCGCGAGCGCAGGATGCCGTTCGACGATGTCGGGGAAGGCCGGGAACATCAGCTCACCGCGGTCCTCGGCGCGGCGTCCGGCCAGCGTGGCGAGCCGTCGCACGAGCGCAGTATCCGGCGCGGTGCGGTCACTGAGCATCGTGAGGCGGTGCTCGAGTGCCGCCACGAACGCCCCCGCCGTGTCGGGGCGTGGACGGAACTCGATGCCGAGGATACCGACGCCGATGCCGTTCGCCGCGCTCCGCGCGACGAGCGCGGGGGTCCCCGGGCGGACGAACGGGCGGTCGGGAAGCTCCACCCTGAGGCGCATCGCCTCGGGCGCCGCGCGGACGGGGAGGTCGGCGACGATCGCGTCGATGCCCGGCACCTCCTGCGCGATCAGGGCGTTGTCGGCGGGGTCGAGGTTCGAGAGGACGACGACGGCCTCCGCGCCGGCGGCACGGAGCCGCGCGACCTCCCGACGCGCCACGGGGGCGGGCGCCTCGAACGTGTAGGCCGTGAGGACCGCCCGCGGCAGGCGGTCGCGGATCGCGGCGTTGACCAGTCCGATGACCCCGACGCGGCGCCCACCGAGCGAGACGACACGACTCCGAGTGAACGTGGTGGTGTCACCGACGCCGACATTGGCCGCCAAGAGCGTGACCTCGGGGAACTCGGTGCGCAGGCGGCGCAGCCCGTCGAGTCCGAGCGCGAGCTCGAATTCGAACGGGACGACCATCGTGTAGCCGATGTCGCGTAGCGCCGTGAAATCGACGCGGGCCCGCGTCGCCCGCTGGACGCCGAAGTCCCCCTCCTGCTGCCCGAGGTCGACGACCAGCGTCCGCTCACGCCCGCCGGCGCCCGCGACCGCGTCGCGCACCACCGTCGCGCGGGACCCGATCCCGCCGAGGTTGAACGGCAGCTCGAAGATCCGCGCCTCGCCCACGTCCACGCGGTTCATCTCCCCAACCGTCCACGCCGTCGGATCGGCCGGCCAGACCGCGCCGGGCTGCTCGACGATGATCACCCGGTCGTCGGCGGCGGAACGGAGGCGCGAGACCCGGAGCGTGATCGGCACGAGATCCGGGAACTCACTCGGGCGCCGCGGGTTCCGCTGCAGCATCGCCAGGAGATCGAGCTCGGCGTTCCACGGGTCCTGCAGGAGGACGACGGTCGCTGATGCGAGCGCGCGCACCTCGGTCGCGACCTCCGCCTGACTTCGGCGGGCGATCACCTCGGCGAGCTCTGCCCCCGTGGGTTCCGAGGAGGGCAGGAAGACGACGATCCCCGGGGCGCGATACGCGACGTGACTGACGAGCTTGAACGTCCGCCCTTCGGCGCGCGCCTGTTCGGTGAGGAGCTCGTGCTCATCCTGGGCACGGCGCACCCCCAAGGCGCCGAGGGAGCGCCCCGAGTAGACGATCGAGACACGTTCCGGGGGCGGCGCGACCTGCGCCGCGGCGCGCCCGGCGGCGAGGCAGCCCAGCAGCAGGGTCAGTCGGAGGAGACGCATCGCCGCAGGTGAACGGAGGAAAGGGAGACGGAGACCCGAACCGTCCAAATAGACCCGGGACGCACCGGGGCGGCAACTGACAATTCCGGCTGGTGCGATGGTCCCCGAACCGGGGCACCGTGGCCGTACCGTACCGCCGCGGCCGCTCCAGCGCCCCGCTCGCCCAGCATTCGGACCGTGCCAGCCGTAGGTCTCGTGAGTCCCCCGCCCCCTCCCGCCGTTTGCCGCCTCCGGTTCCCGGGCGCATACTGTGGATGGTGCGAGCGGCCCACGCACCGGCGACGCAGGCGCCCTGACCCCCGACCCTCGATGGCCGCCTGCCCCGCCGGCCGTCCTGCACGGAGCACCTCGTGAGAGCTTCCCGCACGATCCCGGCCCTCGCCCTTTGGCTGGCCGGCGCGCTCGGCGCCCAGCAGGCGTCGCGCCTCGAGCCGGTCACCGGCCTGCGCGACAACGGCACCGGGTTCCACGCCCTCGTCGGCGCACGCGTCGTCACCGCGCCCGGCCAGGCCATCGACAGCGCCACCGTCGTCATCCGCAACGGCGTCATCACCGCCGTCGGCCGCAACCTCAGAGCGCCCGCGGGCGCCCGGGTCTGGGACCTCAAGGGGCTGACTGTCTACCCCGGATTCATCGACGCGCACGCCGACCTCGGGATGGACGCCGTCCCGCAGGGGGGCGACGTCGGGCCGACGCACTGGAATCCCCAGGTGCGCGCCTGGTTCAGCACGACGACGAACCTCAAGGACGATTCCACCCGGCGCGTCGCGCTACGGTCGCTCGGCTTCGGCACCGCGCTCGCCGTCCCGCATCAGGGGATCTTCCGTGGCACCGCCTCGGTGGTGAACCTCAGCGACGCCGGCGTACGCGAGCGGGTGCTCCGTGCCGACCTGGTCCAGACCATCGGTTTCCAGCGCTCCTTCCTGCTCGGCGGGATGTACCCCAACTCGACGATGGGGACCGTCGCGCTGATGCGGCAGACCCTGATGGACGCCGAGTGGTACATCCGGGCGAACGCCGCCTACGAGGCGAGCGGCCGCTCGGTCCTGCCGCCGGAGCGGAGCGAGGCGCTCGGCGCGCTCGGCAACGCCGTGCAGGGCAAGCAGGCGGTTCTCTTCCAGACCGAGAGCGAGGAGGAGTACCTCCGCGCGTACCGGCTCGCGACCGAGTACAAGCTCACCCCGTGGTTCCGCGGGAACGGGACCGAGTATCGGCTGATCGATGTGCTGAAGGGCCGCACGCAGCCGCTGATCGTCCCGCTCAACTTCCCCGACGCCCCCGACGTCTCGAGCCCCGAGGCCGCGCTCAACGCCTCGCTGGCCACGATGCGGCACTGGTATCAGGCGCCGACGAACCCGGCGCAGCTCGCCGCGGCGGGGGTCCCGTTCGCCCTCACCACCGACGGGCTCTCGACGCTCACGCAGTTCCTCCCGAATCTCCGCCTCGCCGTCTCGCGCGGCCTCACCGCGGACAAGGCGCTTGCGGCGCTGACCACGGTGCCCGCCGGGTGGCTCGGCATCGACCGCACGCACGGCACCATCGCGGTCGGGAAGGTCGCCAACCTCGTCGTCACCGACGGCGACCTCTTCACGCAGGATGCCAGCGTTCGGGACGTCTGGGTGCAGGGGACGCGGTATGGGGTGACGCGCCCGCCGCAGATCGACCCGCGCGGGACCTGGGCCATCACCTCGACCGACGCGGACGGCTTCAACGCCACGCTGCGGCTCGAGGGGCCGATCAACCGCATCCGCGGCACGATCGAGCGGGCCGGCCGGCGCGAGCTGCCGCTCGCCGGCGTGCGCGTGATCGCCGAGACCGGTCGTCTCGAGGTCACCTTCAACGGCGAACCCCTCGGCTACGAGGGCACCGTGCTGATGTCGGGCGCCGTCAGCGGCGACGAGGTGTACGGCTGGACGTCGCTGCCGAACGGGACCGACCCGACCTTCAAGGGGACCCGGACCGAGGCGTATGAGGGTCCGGCCCGCGGCGCGGTCGCGCAGCGGGTGCCGGTCATCGACCTCCCCTTCATCCGACCGATGGTGGAGTTCGGGCGCTCGTCGATCCCCGAGCAGCCGGCCGTGCTGCTCGTCCGCAACGCGACGGTCTGGACGCAGGGGCCGCAGGGCCGACTCGAGAACGCGGATCTCCTGGTGCGCGCCGGCAAGGTGGCGCAGGTCGGACGCAACCTCACGGCGCCGCGCGGCGCGGTGGTGGTCGACGCCACCGGCAAGCACGTCACGCCGGGCCTCATCGATCCCCACACGCACACCGGCGTCAGCTCGGTCAACGAGAGCGGCTTCGCGATCGTCCCCGAGGTGCGGATGGGCGACGCACTGATGCACAACGACATCTGGATGTACCGCCAGCTCGCCGGCGGTCTCACGATGCAGATGGTGAAGCACGGGTCCGCGAACCCGATCGGCGGCGAGAACGTCTTCGTGAAGAACCGGTGGGGGATGCTCCCCGACGACTACCGGCTCGAGAACGCGCCGCGCACCGTGAAGTTCGCGCTCGGGGAGAACCCGAAGCGCAGCCCCAACCGGTACCCGAACACCCGGATGGGCGTGCAGGAGATCATCCGCGACCACTTCAACGCCGCCCGTGACTACCGGCGCGAGTGGCAGCGGTGGGAGCGCGAGAAGACGGGGATCCCGCCGCGCCGCGACCTCCGGATGGAGGCGCTGCTCGACATCCTCGACCAGAAGCTGCTCGTGTCGTCGCACGGCTACCGCGCCGACGAGTTCCTCGCGCTGGTGCGGCTCGCCGAGGAGTTCGGCTTCCGCATCCAGACCCTGCAGCACGGGGTCGAGGCGTACAAGATCGCGAACGAGCTGAAGACCGCGGGCGTCGCCGCCGTCGTCTGGAGCGACTGGGGCGCGTTCAAGCTCGAGTCGTACGACGCCACGTCGTACAACGCACGTCTCCTGATGGAGGCGGGCGTCGTGACCTCGCTGCACTCGGACAACGCCGAGATCTCCACCCGGATGAACTGGGAGGCGGGCAAGCTCCTGCGGTCGGGCGTCGATGAGATCCAGGCGCTCTCGACCGTGACGAATCAGGCGGCGCGCGCCGTCGCCATCCAGGACCGGGTCGGGTCGCTCGAGGCCGGGAAGGACGCCGACTTCGTGATCTGGAACGGCAACCCGCTCTCGCAGTTCACCCGCGCCGAGCAGACCTGGGTGGATGGGCGCCGCTACTTCTCGCTGGAGGAGGACGCCCGGACACGCGTGGAAATCGCACGCCAGCGAGCGCAGCTCATCCAGGCCATCCTCGCCGCCGCCCCCGCGGGCGGCGCCGCCGCCACCGCCACGCCGGCCAGACCGTGACCTTCACCTTCTCGACTCCCATGAACTCCACGGACCGCAGGACCGACCGCGCCCCGGCGCGGTCGATGTGGCGGCAGGCCGCCGCCGCGTTCGCCGTCGTGCTCGCCGCCGCACCGCTCCTGGTGCGCGTCGCCGAGGCCCAGGTGACGATCCCCACCGCGCGGCAGTCGCAGCCCGTCGCGCTGCGCGGCGCGACTATCCACACCGTCACCAAAGGCACGATCGCGAACGGGACCATCGTGCTCGACAACGGGCGCATCGTCGCCGTCGGGGGCGCCGATGTGGTGATCCCGCGCGGTGCCAAGGTGGTCGACGTCACCGGGAAGCACATCTATCCGGGGCTCATCGACGCCTACAGCACCGTCGGCCTCACCGAGATCGGGTCGGTCGACGTCTCCAACGACATCACCGAGCTCGGCGACTTCAACCCGAACGTGCGCGCCGAGGTCGCGGTGAACGCGGAGAGCCGGCACATCGGCACCTCGCGCTCCGCCGGCGTGCTCGTCGCGTTCAGCACCCCCGAGGGCGGGGTGATCTCGGGGTTGTCGTCGGCGATGTCGCTCGAGGGCTGGACCTGGGAGGAGATGTCGATGAAGGGCGCCGCGGCGCTCAACGTCACCTGGCCCGACCCCGCCGGTCGGCCGCGCCGCTTCGGGGGCCCGCCGCCGGGCGGCCCGGGCGCCGGGAGAGCGCCGGCCCCCAAGAGCTATGCGGAGCAGGTCCAGGCGATCAAGGATTTCTTCGCCGAGGCGCGCGCGTACCGTGATGCGCAGGCGGCGGGACAGATCGTCCGCACCGACGTCCGGTATGCGTCGATGATTCCCGCGCTGGACAAGGCGATCCCCGTGGTCGTCGCGGCGAACTCGGTCTCGCAGATCAACGACGCCCTCACCTGGGCCAAGGCCGAGGGGATCCGCCTCGTCATCCGTGGCGGGCGGGACGCAATCCACGTCGCCGACCGGCTGAAGGCGGAGAACATCCCGGTCATCCTGACCTCGACGATGGACGCGCCGCAGCGGAACTATGAAGGCTACGACGGCGGCTACAACGCGCCGGCGCAGCTCTACGCCGCGGGGGTGCGCTTCGCGATCGCCGGCGGTTCCGGCGGCCTCTACACCTATCGCCTCCCGTGGGAGGCCGGCGTCGCGGTCGCCTTCGGGCTCCCGGAGGAGGAGGCGCTGAGGGCGGTGACGATCAACGCCGCCGAGTTCATGGGTATCGCCGACCAGGTGGGCTCGCTCGAGGTCGGGAAGCAGGCGACGCTCCTCATCACGACGGGCACGCCGCTGAACATGACGTCGGACGTGATCCAGGCGTACATCCAGGGCCGGGAGATCGACATGAACGACATGCAGCGGCAGTTCTTCAAGAAGTATCTCGAGAAGATCCGCCAGCAGCAGGGGCGCATCGCGATGTAAACGCGGTCTCGGACAGACCTGCGGGTCTGACCCGAGGGATTGCTGAGATGCACGATGCCCCGTCCGCGGTGACCGTGGACGGGGCGTCGTGCGTCAGGGCATCGCTAGGACCGCCGCCTCGGGCCGATGGAGCAGTTCGCGGACGAGGGGATGCTGGAACTGCCGTCGGACGGTGACCGCGTAGAAGTCCTCGAAGAGATCGGGGATCACGTGGTAGTCGTGGAGGCGGCCGGACCGGAGCTCATCGCGCACCACGACGGCCGGTACGAGCGCGACGGCCTTGAGGTCCCGCGCGAGAAGCCGGAGCATCGCCATATCATCGACCTCGGCGAGAATCGTGGGGCGTATGCCATACCGCTCGCACAGGACGTCAAACCCCTGACGCACCTCGCTTTCCCGCCCCGGCAGCAGCAGCGGGAGGCGCGCGACATCGTCGGGCCAGCGAAAGGGCCGGCCGCGCCGCGCGTGCCCGACGAGCGAGACGGGCTGTCGGGCGAGGCGGACGCAGCGCCACGAGTGCTCGGCGTCCTCGTGGACGCGTCGGTTGGCGAGCACGAGATCGAGTTGGTGCGTGCGGAGCCGCTGCAGGAGATCGGGGAGCGTGGCCGATTGCAGGACGAGCGAGACCCCGGCGCGGTCGAGCAGCGGCGCGAGGAACCCCTGCTGGAAGTTCCGGGAGAGCGTCGCCACGGCAACGACACGCAGCACCTGACGCGCCGCGGCCCGTCCCGACTTCAGGGTGGCGACGAGCTCGTGCCCCGCCCCGACGATCGTCTCGGCGTATTCGAGCGCCACGCATCCCGCCTCGGTCAGGACTAGTTGTCGCCCCCGGCGCTCGAAGAGCGGGTGGCCGACGCGCGCCTCAAGCTGCCGAATCTGGGTCGAGAGCGCGGACTGGGAGAGGCGCAGGTGTCGGGCGGCCCGCGTGAGCTGCCCCTCGCGTGCGACGGCCCAGAAGTAGAGGAGATGATGGAAGTTGAGCGGTGGCGGCCGGTCTGGCATACGTTCTGTTTTATCGAATGATTTTGCACATAATATGTATTTTGCAGAACCGTGTACGCCACCCATCGTTCCTCCCGTCCCCCGACCGGAGATCCGATGCCCCTGCTCCTCACCGCGGCCGGCCCGCTGCTACCGCTCCTCGCTTGGCCGCTGCTCGACCCCCTCCAACGCACGATGCTCCTCCTCATCACCGTGGTGGGGGGCATCACCTTCCGCTTCTCGCGGCGGTACCTCGACGGCTTCGCCGCACGCAAGCGCTATGAAGGCTGGTTCCTCGCGACGCTCGTGGCCGCGACCGGCGTCGTCCTCTCGGATCACCTTCTGCTGATGGCGGTGTGCTGGACGGCGACGAGCCTCGCCCTCCACCAGCTCCTGACGATCATGCCGGGCCGTGCCGCCGCCGAGATCGCCGCCCACAAGAAGTTCCTCTTGTCCCGCCTGGCCGATCTCTGCGTCTACTCGGGCGTCGGGCTGCTCATCGCACATTTCGGCACCACCAGCCGCACCGAGCTCCTCGCGCGAGCGGTATCACTCTCCACGCTCGCGGCCGACGTCCAGCTCGCCGGCGTCCTGCTCGCTGCGGGTGTCATCCTCCGATCGGCCCAGCTGCCATTCCACGGCTGGCTGATTCAGGTGATGGAGGCACCGACGCCGGTCTCCGCCCTGCTGCACGCCGGCATCGTCAACCTCGGCGCGTTCGTGCTCATCGCTCTCGGTCCGCTGGTCGGCCGCCTGGCCGTCGCGCAGACGCTGCTCGTCGTCATCGGCACGCTCACGGCGACCGGGGCCGCCGTGGTCCTCCTGACCCGCACCAACGTC
>JACCDM010087890.1_pt1 | contig 13950 bp, 8 predicted proteins | sample 7445851 | NCBI WGS metagenome assembly JACCDM01 (sample SAMN15323438, study PRJNA562643) | freshwater metagenome | isolation source: river surface water | place: USA:Blue River Watershed | collected 2017-08-16
AGCAACATGAACTGAAAGCTAAGTTTCCAAAAATTTACTGACATGGGTCAAAAGTACTTAGGTCTTTTCTATATTTTTGCAACCAAAATCTAAACAATGAAATTTTTTATCGACACAGCGAACTTGGATCAAATTCGCGAAGCAAAAGACTTAGGAATTTTGGATGGTGTAACAACCAACCCAAGTTTGATGGCCAAAGAGGGAATCTCTGGAACTGACAGAGTAATGAAGCATTACGTGGACATCTGCGAGATTGTCGGAGAGGGTGATGTAAGCGCTGAAGTAATTTCAACGGATTTTGACGGCATGGTTAGAGAAGGTGAAGCTCTGGCTGCCTTGCACCCGAACATCGTTGTTAAGGTTCCTATGATTAAAGACGGAATCAAAGCAATTCGTTATTTCACAGACAAGGGAATCAAAACCAACTGCACTTTGGTTTTCTCTGCGGGACAAGCTTTGTTGGCCGCAAAAGCCGGAGCAACTTATGTTTCTCCATTTGTAGGTCGTTTGGATGATATCTCTACAGATGGTATCGATTTGATTGATCAAATCAGAACCATCTATGACAACTATGGTTTTCATACAGAAATTTTAGCGGCAAGCGTTCGTCATCCAATGCACATCATCCAATGTGCTGAAATTGGTGCGGATGTAATGACAGGACCATTGAGTGCAATCATGGCATTGTTGAAGCACCCATTGACCGATTCTGGATTGGCTCAGTTTTTAGCTGATCACAAGAAGGCAGCGGAGTCGGCTAAGTAAGTCGACGCAGCATTTCTGTTCACATTTGCACGTTTGCAAATCACCACGGGCCGAACAATTTAGCGTTGTTCGGCCCGTTATTTTTACTACAAAATGCAAACGATTATGAAACGTGGATGGATTGTGTTGATTTGGATGTGTCTATTGGCAGGCGTTGCGCAAGCGCAACGTCCTTTCCAATTGCAAAAAGATCAACAAGCTTATGGCAAGGCAATGGAGTTGTTTGAGCAAAATAAATTTGCTCCAGCAAGAAAATACTTTGAGGACTACCTTCAACAATATTGCAAAATCAATACTTCCGTAGAATGTGCTAACGCGGAGTATTTCATCGCGCGATGTGCGTTGGAATTGTATCACAAAGACGCGGAGTACTTGATGGAGGTTTTCATCAGAAATCATCCAGATTCACCCAATAAGGAACGGGCATATTTCGAAATGGGCTTATTCTATGGCAAGAAGAAGAGTGCAAACAAATGCTTAGAGTGGTTCAATAAAGTGGACTTGCGCAGCTTGCCAGCCAACGATCAAATTGTTTTTCATTACTACAAAGCGGAATCGCTATTGAGTAAGGGTGATAAGAAAAACGCCCGAGGTGAGTATTTCACCATCAAGGACAAAGACAGTCCTTATCGCAATTCATCACTTTACATGTACAGCCATCTGGCCTATGAAGATGGAGATTATACCGCTGCATTAGAAGGATTTGAATTATTAAAAACAAACCCTGTTTTTCAGGATCGTGTGCCTATCTACATTGCTCAAATCTATTATTTGCAGAGACGTTATGATGATTTGATTGCCTACAGTGAACAAATTCTAGAAGCAGCCAAAAGTTTAGAGGAGGCCAAAGCTATTGAAATCAAAAAGATGGTGGGAGATGCATACTTCAATCAGGAATTATTTCCAGAATCTCTTCCTTTCCTCACTGCTTATGCAGAGGCCAAGAACAAAACAAACATGACCAATGAAGATAAGTATCGCTTGGCTTATGCGATGCAGCGAAGCGAGTTATGGGAAACGGCAGTAGAGTGGTACAATGCGGCTAAAAACAACGATGAATTGCTGGGACAGTTAGCGGCTTACAATGAAGGTGTATGTCAGATGAAATTGAACAACAAACGCGAAGCTTGGAAAGCATTTGGCGCTGCACGTGACATGGCTTTTGATGCAGATATTCAGGAAGACGCCATGTTCAATTTTGCAAAAATTGCTTTCGAACTTTCCTCTGATCCTTTTGATGATGCGATTACTTCTTTTGAAGAGTATTTGAAAAAATATCCAGATAGCCCAAGACATGATGAGGCTTATCAATTCTTGCTGAATGTCTATATGAAAACCAAGAACTATGAAAAGGCCTTGGCGTCTCTAGACAAGATTAAAAAGAAGGACAATGTCATTAAAGCGGCTTATCAAAATTTGAGTTTCAATCGTGCGGTTGAATTGTATCAATCGAGAGAGTTTGATAAAGCTTTGGCTTTCTTTCAACAAGTGTTTACTTATCCTTTGGATGAGCGAGTTAATGCAAGTGCTCGATTTTGGATGGCGGAAATTGCATACCAAAAGAAGGATTATAATTTTGCATTCCAATTGTATCAAGCCTTCTTAGATGAACCTGGCGCATATGAAACAGAGTTTTATGGTGCGGGTTATTATGGGCAAGGATACTGCAAATTCAAAAAGGCCAATGATGTTCAAGATCTGGATGAAGCCAAGAAAGATTATCTAAATGCTTTGCCGTACTTCAAGAAATATTTGGAAGGCAATTGGGATCGAGATCTACGTAAGAATTACGATGCGATTTTACGAGTAGCTGACGTTTACTTCGTGAATAAAATGTATGAAGAGGCCATTGTCTATTATGACAAAGTTGCTGACGATAGCCAAGGAAACAAAGACTATGCAATGTACCAAAAGGCATTGGCTTATGGTTATTTGAGTCAACCCGAAAAAAAGTCTTGGGTTTTGAAGTCCATGTTGAAAGAGTTGCCGGGTTCCAAGTATGAAGTAGATGCCATTTATGAATTGGCTAAATCTTATTTGATGGAAGATAGATTGCAAGAGTCAGTGGAGTATTACAATTTACTTTTAACCGGCCACAAAGGAAATGCATATACCAAAAAAGCATTGGTAGATCAGTGCTTGCTGTATGCCAAGCAAAGCAAATTTGATGCAATGCGCAGTGCTTGGAATAACTTGGTTCAGCAATTCCCCAATGATGCTGTGTTGTTGGATGCCATTGCCATTGTTAAGCCCGTGTTGATTGAGGATGTTGCTTTTCAGAATCAAATCAAGGGAATAAAAATCTTGAATGTTTCCAGTGAGGATATTGAAGAAGAAGTTTATGCACGTGCAGCTGAATTGGGATTCTCAGAAAATTGCGAAGCGGCTGTTCCCAAATTGCAACAGTACATTCAGCAATTCCAGCCTGCACTTCATACAACCGAAGCTCACTATTTATTGGCGGAATGTTTGTTCAAGTCCAATGATTTGGATAAGGCATTGGATGCATATAACGTAGTAATTGCCCAACCATTTGGTGAGTATACTGAGGATGCTTTGCTTACAGCGTCAACCATCAATTTCAATCGAAAAAATTGGGATATCGCTGCACAACATTACACAGAGCTTGAGCAAATTGCCGCTTCAAAGAATAATATCTTAGAAGCTCAGGTGGGTTTGATGCGTTGTTTTTATTACAAAAAAGATTTTGTTCACGCGCTAGAGTATGCCAATAAAGTGATCGATAACCAAAGTATTCCAGATGATATCAAGAACACTGCGCACATGTGGAGAGGTTTGATGTTCGCTGAACAAAAAGATTATGTCGCGGCTAGAGTTGATTGGGATATAGTGATATCCAAAGGAGGAAAGCCAGGAGCTGAAGCCAAGTATCAGAGATGTCTTTCTTTCTATAATGAAGCCAATTACACACAAACTGAAACAGAGATCTATGAAATGGTGGACCAGTTTGCGGGATTTGAGGAACCCAAGAATAAAGCTTTTTTACTCTTGGTTGATGCCTACACGGGTATGGGAGATTTTTTCCAGGCCAAGGCCACTGTTGATGCAATCATGAGCAATGTAGAAGACGAGAAAGTGAAGCAAGAGGCCAATGCGAAATTGGCCGTTATTATGGATAAGGAGAATGCGGAGTTGGAGAAGTTAAAGGAAAAGCCAACAGAAGAGATCATCAACATGAATGAAAATGGTGAACAAGTAGCACCAGTCAATAATGAAAATCAAGGAGGGGAAAATGAATAAGTTGCGTTTAATGACCATCATCTTGGTAATGTCTGTAAGTTGGGCCAGGGCTCAGCAGGATACGAGTATTACCCAAAGTGCGCAGTTTGAAGGTGATTTGAAAATTCGCTTGCGCGATGCAGGAAAGATTAGCTCCAATCCGGTGATTATCGAGCAGAAATCAAAAATGGATAAAATCAAGTTTCAGTTTCTACCAACTACTTCTATCCAAGCTCCAGACCCGGAGAAAATCGCGGCGGCTAAAATCAATGTCGTAGACAAAGTTTCAAATATTCAGAAAGGTTACGTCGTTGCTGGAATGGGGAATTATGTCACTCCAATGGTAGATGCGCATTACTCATCAGGCAGAAATAGAAATGGCGATTGGGGGGTGAATGTGTATCATTTGAGTAGCAACGGAGGAGTTGTGCCAGATAGCAACGCCATTCAAAGTGGTTACAGCGATTCTCGTGCTTCAGCTTATGCCCGTTACTTCCTGAAGAATGCGAGTATCCAAGCTTCGGGTAATTACTGGCGCAATGTTTCCCGCTTTTATGGACAAACAGCCATGCAAAATTTTGTTCCAATTGATAGCCTGTTGTTGGAGAGAGCGGGTCAGCAACAGTTGTGGCAAACGGGAAATGGAAATGTTAGATACGATAGTTTTTCTCGAGATTCGTCGGATATGAATTACCATGCGCGCTTGAACTACCAGCGTGGTTGGGGCAAATTCGGAGAAAAGGAGTCTGTATATGAGTTTCAGTCGAGTTTGGATAAATTGGTGAAGACAGAAGTTTTTGCTGTAGATTTTGGAGCCAAATGGAACCATTTCGAAAGTGAGGGATTTAGATACAATGGAACGGGATTGTTCGCCAATGAAGGCGATAGTGTTTATCGCACACGTACACAGAAAAATGCAGTAATGCGCATTCAACCATCAGCTTATACGGTTTGGAGAGATTTGAGGGTCAAAGTAGGTATGGGTGTATTCATTGAAAATAATAGCGAGAAGCCAGCACATTTTTATCCTATGTTGGAAATGAAGTGGTCTATTTTTGACGGTTTATTTTTGCCATACGCGGGTGTTAAGGGTGGTGTTGAATTGAACACTTTTCATGCAATGATGGAGCAGAATCCTTTTGTGATTTCAAGCCCTCGATTGCTCAATAGAAACAACAAGTTTGAGGCATATGGTGGTGTAAATGGTGTTATCTCTTCCAAGATGGGATACGAGGCGGGCGTTAATTGGAACATGTATGAGAATCAGGCATTTTTTGTAAACGATGCTTCCGTGTCTTATGGCAATCGATTCAACGTATTGTATGATAATATGCGTCAATTGGACATCCATGGTAGATTTTCTTATACGGAATCAAAGAAATGGGAAGCAGATATTTCCGCACATTATTTCTTTTACGATTTAGATAGTGCAAAATACGCATGGAATATGCCCAATTGGAAAGCCACTTTGCAAGGTGCCTATTTCATCAATGATGCTTGGAAGATTGGAGCTCAGGTCCATTATATTGGAGATCGTTATGCTTACACCCAATATCCCGATGCAAACGTGACGGAGCCCACCCAGAATTGGTCTGGAGTCCCAGGTCAGGCAGTAAAGTTGAGAGGTTTTGTTGACGCTAATTTGCAGGTTCGTTATCAATACAACCCCCAAATTGCGGCATGGGCCAACATTTACAATACTGTTGCTCAGCGATATCAAATGTGGAATGGCTACAACCAGCAACGAGTGCTATTTATGATGGGGGCGGCTATTTCTTTTTAGGAGTGTTATTTGTTGATGAAATGTGAATAGAATTAGGGGGCATTTGCCCCTTAATTTTTGCCTAAAAAAACAGTTGGGTTGTATCTTTGAAAGCCTTGTTCCATTTAGCGTTTGCGCTATGTGAGGCAAAGTATTTAACCTAAACAACATTCTTTCAAAAATGAGCGAAAGCAATCCAAATGCAGCGAATTATACCGCTGCGAATATTCAGAGTTTGGAAGGTATGGAGCACGTACGTATGCGTCCTGCCATGTATATCGGAGATATTGGTGCTAGAGGTCTACATCACTTGGTGTATGAAGTAGTCGATAACTCTATCGATGAGGCCTTGGCAGGTTATTGCGACACTGTATTTGTGACCATCAATGAAAATAATAGTATCACGGTAGAGGATAACGGTCGTGGAATTCCAGTTGATATGCACGCCAAAGAAGGTGTCTCCGCATTGCAGGTGGTCATGACTAAAATTGGTGCAGGAGGTAAGTTCGATAAAGGTTCCTACAAAGTATCGGGTGGTTTGCATGGTGTGGGTGTAAGTTGCGTTAACGCACTTTCTACCTTGATGCGTACAGAAGTTTTCCGTGATGGAAAAATTTATGTGCAAGAGTATTCCATTGGAAAGCCTTTGTTCCCAGTTCGCGAGGAAGGTACAACGGATAAGAAAGGTACGCGTCAAACGTTCCAACCAGATGCTTCAATCTTTGATGTAACAGAATACAACTACGAGACTTTGGCCAATCGTATGCGCGAATTGGCTTTCTTGAATAAAGGAATCAAAATTCAATTGACGGATCGCCGTGAGGTGAACGAGGACGGAAGCTTTAAATCTGAACTTTTTCAGAGTACAGAGGGTTTGTCGGAATTTGTTCGTTTCATCGATCAAAGTCGTCCCAACATCATTCAGAAAGTCATTCACATGGAGCGTACCGATGGTCCTATTCCTGTGGAAGTTGCGATGGTATACAATGATTCTTTCAATGAGAATATTTACAGTTATGTAAACAACATCAATACGCACGAAGGAGGAACGCATTTGCAAGGTTTCCGTCGTGGATTGACCAGCACCTTGAAAAACTTCGCTGAGAAGAGTGGTATGTTGGACAAATTGAAAATCGAAATTTCTGGTGATGACTTCCGTGAAGGATTGACAGCAATTGTATCTGTAAAAGTGCAAGAGCCTCAATTCGAAGGACAGACCAAAACCAAATTGGGGAACAAAGAAGCTGTGGCTCCAGTGAGTCAGGTTGTTTCTGAAATGTTAGAAGCTTATTTGGAAGAACATCCCAACGATGCCAAGGCGATCGTTGGTAAGGTGGTTTTGGCGGCGCAAGCGCGCGTTGCTGCGCGTAAGGCACGTGAAATGGTTCAACGCAAAGGTGTTGGAAGTGGTGGTGGATTGCCAGGTAAATTGGCGGACTGTTCAGAGAAAGATCCAGTGAAATCAGAGTTGTTCTTGGTTGAGGGTGATTCAGCGGGAGGAACCGCAAAGCAAGGTCGTGACCGCGTTTTCCAAGCGATTTTGCCATTGCGTGGAAAAATCTTGAACGTTGAGAAAGCCATGCAGCACAAGATCTTGGAAAATGAAGAGATCAAGAACATCTACACAGCATTGGGTGTATACATCGGAACGGAAGATGATAGCAAGGCTTTGAACTTGAGTAAACTTCGTTACCACAAGATCGTTATCATGTGTGATGCCGACGTTGATGGATCACATATCGAAACTTTGATTTTGACTTTCTTCTTCCGCCATATGAAGGAGTTGATTGAAGGTGGACACATCTATATCGCAACTCCACCCTTGTATTTGGTGAAGAAAGGAAATCGCGCGGAGTACGCTTGGAATGAGGAGATGCGTGATGCCTTGATTGCGGATATGAAGGGAGCGGGTCAAGAGAGCAGCGTGAACGTTCAACGATACAAGGGTCTTGGAGAGATGAACGCAGAGCAGTTGTGGGAAACAACGATGCATCCTGAAAAACGCACATTGCGCAAGGTGACCATCGAAAATGCCGCGGCATGTGACCATACATTCTCCATGCTAATGGGAGATGAAGTTCCACCGAGACGTGCATTCATCGAGGCCAATGCTAAGTATGCTAAAATTGATGCGTAGTCATTAAATAAATAATAAAAAAGCCCCGCAATTGCGGGGCTTTTTTATTCTCAAACCCTTTTGATATGCAGCACATCTCCCTCCGTAGGAGCTTTATATTAGTTTGGATTTTCGAATAAATATTTTTCGTGATATTCAATTTGATATTGATTCAGCAGTTCGATGTATTCACGAGTGAATTTCTTGTTTTCATGATGCTCTTCCTGGTTCTGAATGTAGCGAATGACATTGCCAAGGGCAGACTGCGAATATGAAAAGGCACCGAATCCATTTTGCCATTCAAATCTTTTTGAGGTTAGCCTCCTTTCATTAATCCAACGTGATGAATTGGCTTTGATATCGCGTACAACTTCCGATACTGATAAATGTGGTTTGCAACTGATGAGAATATGGATGTGATCTTCAACACCTCCGATGGCGTATACCTTGTGTTTTTTGGCAGTGGCAATTCCACTGATGTATTTGTAGAGTTCTTCTCTCCAGCTTTTGTGTATTAGGCTTTCTCGTCGTTTCACCGCAAAGACGAGTTGCAGATAGATCTGGGTGTATGAGTTGGCCATTTTTTTATGTCGTCCCGCAGGGGATGGATTACGTTAGTGCTTTTCGATTAGTACATACAACCCCTACGGGATTAATAAACGTTGGTTGTTTATTGGTACAAAGTTATTTGGTAATCACAATAACCGTCTCCTATAAATTATGCGCATATCCCGAGCTCCATAGGAGCGCCATGCCTCCAGCCCCAGCGGGGCGTCATGTCCCAAGCCCCAGCGGGGCGTCATGCCCCAAGCCCCAGCGGGGCGTCATGTCCCAAGCCCCAACGGGGCGCAGGGCATTGCGGAATTTAAACGTGAACAATCTCCCGAAGGACCGCCGTATCAACATCGGTCAGTTTCGAAAAACGAATGCAATATCCCGTAACCTTGGCCTTGCCGAGACGTGTGGCGAAATTTTCTTTCAAAAAGTTTTTGTCTTCTAGACCTAAAACGTAAATGCTGATACCGGTGCTATTGGCGCTCAAACCTATTCTAAACGTGTCTTGATGAGAGCCATCTTTGTATATCAATTTCGTTTTGCCATAACCAATGGTGGGATTGGCAACCACCTTGCCCTTCTCGTCTTTGCCATCAAAAAATTGAATATCCTTTTCATCACGCGTTTCGATGATCAACGCATGCAAGTCCAGTATGTCCTTTTGCTTCGCTGTCGATAGAGTTGCGATATGTTGTTGAATCAATTCGGTGACATTCATGTTGGTGAATGTAAAATAAAAAACCCGCCGAAGCGGGTTTTTCATCGTGAAGGAAAAATTATTTTTTCTTCTTGGTGTCTTTCTTTGGAGCAGGCGCTGGAGTAGGCTCAGGAACAATGTTCACTGGAACTTCCAACTGCTTCTCTTGAATGGTGGGTGTGTGATAATATGTCAACTCATCCACGATATTCTTTCCACCCATCAATTTATCCACGATGAACAAAACGTAGCGGATGTCTACGCAAATCGTGCGCTGTAAGTCTTTCTCATAAGCGATGTCACCGCTCATAGCTTCCCAGTTGCCATCAAATGCCAATCCAATCCAGTTGCCATTGGCGTCCATTACAGGACTTCCAGAGTTTCCTCCAGTGATGTCCAAGTCGCCGATGAAACATGTAACCATTTCGCCTTTCTCGTTGGCATAAGGACCAAAATCTTTGTTCTTGATCAATTCAACCAATTTGTCTGGAACTACAAACTCAGGATTGCTGTTGTCCCATTTTTCCATGATACCATTGGTAGTGGTGTAGTAATCGTAAATCAAAGCGTCAGCAGCTTTGTAGTTTTTGATTTTACCATAGGTAACACGCATGGTGCTGTTGGCATCTGGCGCCAATTGACGTGTTTCCATTTTGCGGTATCCAGCAACAAATTCGCGATATCCTTTATTGAATTTCCCAATTGGATTCAAAGCGCGAATACCATCAACATATTCTGAAGAGGCTGAGGCGATAGTTAACCCCAAATCTTTATCTAAGATCTTTTGTGCAGGCTTAGCAAAGAATTTTTCCAAAGCTGCTGTATTCATGGCCACAGAAGTTGCAAAAATTTGGGCTGCCAATTTGTTTACGTCGCCTTTGAATTTTTTACCTAGGATATCTTTCATCCAAGCTGGGTGTTGATCTGCACCAACATTTAACATGAACAATTTTGTCAATTCAACAAAAACAGCTTCATCAACTTTGGCATTGTACTCTGCATGGAAAGCTTTGTTCTCTGCAAGTATCTGGTTTTTCAATTCTTCTTTTTTAGCAGCATCTGTTTCAGTCAAGTAAGCAGCCAATTGTGAGTTTAAACCAACAGCATGACCCATGAATTCAGCACCACCGGTTAAACAAAGACCAGCGTAGGTTGCTTTTACAACTTGACTATCCCACTCGTTGTGGTATTCTTGAATGGTGTTCAATGCATTTCCGTATTTGGCTTTGCGAGTAGGATCACCCAACTTATCTCCTTCAGCTATCCACTGTGTGAAGCGTGTTTCAATAGCCGCCTTTTTAGATTTTACATCCAACTTTTTCAAACCTTGCGTTTGTCCGATGTAGTATTTCCAAGTGTTGGCGATGCTTGCATATTTTGCAGCGTACATCAAACGAATCGCTGGATCTTCATCCATGAATTTTTTCCAAGTCTCTAGTTTTGTTCCGAAGCTTTCAATCAAAGCTGGATTGCGTCCAGAGATGGCTTGGTTAATTCCCATAGAAGTTAAATAGCGACTAGTACGACCAGGATATCCCATGATCATCGCATAATCACCTTCTTTCACACCTTCCATGTTCGTTTTCAAGTGATACTTGGGAGAGTATGGCTTGTTGCTTACACTATAGGGAGCGGGCTCATTTTTGTCATTCGCGTAAATACGAATCATACTAAAGTCACCGGTGTGACGTGGCCACATCCAGTTGTCAGTATCACCGCCAAATTTTCCAACACTCTCGGGAGGGTTACCTACCAAACGGATGTCAGTGAAAGTTTGATAAACGAAAAGATAGAACTCATTGCCATAAAAGAATGACTTCACCTCAGGCTCATACTTTCCATTCTCTTTATTACGTCCAGCAATCTCACGTGTCTTAGCTGCAATGGCTTTGTCACGCTCTGCCTCTGTCATGCCTTCAGTAGTAACGCCCAAAACTTCAGCGGTTACATCTTCAACACGAACCAAAAAAGAAATCGCGAAGTTGGGGATGGGCAATTCTTCTGCAAAGCTCTTCGCGCAAAATCCATCTTGCAAATAGTTCTTGTCTACAGTTGACAATGTTTGAATTCCGTCGTAGGCGCAATGGTGATTGGTAAATACCAATCCTTTGTCACTGACAACTTCTCCCGTGCATCCACCATAGTTCAAACGAACGATAGCGTCTTTCAAACAAGCTTGGTTGATGCTGTAGATTTCTTCTTGGGTCAATTTCAAACCCATGTTATTCATTTCGGCATGCTGAATACGATTCAGCAAAGCCACGACCCACATGCCTTCCGTGGCACTGGCCATTAATGACAACGATACTGCGATCGTGGTCATCCATAGTTTTAATTTATTCATGATTATTATTAGAGTTGATTAAGTTCCATTTTGTTTTTTCCATCTCAGTATCCAACCACGAAGACAAATCTTTCAGATTCTGCGGAGTTTGGTACCGGCATTTGATGGTATACAGGTTATTACCTTTTGTATAGCCGATATAAGTCGAAGGTAAATCTGTTAACTGGGGGTTGTCAAATACACGAGGTAGGCTGTAGAATTGAAGTGCACGCATTTTTTCATCCAATGCATTCATCAATTCGGTATTCCATTCCGCACTAAAGCCACCTATATACTCCATGTTCTTTTGTCCCATCAAATAGGCTTTGCCATCCATCATGATGGTTAGAGTGAAAACAGGACAAGCGCCAAAGCAAGGTGTTTTTTTGTACAACAACAAGGTGTCGTGCAAGTCGGAAGAAGGTTGCAAATAACGCTCAAACGCCTTAGGGCTTTGTTCGCCTTCATTCCTTGGAAGACGCCCACTACGCAGGCAACTAGCGAATAATATGGCAGTAAAAAGAACTGAAAGGAAAAGGTAGTTTCTTTTCATTATTTCAATTTTTTCTTTTGGTCTTCCAATTTCTTCTTTTGCGCATTTTGCATTTCCTCTAACTTTTGCTGAAAGCTAGATTTTTTGTTGGGCTTCTTCTTGTTGTCTTCAATTTTAGAACGAATCTCATCTTCGTTGATGAAGTATTTGCGGATGGCCCACATTTGCCCAATGCTCATCACGTTGGCTACAAAATAATACATGGTTAAACCTGAAGGCATGCTGTTGAAGAAGAACAACATCATGAACGTAAAAAGATTCATCATCACATTCATATTCGGCATTCCTGGTTGTGTCATGGTAGGTTGAGAGCTCATGCTCATGCGGGTGTACACAAACGTGGAAGCAGTCATCAACAAGGTGAACAAGCTCACGTGATTGCCATAAAATGGGATGTCAAAAGGCAGATTCAAAATGGAGTCATAGGCCGCCAAATCTTCTGCCCACAAGAATGACTGACCACGCAATGCAATCTCTGCGGGGAAGAAGCGGAACATCGCATACAATACAGGCATTTGAATCAATACTGGAATACATCCCGCAAATGGATTAACGCCGGTCTGTCTGTACAAGGCCATGGTTGCGCTTTGTTTTTCCATGGGATCTTTGCCCTCAAACTTTTTGTTCAACTCATCAATCTCGGGTTTGATGGCGCGCATTTTTGCGCCGTTCAATAAGTTCTTCCACGTAATAGGGAACAAGACCATTTTGATAATCAAAGTGACAATTAAAATGATGATACCAAAACTACCAATCCAAGAAGAAAGTAACCAGAATAACGGACGAATAGCGTACTTGTTTACCCAGCCAATGATCCCCCAACCGTAATCGATGATATGATCAAACTGATTAATTTCTGTAGCTGCAAGTAAACTTTGTTCATTAGGTCCAAAAAAGAAATTCAACTGAGCTTGACCAGTTGAAAGGTCGATGGGAAGCTCTGCGCGAAACACTTTGGTGTGAAGCGTGTCGTTTTCGGGTGTGATGACATTCAATTTAGCATTTTCTAAAAAGCCATTGGGAGAGATAACTGCGGCTGAGAAATAATTCTGTTTAAATGCCGCCCAGTTTAATCTGTTCTCCAGAATTTTCTCATCTCCTCCGTTCTCACTCAGGTAATCTCTGTCCTTGTCCATCTCAGTAAAGAATACAGATGATCTGCTGCGTTCAGCTTGGATTCCTTTTTCATTGTGCATGCCAGCTGTTTGCCAGTGAAGTTGAAAGCTACCTGCCTGTTGGTTCCAGGTATTCTGAAGCCCTTGATTAGCAATAAAACATTGAACCATGTTGGCATCAGGTGCCAATTTGTAGGTGACTTGGAATTTTTTTCCTTCGCCATTATTCAATTCCAATTGAATACTTTTTACCCCTTGTGCATCTGTAGAAACTTCAGTGGCTTTAAATACAAATTGCCAAGAACCTTGTTGGCCTTTCTTACTGTCATTCCAAGTCCAAAGCATCTGTTGTGCCTGAGTATCCCAGAATTGAATGTTCTTTTTACCCCAATAAGTTTTATATCGCTCATCCTTCAGCTCTACGTTTTGAATCACAGCGCCTTGGTGATTGATGGTAACCTTAATTTTGTTGTTTTCCAAAATGGACTGAGTTGGCTTCAATTGAGCTTGCGAACCAAATACGCCAAACTGAGTGATTTTCTGCTGTTGGTCAACATTTGTGGTTGAGTTTACAACGTTTGGAGCAACTGAAGCCGTTGTTTTTTCAGGTGTTGTAACCGCTGCGGGCTTAGCCATTTCTAGTTTCGCAGCTTCTTCAGCTTCCTTGGCATTGTACCAAGAAACACCAAAAGCGAGCGCCAACATCAATACCAAACCTAAAATCGTGTTTTTATTAAAATCCATCTTGTTAAATAATAGGGGGCAAAAGTCGTAATCTTCGGGCCATGGAACAACTTTTTTGTTCAACTTTGTGACCCTATTTG
>JACCDM011056165.1_pt1 | contig 13936 bp, 13 predicted proteins | sample 7445851 | NCBI WGS metagenome assembly JACCDM01 (sample SAMN15323438, study PRJNA562643) | freshwater metagenome | isolation source: river surface water | place: USA:Blue River Watershed | collected 2017-08-16
AAACTGGGGTTGGTTGGATTCGTTCATGCCTCAAAATTAAGGCTTCTTCTCGCGAACCCAAGTTGGACTCAACACCAAGCCTCATGCAATGTTCAAATTGGTTAATAATTGAGGTGGTTTAGACCAACCTAATGACTAACTGTTAACATTGGGTGCCGTACTTTGCGTTCAAGTTTGTTACTCACCTGCTCAAGCGCCAACTTGGGCATGGGAGCGACCGGGCGAAGCCATATAAACCAGCAACTAGTTACTAGTAACTAGCTTCAAATCAACAGTCATACTAGCCTCTCTCATTACCAGCAAGACCCGCCTAAAGCTCTTGCTCAAGTTCTTTACCCACCCCGACGCCCGCGGTCATTTGCGCGGGCTGGCCGAGGAGTTTGGTGATTCCACCAATGCTGTGCGTATTGAACTCAACAAACTTGAAGAGGCAGGCCTGCTCCACGGTCAGACCGAGGGCCAAAAGGTGGTGTATCGAGTGAATAAGGCAAATCCGTTTTACTCAGACCTTGTTTCGATGGTATCGAAGTACATGGGATTTGATGAGCTTATAGAAAACGTATTGGAAAAGGTCGGTAACCTAAAAGAGGCCTACGTCGTCGGAGACTATGCGAAAGGCGTCGACTCTGGGACCATTGAACTCGTGCTCGTAGGAGACTTGTATGTATCTGCACTCGATGACTTGTGTGAACGTGTTGCTGATAAGATTAAGCGGAAGATTGAATACCGTATTTATTCTGACGACACAGTGAGTATTCAGGAGGCTAACTTGAGGTTAATCTGATTAGTGTGGTCCAGAGGAAGATTGGAATAAAAAATTATTTTTTCCATAAGAGATAAGACAGTTTATATTAATCAGTATTGGTGTTCAAAAAGGAGTTATTACTGTTGGAGATAGTTCAAATTACATGCAAGACATACAAAAGATTAGAAAAATGTATAATATCTACTTGGGAATTTGGTTTTTTTCTAATTGCTTAGCTTTAATATTTGCATCGATTTTCAAATAAATCAATCCTAACAAATAATAATCTGTGAATTATTAAAATGCGAAAATTGCAATTGTTGGCCTTCCGTGTAATTAATAATTAAATGAAGAAAAATCTAATAATATTTGGAACCCGTCCTGAAGCTATCAAAATGGCACCTTTGGTTAAAGAGTTGCAGAAACAACCAATGTTCGATACTCGAGTTTGTGTGACTGCTCAACATAGAGAAATGTTAGATCAGGTTTTGGATTTTTTTGAAATTATACCAGATTATGATTTGGATTTAATGAAGCAAAATCAAAATCTATATTCGTTAACTTCGGATATTATTTTAGGATTAAAACCCATCTTAGAAGAGTATAAACCCGACTATGTTTATGTTCATGGTGATACAACTACTACTATGGCTGCAAGCATTGCTTCCTTTTATGCGGGAGCAAAAGTATGTCATGTGGAAGCTGGATTACGTACCTATAATAAGCAGTCGCCTTTTCCTGAAGAAATTAACCGACAAGTCACTAGTAGAATAGCCGATTACCACTTTGCACCAACCATCCAATCAAAAAAAAATTTGTTACAGGAAAATGTAGAAGATGAGTCGGTTATCATCACAGGAAATACAGTTATTGATGCTCTTTTAGAGAGCTCTTCAAAAGTAAATGTAATTCAGAATGCCGAGATTGAAAAGTTAAAAACCATTGTTGATAGTACAAAAAAGTTAATTTTGGTAACGGGTCACCGCAGAGAAAATCATGGGCAAGGATTCATTAATATTTGCGAGGCACTAAAAGAAATAGCATTAGCTAACACAGATGTTCAAATCATTTATCCAGTGCATTTAAATCCAAACGTAAAAGAACCTGTGTATAAAATTTTAGGAGTTATTGATTCGATTCAATTAATAACCCCATTAGCTTATCAAGCTTTTGTTTGGTTAATGAATCAATCGTACTTAATTATTACAGATTCAGGAGGTGTACAAGAAGAAGCGCCAAGCTTAGGAAAGCCAGTTTTGGTTATGCGTGACAATACTGAAAGACCAGAAGCGGTTGATGCTGGAACCGTAATTTTAGTGGGTACTGATAAAGAAAAGATTGTAAAACAGTGTAATGATTTACTTAATAACACAGATAGATATCAAAAAATGAGTGCTTTGCATAATCCTTATGGAGACGGAAAAGCATGCAAGCGTATAGCAGAACATATAATTTCATTAAATAAATAAAATGAATAACCAGAAAGTTGTTATGATTGGTTTAGGGTACATTGGTCTACCTACAGCCGCATTAATTGCAAATAATAATATCCACGTTCATGGGGTTGATATCAACCCTGTTGTTGTAGAAACAATAAATGCTGGTAAAATTCATATTGTAGAACCAAGTTTGGATGAAGCAGTTGCAAGCGCAGTTGCAAATGGATACTTAAAAGCTGCAACAACACCTATTGAAGCAAATACCTACTTAATAGTGGTCCCTACCCCATTCAAAGCTAAAAACGAACCTGATATTTCTTTTGTTGAAGCAGCTACTAGGGCGATTATTCCATTGTTAAAAGAAGACGATTTATACATTATTGAATCAACTTCACCTATTGGTACTACCGAAAAAATGATGCAATTGATTTATAATTTAAGACCAACATTAAAAGGTAAATTACATATAGCCTATTGTCCAGAGCGTGTATTACCTGGGAATGTGATGCATGAATTAGTCCATAACGATAGAGTAATTGGGGGTGTTGATAAAAATTCTACTCAAAAAGCGATTGCATTTTACAGTCAATTTGTAAAAGGCGAATTACATCCTAGCAATGCACGAACTGCAGAAATGTGCAAATTAACCGAAAATTCATCAAGAGATGTACAAATTGCTTTCGCAAATGAGTTATCTATCATCTGTGATAAAGCCGACATCAATGTTTGGGAACTCATTCGTTTGGCTAACAAACATCCTAGAGTAAACATTTTACAGCCGGGTTGCGGAGTGGGAGGTCATTGTATTGCAGTTGACCCCTACTTTATAGTGGCCGATTACCCAATGGAATCTCAAATTATTGCCAAAGCCAGAGAAATTAATAATTACAAATCGTTTTGGTGTGCCGAAAAAGTAAAAACGGCAAAATTAGAATTCCAACTCAAACACGGCAGAAAAGCCAGTGTTGCCATTATGGGATTAGCATTCAAACCAAACATTGATGATTTAAGAGAATCACCAGCTAAATATATTGCTCAACGCATAATACAAGATTCACAAGATGACACCTGCTACATAGTAGAACCAAATCTACAAGAACATGAAGTATTCAAACTAACCCCAACCCAAGTAGCATTTGAAAAAGCCGATATCATTGTCTATTTAGTAGCACACAACGAATTTAAAAATATTCAAGCAAACAACCATAAAATTGTTTTAGACTTTTGTGGAGTTAATAATTGATTAAATAGTATTTATAAAGAATTTAATCTAAATGAAAAATATTTTAAATAATTCAAAATCGGCATGAACAATATAAAATCTAAAATTCTAATAACAGGTGGTGCTGGTTTTATTGGTTCTAATCTTTGCGACTTTTTTATTGAAAAAGAATATCATGTGGTTTGTCTAGATAATTTTGCTACGGGGCATTTACATAATCTAAATAAAGTAATTCATCATCCTAATTTCACTTTAATCGAAGGAGATATTAGAAGATTTGAAGATTGTCAAAAAGCAGTTAACGGCGCTGATTATGTATTGCATCAAGCGGCTTTAGGCTCGGTTCCTCGGTCTTTAAAAGACCCAATAACGTCAAACGATGTAAATGTTTCTGGATTTTTGAATATGTTGACAGCAGCTCGTGATGCTAAAGTAAAACGTTTTATATATGCAGCGAGTTCTTCAACTTATGGAGATTCAGAAAGTTTACCTAAAGTAGAGGATGTAATTGGGAAACCTTTATCACCGTATGCCATAACTAAATATGTGAACGAATTGTATGCCGAAATATTTAGTAGAACGTATGGAATAGAAACAATAGGTTTACGTTATTTTAATGTTTTCGGAAGAAAACAAGATCCTAATGGAGCTTATGCTGCGGTTATTCCATTATTTGTAAAACAATTGATGAAACACGAATCTCCAGTCATTTATGGGGATGGAAATTACTCTAGAGACTTTACATATATTGATAACGTCATTCAAATGAATGAATTAGCAATGACCACTGAAAACCCTGAGGCGGTAAACACGGTGTATAATACAGCTTGCGGTGACAGAAAAACATTGACTCAATTAGTACAATTATTGAAAGATAATTTAGCAATACTTGATCCAAAAATTGCTGAAGTCCAAGTAATTTATGGGCCATATAGAGCAGGAGATATACCTCATTCGTTAGCAAGTATTGAAAAAGCAAAGATTAATTTAGGATATAGCCCTAAATTTTCTTTAGAAACCGGAATTAAAGAGGCCATTTCATGGTACTTTCATAATTTAAAATGAATTTAACTATAGTTCATGATTAAAATAGCAGTTATCGGATTGGGTTATGTAGGTTTGCCACTTGCCCGATTATTCGCTACAAAATATAAGGTAGTAGGATTTGATATTAACACCACAAGGATTGAAGAATTACGTAATGGACATGATGGAACCCTTGAAGTTGATGATGAAATTTTACAAGCTGTTCTATTAAAAAATAATGGTGAAGGTAAAGGACTTTTTTGTTCCTATGAATTGAATGATATAAAAGATAGTAATTATTTTATAGTTACTGTGCCAACTCCTGTGGATAAAAACAACCGACCAGATTTAACTCCTTTATATAAAGCAAGTGAAACGGTAGGCAAAGTCTTGAAAAAAGGTGATATTGTTATTTATGAATCTACGGTGTATCCTGGAGCAACAGAAGAAGAATGTATTCCTGTTTTAGAACGAATAAGCGGTTTGAATTTTAATGTTGATTTTTTTGCAGGCTACTCTCCAGAACGTATCAATCCTGGAGATAGAGAGCATACGGTAGAAAAGATTTTGAAAGTAACTTCTGGGTCAACACAAGAAATAGGTCAAAAGATCGATGGACTTTATAAAAGTGTTATAATAGCAGGAACACATTTAGCACCTTCAATTAAAGTTGCCGAAGCGGCCAAGGTTATTGAAAATTCACAACGAGATATTAATATTGCTTTTGTGAACGAGTTGGCTAAAATATTTAATTTAATGAATATTGATACCCATGCGGTTTTAGAAGCAGCGGGTACAAAGTGGAACTTTTTACCTTTTAAACCTGGTTTAGTCGGTGGGCATTGTATCGGGGTTGACCCTTATTATTTAGCCCAAAAAGCACAAGAATTAGGGTATCATCCTGAAATTATTTTAGCTGGCCGTCGTTTAAACGATAGTATGGGTGAATATGTAGCTTCCCAAGTAGTTAAGTTGATGATAAAAAAGGGAGTTACAATAAATGGAGCAGAGTTATTGATGCTAGGAATAACATTCAAAGAGAATTGCCCCGATGTACGTAATACTAAAATTGTGGATGTGATTGCTGCATTACAAGAGTATGGGATAAACGTCACCATTTTTGACCCCTGGGCAGACCCTGCTGAAGTTAAACATGAATATAATTTAAAAACAACTCAAAGATTGCCAAAGCAAAAGTTTGATGCTATAGTATTAGGGGTTGCTCATAAATTATTTTTTGATATTGATTTTAGTTTGCTAGAAAAAAATAACAGCATTTTGTATGATGTTAAAGGAATAATTGGAAAAAGTGTAGATGGTAAATTATAAAATAAATTGAGTTTAAAAAAACAATCATTAAATGGAGCCTATTGGACTTTCATTGATATAGTTGTTAATAAAGGGGCATATTTTATGGCCACAATAATCCTTGCAAGAATACTTGGTCCAAAAGAGTTTGGCATTCTTGGAATGATTATGTTGTTTGTAACTATTGGGAATACACTTATTGATAGTGGAATGTCAACTTCTTTACTCCGCTCAAATGAAGTAAATGAAAGTGATTATGCAACAGTTTTTATTTCAAATATTTTAATGAGTCTGTTTGTATATGTAATTCTATTTTTAACAGCACCACTTGTAGCTTCATTTTATAAACTACAGATAATAATTGATGTAATTAGAATTTACTGCATGGGTTTTGTGGTAAACAGCTTTAGAAGCATTCATGCCGTTAAGTTGATGAAAGGCATGCAATTTAAAAAACTTGCCATTTTAAATTTACCTGGAAATATTATTAGTGTATTTTTCGCTATTTGGATGGCGTATTTAGGATATGGTGTTTGGAGTCTGGTTTATTTATTTTTAATTAATCAAATTGTCTCAACTTTAGTATTTTGGATTTTTATCAAATGGAAACCATTGTGGCAATTTGATTTTGTTAATTTCAAATATCATTTTAATTTTGGATATAAGCTTGTTCTTTCAGCGCAACTTAATGTATTATTTGAAAACATTTACAATGTACTTATTGGAAAGTTCTATGATGTGAGAACATTAGGTTTTTATGAAAGGGCTTATACCTTTAATAATTATCCTGTTTCTGTTTTATCTGGTATTATTCTAAAAGTATCTTTGCCATCTTTAACTTTAATAAAGGATGATGCTGAAAGACTAAATAATGCTTATAAAAATATTATGCAAATGGCATTTTTTATTTCTGCATCAGGTTTATGTTTTGCATCCTTATTGGCTCAACAATTTGTAAGCATTATTCTTGGCGAGCATTGGCTTCAAGTTGTTCCGATGTTTCAAATTCTTTGTCTCTCTTTTATTTTTTATCCAGTACATTCATTAAATATTAATATTCTTAGTGTTTTTGGGCGGAGTGACTTATTCCTAAGATTAGAGGTCATTAAAAAAATAACTATTTTAATAGTGGTAGCTATTTGTTTCAATTTTGGAATAATGGGATTAATTTGGAGTAGTGTTATCAATTCTATTTTAGGATTAATTGTTAATACATATTATAGTGGTAAGTTTTTGAATTACCCTACAATAAGCCAATTTAGAGATTTAGTACCAACTATTTTAGTTGTATTTGCTACCGTTAGTGTTGTTTTTAGTTTTTTAATAATTTTTGAATTAAGTATTAATTTACAAATTATTTTATCTTTTGTTTTAGGCTTGTTAACAATCATTGCACTAAGTGAAATCATAAAACTAGCCCCTTATTTTTATATGAAACGCCTTATTTTAGACCAAATGAAATAATGATAAACGTTACAAAAACATTCTTTCCTCCCATTGAAGAATACCAAAAACAAATTCAACGAATTTGGGACAACCAATGGCTAACCAACCGAGGATCTTTATTAATTGAATTAGAAGAAAAACTAATATCTCAATTGGCTTTAGATGGAAGCAAGATGATTGTGATGAACAATGGAACTATTCCTATACAAATAGCATTGAAAATTTTGGCAAATGGTGGCGAAGTAATTACAACTCCTTTTAGTTATGTGGCTACCACTGCAGCTATAGTGTGGGAAAATTGTACGCCTGTTTTTGTAGACATTCATCCCGATTATTTAACAATTGACGAAACCAAAATAGAAGCTGCCATTACAGATAAAACCACTTGTATTTTAGCTACTCATGTTTTTGGAAATCCTTGTAATATTGAAGCAATTGAAGCAATTGCTAAGAAACACAACTTAAAAGTAATTTATGATGCTGCGCATTGTTTTGGAGTAATTTATAAAGGGAAGAGTATTTTTGAGTATGGAGATATTAGCACCTGCAGCTTTCATGCCACTAAATTATTTCATACCGGAGAGGGGGGTGCTTTGTTTACCAAAGATCCTGGGTTATTTCATAAATGTTTTTACTCACACAATTTTGGACATAATGGGCCTCTAGATTTTCATGGTTTAGGAATTAATGGTAAAATATCAGAATTACAAGCGGCTATGGGTTTAGCTGTTTTACCAAATATGGAATTGATTTTGGAGGAAAGAAAAAAAGTAGTGAATTATTATTTGAATCATTTAAACTTTAAAAAAATACAAGCATTTAGACTAGTAGGACATACAGTATGGAATTATAGTTATTACCCAATAATATTTGAAACAGAAGAAATCCTAGTTAAAGTTCAACAAATTTTAAATTGCAATAATATTTTTCCTAGACGATATTTTTATCCATCATTAAATAACATTAGATATACAGGAGGGAATGAAATGCCTTTTTCAGAGTCAGTTTCACAACGAATAATGTGTTTACCCTTGTATGTTGGTCTAACACAAAAAAATCTTGAGGAAATTGTTGAGTTAATTAACATGAATGTATAAATGAAAATAGCAATAATGCAACCCTATTTTTTTCCTTATATAGGGTATTTTCAATTGATAAATGCCGTGGACGAATTTATAATTTATGATAATATTCAGTTTACTAAAAAAGGATGGATAAACAGAAATAGGATTTTAGTAAATTATAAAGATGAATACATTACTTTGCCTTTAAAAAAGGATTCAGACTTTTTAAATGTAAATGAAAGATATTTGTCAGATTCTTGGCTTGTTGACAGAAAAAAAATTTTAAATAGAATTGTTGATTCGTATAGAAAAGCACCACAATTCGGACATGTTTTTCCATTGGTTGAAAAATGTTTATCATTTGAAGAGTATAATCTTTTTGATTTTATACACAACACATTACAAGAAACAATATCATTTTTATCAATTTCAACAAAAATCACTGTATCATCAACTATTGATATAGATCATGATTTAAAATCAGAGGAAAAAGTATTAGCAATCTGTAAAGCACAAAGAGCAACTACTTATATTAATCCCATAGGGGGTGTTTCACTATATAGTAAAGAAAGATTTGAACAAAATGCTATCAAGCTCCAATTTCAAAAATCTAACCCAATAAATTACTTACAATATAGAAATGATTTTGTTCCTTGGTTATCAATAGTAGATGTATTAATGTTTAATAGTAAAAATGATGTATTGAAATATTTGGATTCTTATAGCCTACAGTAGAAAGATTAGATAATTAAAACTGAAAATATGATTTTTTTAGTGAGCAACTCTGTATTAAATATCTGAATAGAAGTATATGTAATTTATTAAAAAGTGAGTAAATCGTTAACAACAAACTATGTAATTTTTTAAAAAGTACTTTAGCAAAAAAAACCTTTTATTTACACCATAATACATTTAAAGCGGATTTTAAGTCAATCTTATGTTTTTATCAACAAGTTATTTTTATAATTTGTAGGAAGCATTTTTAGTTTTTTATACGAATCATTATTGTGTTTTATGAAACTAAATACTTAGAATCAATAGAATAGATAATACGCATAGAGGTTTTAGTAATACTAATATTTATTTGTAATATAATATCACTTAATTTTAATCAAAAAAACAAATAATTATGAGAGATTTTGACAAAGAAAACCGAATTGTTATTTCTGCAGAATTTGATAATTCAAATGAAGGTAAGAAGTACAATTATGAATTTGATTCAATTGTAAGACATTATATGTTGAGAACATTTGAACCGTATTTTAGCAACGGACCTGCTTTGGAAATCGGTTGCTATCATGGTGATTCAACATTGGAACTTCAAAAATATTTTGAAAATCTTACGGTTATAGAACCATCTATTGAAGCTATAAAAATTGCAAAGAACAGAGTAAGAAATGATATTGATTTCCATCACTGTATGATTGAAGATTATACTGGAGACAGAAAATTTGACTCTATTTTCTTAATAAATACATTAGAGCACGTTGATGATGCAATCTCGGTTCTAAAAACAGCAAAAAAAATGCTGTCAACCAAGGGAAGGTTATATATTTTAGTTCCAAATGCTGATGCGCCATCACGACAAATAGCTGTATTAATGGGCTTGATTAAAACTAATAATAGTGTTACGAAGAGCGAATTTGAACATGGACATAGAAGAACTTACTCGTTTGATACATTAATTCACGATGTGGTATCGTGTGGTATTGAAATACAATCGATGGGTGGAATTATTTTCAAGGGATTAGCAAATTATCAATTTGACTTAGCACTTGAGAATAATATTATTTCACATGAGTATATAGAGGCGTCATATAAATTGGGTCTGTTATATCCAAAATTAACAGCTAGTCTTTTTTGTATAACTAAATAAAATATTTATTATGTCAAATCTAGAATTAAATAATTTGAAAGCCAAAGGATTTGTAGTTTTCAATTCCTTCCTTAGCAAGGAGGAAATTCAAGAAATGAAGAACGATTGTATGAAGTGGGTAGATGTTTGTGGTGAATATCAAATAAAAGCTGGTATGAGTAAAGATTTCACAGCACATCATTCCATTGGGGGGGGCGATAGCATAGATAAGTTTATACATACACATTATTTTCATGATTTTTTGAATGATTATTTTGATGGAAAAAAATATATTTTACATGCCTGTAATCCTGTGTTAGGTCCCCCTTCAGCAAAATCTTATTTGCACAAAATACATCGTGATATCAGAACATTCATTCCAAATACAAACCTAAGAATTAATATGCTTGTGGCTTTAGTCGATTTTACTGTTGAAAATGGAGCTACAGAAATTTATCCAGGCTCACATTTAAATGCGAATCCACCATCAGTTGATGAATTCGAAAAAAACAAGTACCATCTAGTTATTCCTGCTGGAACGGTTGTTTTATTTAATTCTTATTTATGGCATAGAGCAGGATATAATACTACTAATTTTAATAGAGTTGCATTAACTTTGAGTTATGGTTTAGCTTTTATAAAGCCTCAAATGGACTATGCTAGATTGATCGGCGAGTCGGAAGCGGTACATTTTAGTCAACTTTCTAAACAAGTCTTAGGTTTTAATTCAAGAGTTCCAATAAATTTAGATGAGTGGTATAGAAAACCAGAAGATAGATTATATCATGAAGATCAAGGATAATTTTAAATTAAATTGTATAAAATTGAATTACACAGTAAATTGTTCCACTCAAGAAGACATTTTAAAACATCTTTTTTCTGTTGAAAATGATTTCATACCTAAGCTAAGTGAATCTGTTAATTTGGAAGAATATTCTAAAAAATTGTATCTTTTTTCCGATAGATATGAATGTTGGGATCATAATGAATTAGTTGGTTTGATTGCGGCATATAATAATTTTGTAGAGTTACCATATTCATATATTACAAATGTCAGCGTATGTAAAAGGTTATTGGGGAAGGGTGTCGCAGATCAATTACTGGTAAAAGTTATATCCTCAGTGAAGGAAAAAAACATTTCTAGAATTGATTTGCATGTCGATAACAGAAATATTAGGGCGATTAGCTTTTATAGAAAGTATAACTTCAAAGAAGTGGAGGAAAGTGGATTTAAAATTTTAATGTCAATTACTTGCAATTAAATATGATTTCAGTCCGAAATAGAGCTTTGAAATGCTGTGATAAGCCTTTGTTAACCGTATTTTGTTGGGCTTTTAATGATAAACCGTTCATAGATAGGTGTATAGAGGGAATATTAAATCAAGTCACAGATTTTCAAATTGAAATAATTATTCATGATGATGCATCTACTGATGGGACAATTGATATTATTAACAAGTATTCATTCAAATACCCTGGTTTATTTAATAATATTTTGAACATAGAGAATAACTGGTCAAAAGGTATTAATGTGGCAATTCCATTGTTTACTAATCCAAAAGGAAAATATGTTGCTTTAATACACGCTGATGATTATTGGATTGATCCATTTAAATTACAAAAGCAAGTATTTTTTTTAGAAAAGAATAACGATTACTCTTTCTGTTTTCACAAGGTGAATTATGTTAAAGAAAATAATGTTGTAGGAAACTATTATGAAAGCCCTCCATATAATACATTAGATACAATGCAAATAATTAAAAAGCATTATGTAGCAACTAGCTCTGTGGTATTTAGGAAGTCTATGTTGAGCATACCACGTAAAGTATATTCGGAAATGTTTTTTAATGATATTTGCTTGGAAATTTTCCTCTCAAATAAGGGTCCTGTTTATTATTTTGAGGAAATAATGAGTGTTTATAGGAGTAATGACAGCAGTATTTCAAATCAATATGTTCATGTTAAAAAAGGTAGGAAAAATTTACTTTTAATGTATTCTGCTTTAAGAAAATATTTCGGAAAGAAATACTTTTTTATATTTACATTTTTACTGTTAAAAGTAAGGTTAGGATATGTCAAAGATTTTGTTTTGAGATATTACTATAAAAAGACATAATATTATAAATGTTTTTCACAGAGCTCTGTTTTTTAATTTTTAAAAAATAGAATAAAGTTTTATTTTTTATGATATAGTTTTCATCCTTGTAATCTTATCCCTGAAATAAATTAAAAAGTCAATTTTGATAACTAAGAATCCATATAGAAAGTAATGATTTTATTTTATTTTTGTCTATTCTTCTTATTTATTTTTGGACCTGTTTTTAATACAATAGGATCTTGGGCAGATATAGTATTTTTTATATCTTCAATTTTGGCCTTTGTGCACATAGTTTTAAACGAGAAATTTATTCCAAAATACGTCACTATATTCTCGATATTAGTACCATTATCATTATTTACTTTTTTAACAGCTTTATTTTATCCAAAAATCACACTTAGTGATTTAGTGCAAATAGTACTAAAACCCATAAGGATATTAACAACAATGTTGGGAGGTTTTTGTTTGATTTACACTCTTTATCATAAATACCCCAAAAAATATCTGTCATTAATTTTAAAATTAATTTATTTTTCAATTGTTCTCAACGGATGGATAATGATTTGTCAATTTCATTATCCAGAATTTAAAGAATTTATATACAATTATACTGTTGCAGGAGAATTCCGTTCCACATTTGATTATGATTTTAGAATGGGAGGTTTATCAGGTAGTTCTGGTGGTGCTGTATTATCTGTTGTACAGTCTGTAGGAATTGTAATGTTGCCTTTTTTATTAAAGTACATAACCAATAAATATATAAAATATCTTTATATTTTATTTGCTTTTTCTATATTCTATTCTATTTTAATTTGTGGCAGAAGTGGAATATGGAGTACATTAATATTTACTTTAGTGTCAAACTTATTTATTGATGCAAGTAGTTTTTTCACAAAGGCGATTAAGTTTAGCATAATGATGTTAGTTCTTATGTCTTTAATTTTGGCGTTAGTAATATTTATTGAAAAAATGGAAGATAATAATCCTATTTTTTTTGCATTAAATAGAAGTTTGGATACTTTTCTTAATTTTAAGGAAAGCGGAAATTTTGAAGACAATACAATTAATGCATTGGAAGAACATATTCTTTTACCAACAGATCTTAAAACTCTTTTTTTAGGAGATACAGAAGTAATTGTAAATACACAGTTTGAACGCAATTTAAATTCAGATATTGGATACATTAGAAATATTTGGGGGTTCGGTATTTTTGGAGCCATAATCTACGTTTTACCTATGTTAGTATTTATAAGATTATCATATAAATATTTTTCATATTATATTAGTTCAAAATTGCTTTTGTTGCTGTCTATAGTAATTTGTGCATTCCATGCGAAGGAAGTTTTTATTTATACCAGAATGTTATTATCAATTTACTCATTAATACTTGCTTTATTTTATTTTGAAGTGTATATTCAAAAAAAGCAATGTACAAGATACATTTAATTTGACTTCCTATTTTAGAACCAATCCTTTTTATAATAAGTTTACGGAGCACCGATTTTTAATTCTAAAGATTAGAAAGCTTCTTTTCTTAGAGAATAACGGCCAAAATTAATTCTCTTTATAATATAATCAAGAAAAATGTGCGGAATTACAGGTTTCATTAATTATGACAATACAATTCCTGATAAAGAATTGATATTAAAATTAAATAATGTTATTATTCATAGGGGACCAGATAATGGCTCAGTTAAACTTATAGATAATGTCGCATTAGGGCACAGAAGATT
>JACCDM010940216.1_pt1 | contig 13931 bp, 9 predicted proteins | sample 7445851 | NCBI WGS metagenome assembly JACCDM01 (sample SAMN15323438, study PRJNA562643) | freshwater metagenome | isolation source: river surface water | place: USA:Blue River Watershed | collected 2017-08-16
AACATCACTGATAGATTTGCCTTTATACCTAATTTCTAAGGTCTCTCTATTGTATCTTTTACCAGCACATTTTTCACAATGCACGTATACGTCTGGCAAGAAATTCATTTCTATCACACGCATACCGCCACCCTCACAAACTTCACATCTTCCTCCTTTTACATTGAAAGAAAAACGACCCGCTTGATAACCTCTAATTTTTGCTTCAGGCACGGCAGCAAATAAAGTTCTGATATCAGTAAAGAAGCCGCAATATGTAGCGGGATTACTTCTTGGCGTACGGCCAATAGGCGACTGATCAATCTCAATCACTTTATCAATATGTTCTAGCCCCGAAACCGATGCATAAGGCATTGGCTTGGTCTTACTATCATAACAATGTTGAGACAAAATTGGATACAAGGTTTCATTGATCAAAGTAGACTTGCCAGAACCACTCACCCCAGTCACCAATGTTAAAGTACCTAAAGGGAAACGCACATTCACCTTTTTTAAAGTATTGCCAGTGGCTCCTTTTATTTCGATAAAATGTCCATTTCCTTTTCTACGCTCAGTCGGAAGATCAATTGCTTTTTTACCTGCCAAATACAATGCTGTGTCCGACTTTAATTTTAAAAATGATTTTGGTGTGCCTGCTGCAACTACATGACCTCCATGGATGCCCGCCCTAGGTCCAATGTCCACTAGATAGTCGGATGCCATCATGATGTCTTTATCATGCTCTACAACCAATACCGTATTACCAATATCTCTTAATTGTTTCAATGCAACAATCAGCCTTTGATTATCTCTTTGATGTAAACCAATAGAAGGCTCATCTAATATATAGGTGATGCCTTGTAACTGCGAACCTATTTGTGTGGCTAATCTGATTCGTTGAGATTCTCCACCGCTCAATGATTTTGAAGGTCTACTTAAAGACAAATAAGAAAGCCCCACGTTCATTAAAAATTCAATCCTATCATTGATTTCTTTTAAGATGCCAGTGGCAATTTGCGTGTCTTTTTTATCTAATTTTTTTGGTAAGTCTAAAAACCATTTTTGCAACTCATTTAAATGCATCTCATTCAAGGCAGCAATATTGAGTTCGTTCACTTTAAACCAAAGGCTTTCTTTCTTTAACCTCGCCCCATTACAAGCAGTACAGGTATTTAATTCCATAAAGCTTTCTACCCATGCCTTTAAATGGTCTGTGCTTTGAGAAGAAGTGAACCACCTCTTTAACATGGGCACAATACCTTCGTAACTACCCGTATAAGTATCTGGTATGTTTTCGTCGTTTAAATCCAACCCTAAACTGTCACTAATATTTTTATCGCCAAACAATAGCAAATCCAATTGTTCTTTAGATAAACCTTCAATGGGTTTATCTAAACTTATTTTATGCTTTCTTGCAAATTGCTTCACCTGTGTAAAGACACTAGCTTCACGCGCTTCCCCCAATGGTGCAATGGCGCCAGCATTCACGCTAAGTGTTTTATCCGGCATAATTAAATCCATGTCAATCGCATATACATTCCCTAACCCTTTGCAGGTAGGACATGCCCCATAAGGAGAGTTAAAGGAAAAACTATTAGGCGAAGGTGTTTCATAACTTAACCCTGTTTCGATACACATCAATTGTTTAGAATATTGAATCGTTTTCTCCTTGCCTTCTTCCAAAACAAACAATAAATCCTTACCCATCTTCAAACTCTGTTGCACACTGTCTGCTAATCTAGTTTTCATGGCATCGTTCACTGGAATTCGATCTACTACTACTTCAATATCATGAATTTTATAACGATCCACCTGAAATTTTGGCCTTAACTCAATGATCTCCCCATCCACTCTTGCTTTCACGAATCCTTTTTTCCTAATTTCTTCAAATAATTCTCTATAATGCCCTTTTCGACCTCTCACCACAGGGGCTAATAAGTTAATTTTCTTGTCCTTGAATTTTTTTTGAATGTCCTGAATGATTTCTGCTTCAGAAAATTGTACCATGGGCTTACCTGTCTCATAACTATACGCTTTTCCTGCACGGGCAAATAATAAACGAAGGAAATCATATAATTCAGTTACGGTACCTACCGTAGACCTAGGATTTTTGTTGGTGGTTTTCTGCTCAATGGCAATCACAGGAGATAAGCCAGTGATCTGATCCACATCTGGGCGCTCCATATCTCCCATAAATTGTCTAGCATAAGCACTAAAACTTTCCATATAACGGCGCTGACCTTCATTGTAGATAGTATCGAAAGCCAGAGATGATTTACCACTCCCACTAACTCCTGTAAAAACCACTAATTGATTTTTAGGAATAGAAAGATCGAAATTCTTCAAATTATGCTCTCTAGCACCTACTACTTCTATATGGTCGTTTGCTTTATTCATTGGATGGCGTAAAGTTATAACAACCATTTCTATAATTAGTTGAGTTAACGCTGAAACATTTTGTAATTTTGCAGGAGTAATAAAACTAGCATGTTTCAGAAAGCACCCTCTTGGTTCCTTTACGCACGCAACCTAACCCTATTCGTTGCAGCATTGCTTATTGGCGCAAGTGCTTACTATAGCAGAACAAGTGTATTTATGTTGTTTAATTTTGATGGCGGATCAAAGCTTGATGTCTTTTTTAAATGGGCTACTTGGGGGGCAGAAGGCTGGATATGGATCCCTTATTTTATAGTCCTTTTTAGTTGGTTTAAAAAGGATGCTCGATTCATTTTATTGAATTTTCTTTTATCCACCTTGTTGACTCAAATTCCTAAAAATTTGATCTGGGACAACTTGAGTAGACCTATAGCGAGTGGCATACCAACAGCAGAGCTCCATACTGTCAAGGGCGTGATCATGCATTCAATGAATAGTTTTCCGTCAGGACATACCGCTACCGCCTTTACTTTATTCTTGTTGACTACCTATCTATTTCCATCTAAAACAGTTTTCTTTATTGGCTTGATATACGCTTTTGTTTGTGCCTATTCCAGGGTCTATCTTGGACAACATTTTCCGATGGACTTAGGAGGCGGCATGATTGTTGGAGTAGCAACTGTAGTAATAAGCATTTGGATCATTGAAAAAATAAATCAAAAATTAGATGCAAAATCAATTTAAATTTTTTAGTAAAAACGCTTTTAGAAGTTTTGTTTTACTTATTTTATTTTCAACAAATTTGTTTGCTCAAGATACCACTGAGCAGATTAATTTATCGACTAAAAATGATCCAAAAAATTATAATAAGCCCTATGTCATTTTGATTTCTGCGGATGGATTTAGAGCAGATTTTGCCGAAAAATATGATGCAAAATTCTTACAGAGCACTCAACAGTTTGGCGTACGTGCAAAATACATGCAACCCGCGTATCCTTCTGTGACATTCCCAAACCATTATACTATTGTAACTGGATTATACCCATCACATCATGGCTTAGTAGACAATACCTATATAGACGTGGCGACCAATAAGCAATATAGCATGAGTAACAAAAAAATGGTATCAGAAGGTAAATGGTATGGAGGGACTCCATTATGGGTTTTAGCAGAACAACAAAAAATGCTTTCAGCTAGTTTCTTCTGGGTGGCATCAGAAGCCGATATTCAAGGGATTAAACCAACCTACCATTATATTTATAATGAAAAAACGAAAATTGAAACTAGAATACAAGCAGTAAAAAACTGGTTGTTGTTACCCGAAGATAGACGTCCTCACATGATTACATTTTACTTCCCTGATGTAGATCATGATGCACATACCTATGGCCCGGAGGACCCAAGAGTGAAAAATTCAGTACAGTACGTAGATAATAGTATACGCAGTTTGCAAGAAGCACTTGCTCCTTTGAACTTGCCAATCAATTATATTTTTGTTTCAGACCATGGCATGACCACAGTGGATGTAGACAATACGATTGGCTTGCCAGCGGCAGTTGATAAAAATTATTTTACAGTACCTTGGTCAGATGCCTTATTGCATTTATATGCCAAAGACAGTAGTAAAATTGAATCCACCTACCAAGCTCTAAAAAAAGAAACCAATTTTACCACCTATAAATTAGATGAAACTCCAGCACATTGGCATTATAAGAAATCCGATGATTGGTATAATCGATTGGGCGATCTTATTTTAGTACCTAATTCAATTCATCAAGTTTTTAACCTAGGAACGCGTAAACCTACTCCTGGCAAACATGGATTTGATAACAAGGAAGTATCCATGCGCGCAAGTTTTATGGCTTGGGGCCCCGCTTTGAAAAAGGGATTGCTAATAGATGGATTTGAGAATGTACATGTCTATCCACTCGTAGCTAAAATATTAGACTTAAAAGTAGACGAACAAAAAATAGATGGGAAACTAAAAGTGCTGGAACCTATCTTAAAAAAATAGCTGCCTCCAATGTCTTATTTTTTAATTCTTAATACAACGAACAGAAGCACCACCTTCTAAAGCGAAGCCAGTTGATTCTGTGAATGCAGCATCCGTATACCTTAAATAACGAACATAATTGGTTGTTCCGGTTGAAGTTTTGGTCCAAAAATACCCCCAGGTATTTATATTACCAGAAGAACCTGCATCACCCATATAACCTCCCGGGAGGGCTGTAAATCCTGAACTATTTGTCGCGCCAGTATTAGGAGATGTCCAATGTGCAGTTCCTGCTTCTTTTAGCTTACCACCAGCACTACTCCCTAAAAATGTGTTTAGCGTAGTAAATTCTGTACGTGTTGGCACCCTAAAACCAATTGGACAAATGTTTCTACTATCATTCACTGCATAGCCATTGTATAATTTACCATAAATAGGATTGTAGGTTGCATTATATAAATAATAACACCAACCCGGGCTACTAACAGATCTTGTAAAAGATAGATTGGACCTTTCAATAGGCGTACCATCTTGATACACTTCTGTATCAAGATTATATTTCATCCAAACCTGCGTGCCAATCGTTATTGTTAAATTAGAAGGATTCACTAAAAATCCTTGAGGCATTACCTGAGCAAATACGAATTGACTGCAAAAAATAAAAGCGCATATGGAGATTAGAAATTTCATGCTTAAAAATTTTGAACAATGGTTGCATAATAAGTTACACCATCATAAATTAAAGTAACTATATCTAATTTACCTGCCGTATTGGTCAAATTTGGCGCTGCCCCACCAGCCCATTTCCAGGAGGATGGAAAAGTAACATCTCTAGTACCTGTTGCATCTTGTACAAACTTAATTAGATATGTCCCCAATACTGGATTTGTTAAATTTAAAGTAGTCACATTTAAACCTAGATTGATCGTAAACACATTCCCCGTGCTTAAGTCCAAATTGGTAGTTGCGGCTGCTGTTGTAGTGGCAGGCATCGTTAATTTAAAACGTTTCGCACTAATATCTCCTGCTGCCGTGATCGTACTTGATGCAATCATTGAGCCAGTGTTGATACTTGTTGCAGAAATAGTATTTGTACTGATACTTGTTGTAGCTATACTTTGTCCAATTTGTATGGTATTGCCCCCTGTTAAACTAATCCCAGCGCCAGCCGCAATAGTGGCTTGTTTATTATTAAAAACAAGCCAATCCGAAGCTGAAAGAATACCGCTGTTCCCAGATGTGGCCGTTTGAATTGAAATTGCATTGGTCGTTCTAGTAATAGGTGCTGTAAAACTTAATGGCACTTCAAAGTCAGTACCAACAATAGCTGCTGCAACAACACCAGATCCGTTTGCTTTAAGAAGTCCTGTGATTGCTCCTGCACCTCCGTAATTTGAACCAATTACATTTGCATTCCATGTGCCTGTGCTCACTGTACCCAATGTCGTAATAGTATTCGCACCTATTGTAGGTAAAGCACCAATGCTATTATATGAAATATGGATAGGTAAGGAGCCATCAAAACTAGTCGTAGACACCGCGCCCGTACCGCTATTGTTGAATGTAATTGCATTAGCCGTATTGGAGGGAATGGTGATATCTGCAGAGCCATCAAAACTAACGCCATTGATATTTCTAGCTGTCAATAATAGATTAGCGCTTGCAGCATTCCCTGTAGTACTTTGATTTAATACAGGTATATCGTTAGCAACTATAGTTCTAAAACCTGGTGCACCGGTATTACCATTTGGTGCAGCATAAAAAGTGTTCGCAGTTTGAGTGCCAAAACTGCTTAATTTATTATTAAAAGTATTCCAGTCTATAGAGGATAGGTATCCGTTTGTGTTTATCCCTGATTGCGAGCTACTTATTTTACCATTGCTTGCATTATAATTTATTACACCTTCGCCAATTAAAAATCCATCAACTGCAGTCCTGACCCTAGCATTGGTGAAATACAAATTGCTCCCTTCACTCAAATCCGAACTGGTTAAAACGATTGAACCGGTTGTGTAGCCATTCACAGAAGAAACAGATGCAGGCATTAAAAGTTCCAACCAATTCGTCAATAGTGCAGGGTCTGAATCACTCAATACATAATTTTTACTATTGTCCGTTCTGATAGCAATACTTCCAACCACAGCCGCAGACAAGGCTAACATTTGTGTTTCATTCGAAACGACATAACCACTAGAAAAAGAAATAGCAGGAATTTGAGACGTTGGAATTTTACCCAATGCATTTAAAGTAGCTACTCCATTTGCAACAGCTTTTTCTGTAGCATTGATTTTACCATTGAACAAATTCCAATCTGTACTCGAAAGGTATCCAGCATTACTAGTATTTGCTTGAAGCATTGAGATGGTATTAGCAATATTAGCAAGTGGTGTACTAAAACTTAAAGGAACTTGATAATCATTGATAGCAGAAGCTGCACTCACTAATCCTGCACCATCAGCTTTTAATAAACCAGTAACCGTGCCTGCTCCCCCAACTGTTTCAGCAATTACAGTGCCATTCCAAATACCTGATGTAATGGTACCTAAAGTACTGATCAGCGTGGAACCTATCATCGGTGCAGCACCGATGGTGTTGTAAGAAATATTTTTACTTGCAGATCCGTCAAAATTTTCAGTGGCACTTGCACCAAGTCCAGCCGTACTAAAAGTTAATTTATTCGTCGTGCTAGCTTTAATAAGGATATCTGCACTTCCATCAAAAGCGACACTATTAATGGATCGACTATTTTGTAATAAAGTTGCTGTGTTAGCATTACCAGTAGTGTTAGCTGCATGATTTGGAATATCTGCAGATACGATTGCACGATACTGAGCTATACCAGCTGTTCCTGAACTTGGTCCAGCTAAAATAAAATTAGGATTTACCAAACCGGACAAACCTGCAATGGTATAATTAGGGACATTGATACTTTGTCCATTTAAAGTAGCTAAACCTGAATTTCCAGTGGTTGTTAATGCATTCAAACTAGTTGTATAAGCCGTATTAAACTGATCAAATTCTGTTTTACTAATTAAGCCTGCCGTGACTGAACTTGTATTGGCCATCGGTAGATTAAGTGTATGGGTAGATCCAACAGCAGTCCAATTAGGTGCTAATCCAGCATTGGATGGGGTACCAAAATCTTGTATTTGAGCAGTTAATCCATTGAATTGATACAATTGTGCATGATTGGTCACATTGGCTAAACCCACTTTAGATGCCTGTATACCCGCCGCAATTTTCACATCAGTGATAGAGGCGTCTGGTATGCCAATAGCCGAAACCTGATTGTCAATATAATCTTTCGTTGCTTTAACAGACGGATACATTTCATCTGTGTAATCTAAAAGGGCGTTGATATTCGTTGACTTATTAGCAATAAACTCTTTTAAAACAAGTTGATTCGATAAATGAATCGTGTCTGCTGGAATTAGACGTGCATTAATTCTATTGGATAAATGGATTGTATCTGTAGGATTAATTTTAAAATCTATACGATTTGACAAACTCAATGTATCTGCATATTGAAAGTTTTTATTGATCCTATTGGACAAAGAAAGGGTGTCAGCATATTTTAAGCTATTGTCAATCCTATTTGACAAGGACAATGTATCAAATGTTTTTTCATTCAATTGATGGACGGTGATGTATTTATTACCACTATCTGATACAGTGATTTTAGTATTTAAGATAGAGTCTATATATTTTTTATCAAAAGTTGCGATTGATTTGATATAAGGTGCCAACATCTTTGTGGTATCGACTATTGACAATTTAAACTGTAAACTATCTTGAAGCGCCGTCATGACTGTTTTTTTAGCATAAAAAGACAACATCGAAGATGTGTCTGTACTATTTAACTTGAGGTCTAATTTAGTGCTAAATTGAACATCTACTCCCCCAGCTGCAAAACTATACATGGCATAGGGCACTACGCCAAATGCAGTTGAACCTAAAGTAATCAGGTGTTGTTTATAATCCCAATTAGGCAAGGGCGCCTCTGGCGCAATCGCCATTTTAATGCTTAATAAATAATTTCCTGTTGACCAGTCAATTTGAGACAATTGACGATACTTCCCTCCGATATACCTGCCATTACCAATCAATATTGAAAACAAACCCCACTCGTCTGTTTTAGTTTGATGTACTTCGTCGATTAAAATTAAAGCAGGTTGATCCTTCGCAAGGAGTTCAAGTTGAACATAGATATCTCTTTGATTCACAAAATTGCCAGCATAATCTTTTGCTACCCCTTGGAATGGGATACCAAGTGTTTGTATTTGACTATTTCCAAAAAATGGAACCAATATAAATAGTGCTAGGCCTAATATATACGTCGTATAGGAAATTAACTTAGCAGAGATCGATTTAAAGAGTATATTCATCTTTGTAAAATGAAGCAAAATCTCTTGTAAAAGAATGAGGCATGAACCTCAATATTGAGATGTAAACCATGGCGATATTTACAATCTCAAATGAAATATAAGATAAATACGCTGGTATGGCCTATCCTACTATTACTACCCCTCTTTGCAAATAGTCAAAAGACGTATACTAAAGCTGCAATAACACTAAAAACATTAGGCTTAAATGTTGACTCCAATCTAAATTTACCCTTTTCACAGGCTAAACAACTCATGTCCGTTTGGGATAGTTTATATGATATTGGCAAGAAAATTCATATTACAAACACACTATCAGATCCTATTTGGCTAAATCTACTTGAGCAAGAAATTGAAAGGGCAAAAGCGCAACAGGATACAAAAACCCTACATCAATTAAATTACTATAAAGGTCATATTTATCATTCGCAGAAGTTATTCTCCAAATCTATACCAATTCAAGTTCAACTGATTCAATCAAGTCAGGACTTAACCAATAATCAATTACAAAAGACATTAGCAAAACTTGAGAAAGCTTATATACAAACGAATGATTTAGAAAAAGCGTTGGCAGTTCGAAAAATTCGCCTAAATAAAGGTTTCATCATTGGATCCTATGATATTTACCAGGATTTTGAATTACACGAATTGGCATTAAAAGAGTTTTTAATCTATGAAAATAAAAAACCTCTAAAAATTGCCAATCAATACAAATTCTTTAGAGTATTAGGGACACTTTATTTGGAGTTAGAAAACATAGATAGCGCTAGAAAATATTTTAAGGCAGGATTGGATCTAGCACAGCAAAATTTAGTCAACGAAAATCAACTAAAACCAACTAAGATTCACTTGCACGCTCAGGCAAGCTTTAAAGGCTATTTAGGAAGGTGTTATATGATGGAAGGCAACTATCCAAAAGCGATACAATTGTTAGAATTTGATATTAGATCTAGCGAGAATGATGAAAATAATAAGATCTTTAAAATGATCCATTTAGCAAATTGCTACTTACAATTAAATGCAACTCATAAAGTAACCAGCTTCATCAAAACACTTAGTCAACTTACCCTAGATAAAGAAGATAAAAGGATGCTCATTAGATTAAGTGCGTTAAAAGCTGCTTATTATCAACAAAGAAATCAATTTGACTCTGCCTACCTCTATGCCAATCAATATATTCTACTCAAAGATATACAGACCGAATCGATCCGTAAATTTCAAGCTATACTACTACTAAGCAATATAGAAATAGATGCCAGGAAAAAAGACTTGATAATTACCAAAGTGAATCTTGAAAAAGAAAAATCAGAAAAAAAAGCACAATTAGCCTTTTTATGGGCAACGATTATTGTAGCTGTTATGGCTTCTGTAAGTCTCGTTATCTTATTTGTGAATAGTGTTCAAAAAACTAGAAGTAGGTTATTGATTGAAAAGAAAAACGAAGAAAATGAAGTTTTATTAAAAGAACTACACCATCGGGTAAAAAACAATCTTCAAGTAATATATAGCTTGATCAATTTGCAGAAAAGAAGGCTAGAAACCCCCGAGCTAAATCAATCCCTTTCGATGGTACAAAATAGGATTAAAACCATGTCCTTAGTGCACCAAAACTTACATGAGAATGAAAGTTTTAAAGAAGTCAATTTGGCATCCTATATTAAAACTATTTCAGATTACTTACTATCCTTGTATTTGAACGAGGAAAAAGACATTAGTATACTACTGAACATTGACCCATCTATTGAAATGGCGATGGACCGATCCATTACTATGGGTTTACTCATGAATGAAATCATCTCTAACAGTTTAAAATACGCCTTTAAAGGCAGGACATCAGGGCTCATCTCAATTGAGTTACAGCGCATACAAGACGGATTTCAAATGAAGCTAAGTGATGACGGGAATGGGTTCAACCCAGCCGACATTAAAACAAAAAGTTTGGGCATGTACCTCATCAAAAATTTAGTGAAACAAATTCAAGGCAGGTATGAAATTGAAAATTTTAATGGCACTACTTATATCATCTTTTTTAAAGCATAATCATGAACAAAAACAATAAAATATTGATTCTAGAAGACGAACTCATTGTCGGTTTGGACTTACAAGAAATACTCCTTCATGAAGGTTATAAAACGAATCTTGTTCATTCCTATGAAGAGGGGATGCTTGAATTAACAACTTTTCAGCCGCAGCTTTTACTTTGTGATATCAATTTAAACACCAAAACAAATGGAATAGATTTTGCCAAAGAAACCATCATGCTTTATCCATTTACAGAAGTGATCTATATCACCAGCTACGCCAGCATAAAGTATACAGAAGAAGCAGATGAGACAGAGCCGATCAATTACATTGTAAAGCCATGGAATGAAGCACAAATTAAAGTGGCCATTCGCATTGCATTCAAGTACATTGATTCAAAAAAAGAAAATATGCACTTAATGGGCGAATTAAGTCATTCTGAATATAGAATACTAAGTTTGATTGCCCAGCAAAAGACAAGCAAGGTGATTGGCGAAGAACTATTTATTTCTGAAAAAACAGTCCGTAATCATCGTTACAATATCAGTAAGAAACTAAATCTAGAGAATAACAATAATAATTTGCTTAAATGGGCCATTGCCAACTTTAGCAAGTAGGATAAGGCATAGGCCCCACATTATTATTAAGATAATTCAGTCTATTTGTTAGACTAAATCTTACCCTTTGTTACCGCATTTGAACTTCTATAAATCTAGCATTTACCTACTTCTTATTTGTTTTGGACTAAGTTCAATCAATAAGGTTTATAGTCAAGGTCTTTCGGTTCAGGAAAAAGACGCACTTTATTTATCCAATCAGTGGAAAGATATCTGGAAAAAGCTACTTATAAAAAAGACCTACCTACAGGTTGGATTACAGTATTCTATTGAAAAAGTAAATACAACAGCTTACCAAAGTCCATTTATATATGCTAGTAATTATGACGAAGCATTTCCAATTGGCGTTAAAATAGGTGCAAGCTGGGATATAGCTTATAATAAACAAAACTTATGGAGCATCCATACTTACCTGAATTACCAATCCAGCAAGATCAAACAAATCGATACAGAAAAGTTTTCACCTCTTATCTCCAATTACTACGCCTACCCTATTAAAAATCCAAGTTGGTATGCTGGCATGCAACTCTTCTACAAAATACCCCTTTTCAATAGTAACAATGAAATGGCTCGTATTCATTGGCTGATAGGACCAGGCTTTGACTTACAAATCAGCCCTCAAAACATCGATCAAAAACAATATAAAAAAGCAAACTATTATTTTTTAACAGGCAATACAGGATTCGAATACTTAGTTCAACATAAGAAACGGATAGGGTTTTATTATCAATTCGGCAGGAATACACTAAATAGTCAAATTAAGGCGCAATTAGCTGCATGGCAATTCAACTTTTTCATCCCCATAGAAAAAAAATCATGCATCTAAAGTATTTATACCTTTTACTCTTTTTATGCCTCTTTGCATGCACAAAAGACATGGACCAATCCAAACTTGCAAACAACATGCTTTCAGGTAAAACCTGGTTTCTAGATTATACATTACAAAATAATGAAACAAAGTCATTTATAGGCAGGAGTACTTATTATATACAGTTTAAAGAAGATGGAAGCACCATAGATGCAGATGGCATCATTGGAAGGTATGAAGTTGTAAAAAACAATACTCAATTGGCTTTATTGGTAGTGGGTAAAACACAAAATGGAGTAGCCACCAATTATACTTACCAAATTGACAAAATCGGATACACTAATGTAATTTTTTCCTATACTCAAAACAGTATATTCATCCAAAAAATATTTAGTACAACACACTAGTGCGTTATTCAACCATGTACATATTATGCTTGTTGACAAGCTATACAACTATTTGTAAAAGCCAATCTATGACCTTTCAAATCAATAGTATTGTAAGCACGCGCAATTTGGTTAGTAGTAGTCTTTCTTTTCAATTCGCCGGGAATGCCAATTGTTTATTTGTGGCCAATGGATTATCTATCTATCATCCAATTGCTACCAATACAGCATTTCAGTCAGGATGTATTGTACCAATTGCTTTCAATCAATATGGTTTAAAGGTATCTCCTCAGCCAATGAACAACTACTTACGTATTCAATTAAAAAAGCAAACCGCTCCTAATACTATATTTATCATTCGATTGTATGACTTAATTGGAAGGATTGTTTTAGAAAAAACACAGTCAGGTATTGACTTCTCTGGAGGAGTCATCATCCATACTGGTCAGCTGCCCATTGGTAACTATTTTGTACAAGTACTGTCTGCAAGTACTTTAGATGTAACGCAGGTCATCAAACAAGACTAGCCTATTTTGAAAACGATTTCATTTGTACTGTGTTTATTTTTTTGTTGCATTCATACTATCAATGCTCAAAATATCCCTTTGGGTATCCCCTTTCAAGCTATTGCTAAAGATGAAGCGGGCACACCTGCCAATGAAAGAACCATTTATGTTCAAACAAATATTATTGCTAAATCCATCACAGGAAATACGATTTTCACAGAAGTACATACTACTAAAACAGATGAAAGAGGTGTATTTTCCATCCTGATTGGAGAAGGCAATGTAGCTACAGGCAATATTCCATCCTTACATGCGCTTAACTGGGAAGAAGGTCCCTTCTTTCTTGGCATTCAAATTGCTATGATGCCGAATAATCCAGTAGAAAATTGGACCTATCAAAATAATTGGATCAATATGGGCACAACTAGTTTTGGGATTGTTCCCTATGCTTTTTATGCTGCTCAAACAAGTGGACTTCAGTTAAAATTAAATGCAACCGATACCGTTCAAATGTTACGTAATTATGTGAAAGCTCAAGTGATTCATGTATTAGATAGTGCAATAGGATCTAAACTTTCTTACAAGGACACTACCACCATGTTAGCGCCCTATAAAAAGGCATTTACATTAGATACGTTAGCAAATAAAAGCACCTTCACTTATTCAGTTCAATTAGATTACGATAGTTTAAAAAACAAACCCGTCTTGTTTAACAAACAATACGATGCGCTACTTAATAAACCCATCCTTTTTAGCAAAGAATACGATTCCCTACTCAATAAACCCATTTTATTCGATGGCAATTATAGTTCTTTGAGTAATCAACCCTTATTATTTAACGGGGATTATCATAGCTTAACAA
>JACCDM010004955.1_pt1 | contig 13930 bp, 9 predicted proteins | sample 7445851 | NCBI WGS metagenome assembly JACCDM01 (sample SAMN15323438, study PRJNA562643) | freshwater metagenome | isolation source: river surface water | place: USA:Blue River Watershed | collected 2017-08-16
GTCTTTACTTCTTACGAGTAAAAAACTTGCCGAAGGCTGTCTTTACTTCTTACGAGTAAAAAACTTGCCGAAGGCTGTCTTTACTTCTTACGAGTAAAAAACTTGCTAATGTCCTGATACCCTGCTTTAACCATTGCTTTCTTTTCACGCCGCTTTTGTTCCTCTTTTACAATATCGCCGAAGATCTCTTTTTCAGAATCCTTCATAACTAGATCAAACACCTGACATACTGGATTCATTATTTGATTTGTAATATAGTGTAAATAATCAATTGGCATGTTGTTCTTAATTGCGTAATCAGGATTCTCAATCTTGTCACCTTGTAGTACCTTCTTTTTCTTTTTGCTACCCTTGGTACCCTTAATTTCCGTCTCCTGTTCCACATAGACAAATGGGATACGATCATTAATCATTGGCTTATTTCCCGGTTCTCGTTCACCTATCCGATCAGCTAGTACCTTATGGGCAATACCATCTGGGTTTTTATAACTATCTTTCAGTGTTTTACTCATAATAAACTTATCGATACCATATCCACCAGCTAGGATTTTCTTACAAGCCTCCTGAATAAAACGAATTGCCTTTGGTACATCATTTTCCTTCAAGAGAATTTCAATCGCCTCTCCAAAAACATGTTTTACAATAGGGGCGTTGTCACGGCGCTTCAATACGATACCCATATACTTAATAGTACATTTAGGTGACTTTCCGGTATAATAGAAACCTACATACTTCTTTTTAGCACATAGGATCATAGGGCAAATCACTTTCTCAAACTCTAAGTTATGTGGCTTCTTTAATTGCTGCGAAATCCGCCCTGCTGATTCTTCGCATAGATCAATGGCCCTGTAAATGGCATCTAGCCCCGATAGTTCACCTACAGGAAACTTGATGAATATACTGTCCGTGTCTCCATACACTACTTCAGTGCCAGGATATTCGCGTTCTACAAAATTCTTAGCAAACATAATGTTTTTCCGGCCCGTAGCAGTAGTAGCGGCAGCAATAAACTTTAAGCACAGCTGTGAAGTACTAGCACCGGTCACACCATAGAGACTATTGGCAGTTACTTTATAAGCCAATTGTTGCCCCTCAAGTACCTTCCATTTTTGCGGGTCCTTAATGCTCTTTTGTTTGCTACGTACATCCTTACGGCACTTTAACAGTACCTCTAGGATTTCAGGTAGTACTCCACGTTCACCGTCCTTAGGTTGTACGAAGCGTACTACTTGTTGGCCATTTACATTATCCTTCTCGTCATAGAGGTCCCACTTAATGTCCTCAAATGTATGACCCTGACTTTTTAGGAGTGCCGCACCCTGTTCACCCTGATACTTGGGGTCTAGACACACTGTAGTATGACACAAGTTTTCACTAATCATACAGCTAGGATAGAGACTATTGAAATCCGCAACAGCGATAGGTTCCTTTCCAAAATAAATACCTACTTTTGGGTCTAGTACGAAGGCGCCTTCGTAACTATCATCCTCTTCACCATCCTCTTTTTCCTTGTGCTTAATAACAGGAATACAATAGCCGCGTTCTTTAGCACGTTTAGCCACAAAACTAAATAGCTTGATGCCTTGACCGCGATTAAAGATAAAACTAAGTGGTACACTATTAACATTAGCCATAGCAACAGAGTTAATAATGATATCTAGTTTATATAAGAGCCGATTACAGAGACGACAATCCTGTAGACAATACTTGGCAATAATGCCACGATGGATATCGTCTTTCTTTTGGTACTGGAAAATCTGTTGTGGATCAATATCATCCTTGCCTTCGGACCATGAGTACTTCCAACCGGCATCGGTGGAGATGTGGTCATTAATGAGGAATCGGGAATTCTCTAAATCTACTTCGAGGATTTGAATCTTTTCGCCACCCTTGTATTTGTCTTCGTAGACATAATTGTTTTTCTGCATCGTAATATAGTTATCCGGTTGGATACCTTCACTGATTTCACTATAGAGCCAGGTACCACGACCCGATAGATCGGGCTCTACTTTCTTTACATCACCGCGCATAAAGTTGTTGACTACGGCATCTAATTTGTAACTATCTAGTTGGTGATTGCGGCGCATATACTTCATGGTATCAAATGCTACACGGCCTGGAATCTCAATATATTCGTTGATAACCGTACCCATGGCACTACTAGACAAATCCTGCTTCTTATAGAGGCAGACATAGTCTTTCATACGGCTCATCTTAAGAAACTCTTCCTCAATACCTAACTCCTTGGCCCGTTGATACATAAACTTCATATCGAAACCAAAAATATTATAGCCGGTTAGCACATCGGGATCGAGGTCAATCATGAGCCGGGTGAATTCCAGGAGTACCTCTTCTTCCGTATCGAAACACCAAATAATAGCATTTGGCTTCTCGGGAATAACAGCGGATTTAAGAGTAAAAATGATGTCTAATTTGGTATCTAGGCCGTAGATTTGTACTGTAGTACCGATTTGGATACATTTATCACCTTCTAGGAGTGGTAGGAGGTCATTCAGTGCTTTAACTAGTTCATCACGAATCTTATCGAGTTGTTCATCAATACCCTTTTTATCTTTATTATCAGCAGCACGCCGCTCTAATGTTTTATCGGATAGCTTGTTAAAATATTCATTGATAATAGTGGTATTTGTCTTTGTGAATTTGTTACTAAAGAACCTCTTAGGATCACTAATAGTTTCTTTAGTAACTAGGTGGCCACATGTAACTTTCTCAATGATGTAATCCCGCACATAGTCTTCACCTATATCATCGTTCATGATAAACTCATCTAGAAGCGGATTTACAATTTTACTCCAATCCTTAATAGCTAGTGGAAAGCCACCATCGCTACTATCACATTCAATATCAAAAGCTGCCTCGAAAATCCGCGCTACACTATCTTCCGGCTTAGAACTTACAGACTTCCAATTAGCCTCTATTTCAAATGCGGTAGTAGAGAAGGCGTTGGTCTTGTTATACTCGTATTCAGAGATTTCTAACCAGCCACAAGGTTGGATGTCTCGCCAGTGGAAAAATCGAATCATCGAGTCAATATTAGATTCGTAAACATTGAATTTGAGTTTAGTTATATGATAGGTTGATGGGTGAATTCGCACCGGTTTCTCTAGTGCCCAGGCGTAAGCCTTCATAGCATAGGTGTTACGAAATGTAAGACGAGCAAATTTAGACTTTTGCTTGTTTTGAAAGCCCCAAAAATCAATCTTTTGGCTAAAACTACAATCAATTAAGTCTTTCTTATAAAACTCGTACATATTTTCACCACTTTTACTCTTGTTAAAATTAGACTCGATACTTTCATCTAGAATCCTCTCAAATGTTGACTCGCTCATTTTTTCAGGGAGCTTCACATAGAAATAGGGAGTATAATCGGTAAATCGAGCCGTAATGGTCTCGCCGCGTTCTGTAATGCCATACATGTAGATAACAAACTGTGTTTCTACCTTTTCTTCTACAGAGTTGTCATCGTCTTCATCTTCGTACTGTACAGTAATCTTTTCATTACGACTATACCAATCCATAGCCTGAACTTTAATAGGTGAGCCCGTACGAAGATGTTTTTCGGTAACAGTCTTCTCATCGGCATCTAGGTAGCAGTAACGGCTACGTTTGTAGAGGTCCCTAGTGTATTTCAAACCTTTATCGCGACTAATCTTATTTTTCTTGGCCACTTCCCCTTCGGGGAAGATTTGTAGGAGGTTGTGAATATGCTCCATTCTGAGTAGTGTTATGATTGTGTACAAAGTTTAAATCAATTTAACGCTTTTTTGAAAAAGTGTAAGTCAAAAGTGCTTTTCTAAAAAGTTTAATCACTATCGTCTAAATAACAAGCACCATTAACATTATCCAAATAGTTTTCGAGAATATGAACAGCGTTCTTAGTATTAGTATAGGGTGTGTTTTTAGATAGGCAATCGTAGTATAATTTTACCCTGGAATCACATTTGATTTTGCTATAATCGATACCAATCAAGTATAGGCCATCCAGTGACTTGAGTCGGCTAAGTGTTACATAAGCTTGAGCATTACAAAAGGCATCCCGTAAATCCGTAATAGCATGTGTTAATGTAGACCCTTGACATTTATGAATCGTAGTAGCCCATGCTAGTACTAGGGGTATTTGTACACGGCGAATAATACAAGTTTGTGTTTGGCATTCAAACGTATTTGGTGTAATAGTTAGGCGTTTTCCGTTGTCAAACATTACATCTGGATTACCACCAGTGAATCCAATGATTATACCACGGGAGCCATTAACTAAACCCTTTTCGGTGTCAATGTTAACACTTAACATAACTTGAGCCTGCTCACATAGTGTTATTTTTTTAGGTGAACGTTCCTCTAATGTTTCTGTATCTTTAGCCGTAGCATTTTTGGTAGTTTTGCTACTAAATTCATATTTAGTATCTTTGGCTGTGAAAATTCGCTTTTCGTATTTTAGTTCATCTAGTTTGCGATTATTGGTCTCCTCAACAGTTTTCCGATGTGGGTATAGAATGGTTGGTTGAATTGGCCCTTCGGTAGTCTTATTACGCCGACCATCAAGTGCCAAACGAGATGTTTCACTAACAATACCCAAACGGATTTCACTAAGCATTTCGATAAATTCGGGGTTGTCCTGGCGGAGTATCTGGTTTAGGTAAATTGTGTTGCTAGCCAGTTCCTTTTGCCATAGAGGTGATTCGAAGGCATAATTGCCTTTAATAGGTGCTAATTGGGCAAAATCGCAACAAAAAATAACTTGAATGCCGCCATAAAACTCATTATTTCCTCTAATTTTACAAAACACTACATGTAGCAATTCAAACATTTCTTGATTCATCATACTAACCTCATCAATAACTAATACTTGTGTATTAGTCCAACGTTCTAATACTTGCTCATTATTACGAATCATACCGACCATGGTTTCAATACGACGGTCCATCAGGCCTAGGCCGGACCACTTATGTAATGTTTGTCCACTAATAAGACTAGCTGCTACACCTGTCATAGCGGTGATAGCACAGGATATGTTTCTACTTTTACAACTCTCTACAATATGTTTAATGATGTAGGATTTTCCCGTACCACCAGGGCCAGTTAGGCAAAATGATTGGCCGCTTAGGAATAATTCAAATGCTTCTTGTTGGGTAGGTGTTAGTGGGGCAAGTGTCTTTTTTTTAGGTTCAATAGGGACTGGATTGATAACTGGACTATGATTATCAATTGATTCTAATTCTGGTTTAGATATTAGGTTTGATTGTTTAAGCCGTGATAAAATACCACCTTTGCTTCTTCCTAATACTTCCGCAATTTTTGAAATACTATTACCTTCTTGAAACATTCTTTTTAAATTATCTTGTTCTTGAGATGTCCATGGTGTACCAGCCTTAATACTCTCTTTTTTTATTTCCTCTACAGAGTTACTACTAATTATATCCTTTGTCAATATTTCGGTTAGTTTTCCTAATTTATCCAAAAGGCCTGTTATATTACCATTATTATACATTTCTTGTAAATTTTCCAAACATGCTAATGGTGATTTGTTAGTATTAGAACTACTGTTGCTACTATTAGAACTAGTAGTTTGTGTATCATCCGAAATAGCATCTAATATATCTTTGGTGATTGATTCACTGGCTAGTCTAAGTTCATACACAGTATTTGTATCATCAATAATATAGTTTTTACCATCATATTCAATCCATTCACGAATACCAGTTTCTGTCATCTTAGAGGTAGTTTAAAAATAAGGTTAAATGCTTAATCAATTTAAACCATTTTACAAAAGTGTTTAAAAAACAATATTATACTATTACATATATATAAGATGGCTAATAATAATGATGAGTTTATATATCAACCTATGATAAGCTACTTAGGTAACAAGCGGAAACTAATAGGTCATATAGAGAAATATCTGGTTAAATGTAAGCCTAAAACGGCTCTAGATGGCTTTTGTGGCAGCGGTGTTGTATCAAGAATGATGAAAGGTCATGTTAAACGGTTATATGTTAATGATTTAGAACCGTATTCTATAGCTATACAACGCGGTTATTTACCTAATATTACTAATGGTGAACGAGAGAAACTAGAAGAGTTTATAGAATCTCTAAATGTTCGAGTAGATGAACTAGTAAAGAGCCGTAAGAAACCGGGAATATCTGTAATAAGCCGCTATTATTCCCCTAAAGACTCTAATAGTATTCTAGAAGGTGAACGTTGTTTCTATAGTACTGAAAATGGATTACGTATTGACCATTATATTAGCTTATTGGCCTCTCTCTCCTCTACAGCACCTAGTAGATTTATAGATGCCGCTATAGGTAACCTATTAGTAAAATGTAGCATCCATACTAATACTAGTGGTGTATTTAAGGCATTCTATAAGGTAGATGGTGTAGGTCACTGGGGTGGTTATAAAGAACATGATTTACAACGTATTCTTAGACCTATTAGACTAGAGTGTCCTATATATTCTAAAGGAGCAGATGTAGAATACCATATAGGAACCATAGATAGCTTTTGGCATTCCTATAGTGATACATTAGGACCTGTAGATTTTACCTATTATGACCCACCCTATAATCAACATCCATATGGTAGCAACTATTTTATGCTTAATGTTATCTATAGGGCCATAGTGGAACCTGATTATGTTAGGAATCTATCTATAGACCCTAATAGTGTTTCTGGTATTCCTAAAGACTGGACTCGTAGTGACTTTAACTATGAGAAATCCGCACTAGCGGCCATTAGAGATATGATAGATAATAGTAACTCTAAGGACATAGTAGTTAGCTATAATGATGGTGGTATAGTTAGCAAGGATGATATACTAGAGATACTAGGTTCCAGGGGTAGGGTCGAGGTCGAGGAAATTTGCTACAAGAACCTAAACTCGCGACCTAATAAGAAAATGGGCGATAAAGTAAATGAGTATTTATTTTATAGCACACTAGATTAGTACTACACTAGTACAAAATTGACACCAGTATAGATGATACCTAGACACACACAAACACACCACAATACAAAATGAGCTCTTTCGATCGCCGCATCCAGCTTCAGGAGAAGTATGTCGCCAGCCAGTTCTCCGCCATTCGTAACAACCCGCTCAGCAAGGGCTTGAGCGACCACCAGATCACGGGCCGTCTTCGCGCCGACTACCACGGGCTTCCCAAGAGTAGCAACGACTATGCCGACAGCACCACCTGGGGAAAGCTCACAGGTGGCCGAAACTAGACAAGCAGCACCTCGACATCCTCGTAGCCAAGTTTTTCAAGTGTTCTTTTCCCTATCGTAGCTCGTTTTCCGGAATTACAATAAACTACTAACTTTGTAGCCCTGTCTACATCTAATGTGTCTAGCTGGTCATAGGGGATGTTTATAGAATTTGGTAAATGATTTCTCAACCATTCCTGCTTTGTACGCACATCGATTAATATGCGTGTTGGCTTTGATTTGTAGATGAGTACAGTAAACATGATAAATACTACTATAGATAGGTATAATAAATACATCTATACTAGTATTAGAATTAGTTTTGATTTAGAGTATTTGTAAATTACTCAATATTTCCTTGGCTACTTTGTTCTCTGGGTGTAACGTCTCTAGTACCATATTGTTGACACGCATTAATCCATGTTTCTCTTGTAGTACATTGTATAGTATATCCTTACCGTTATACGGTATTGCGTGTACACCCTCTAAACGACCTAAAAAGTGTTTTGCCTGTACAAGTTTACCCTTATAGAGCACCTCGTGACCAGGTGTCATTATAGTACGCTGTGATGGGATATTCATACCAAGAGTATACTTTTCAAAACATATAAGATGCTTCTCGGGAGTAATCGTCTTTGTAATAGCTAAGATACGTCTATTGTTAATAGTATGTTTTTTTGGATCTATTTGTTCAATGTTGATAATACCCTGATCTGTGACGATAGGAGTACCCGCCGGTAAACATATTGGTTCTGTTGTAGTTGTTGTACTAGTTGTACTAGTTGTACTAGTTGTACTAGTTGTCGTAGTTCTATTTTCACCTATATATTTTATTAAATACATATTAGCTAAATCATTGCTGTCTTCTGTATAACCACCACCAATTATATCACCATTAGTATATATAGCCAAAGAATTACCGAATATATCTTTTCCTGTTGTAAATGTTTTAGTAACATACCCATCTGGGCTATTAAAACTAGTATCCGGATCACCATTTGACTTATATCTTGCTATAAACATATTCTGAATATCTGCATTATCGATAGTACTGCCAGTTACAACGATATTACCATTAGTACCTATAGTAACCGAACGCCCATTTGTATCTTTTCCGGGTGTAAATTGTTTAGTGATATATCCAACGCCAGCAAAACTAATATCCGGGTCACCATTTTGTAGATATCTTGCTGTAAACATATTCTGGATATCTGCGTTATCGATAGTACTGCCAGTTACAACGATATTATTACCAGTATCTATAGTAACTGAATATCCAGTTGTATTCTTTCCTGGTGTAAATGTTTTTGTAACATAACCATAAGGACTATTAAAACTAGTATCTAGGTCACCATTTTGTAGATATCTTGTTATAAACATATTCTGGATATCTGTATTATCAAAAGTAAAACCAGTTACAACGATACTATTATCAATATCTATAGTAACTGAAAATCCAAATGTACTCTTTACTGGTGTAAAAGTTTTTGTAACATAACCCTCAGGACTATTAAAACTAGTATCTAGGTCACCATTTGGTAAATATCTTGCTGTAAACATATTCTGAACATCTGTGTTATCGATAGTTAAACCAGTTACAACGATATTACCATTAGTATCTATAGTAACTGAATATCCAATTGTATTCTTTCCTGGTGTAAATGTTTTGATAACATAACCATCAGGACTATTAAAACTAGTATCCGGATTACCATTTGGCTTGTATCTCGCTATAAACATACTCGAAATATCCGCTTCATCGATAGTATAACCGGTTACAATTATGTTTCCGTTTTTATCTATAAAAACACTTTTACCTAATGTGTCTTTTCCGTCAGTAAAAGTTTTGGTAATATAACCAACGCCGGCAAAACTAGTATCTAATTTACCATTTTGTAGATATCTTGCTATAAATAAATGTTGTACATCAAAAGCATCATTTGTTACACCTGTTACAACAACATTACCATAAGTATCTATAGCAACCGAATTAGCAATCGTAATCTTTCCGGGTGTAAATGTCTTAATAACATAACCATCTGGTGTATTAAACGTAGTATCTATACTTCCAGCACTCATTATATATCTATATTATATATTTATTATAATTTTTTATAAATATATATTATTTTCAAACCAGTCTAATTCGAATCGGCATCATTCGAGACTTGAGGAGCAAGACAAAGGTTAATGTTACCTAAGCTAGCTACTTGGTACTTCACAATAATCGGATAGTCATTCTTAAGCATAATCTCAATGCTATTCGAAAGATTAGTACACTTGGTAAACATTACTAGATGCTTTAGCGAAAAGACACCTTGAATAATGTGGCTTTCATCGTTCTTCTCAAACTTTGTACCAGTATTCTCACCTACAATCGTTTCTTGTTCAGCAAATTCGCCCATACAAGTAAAGATGAGCTGCTTACCGATACTACGAATCTCTACCTTTTCACCAATATTTACCATGTCTTTACAGAGCTTTTGAAAGCCACCACTAGGCATCGTGATAACCGATTCAAACTCCGTAGGAGGAATCTTAATATTGTCTTCATTTAGGTCAATAAGATTGAGCTTGTAGTTAGTAATGGTATTCTTTTCACCGTTTTCAATAGTGATAAGCAGTACATTACAGTTCGATTCATCGAGCGAGAGAGTTAGTGTATCATTCGTAGTCATCGTGCGGATAAGCTTGAAAAAGTTTAACATATTAAGACCAATTACTGTCTTTTGCTTACATTCGTATAGTTCAAAGTTTTCCTTTTCGAGCTTGAGATGAACTAGAACAGTGTGACTATTGTCCATAGCAATAGCACGAATACCCTTAGCATCAAACTCAAAGTTACATTCGGTAAGAATATCCTTTAGGGCCTCTACAAGAGTCTTAAAGGCCGAGGATTGAACCGTCTTTAGGATAAAGCGATATTTAGTCATTTAGGGATTTATTTATATTTGTTAACAAATCTTTAAATTGTTGATGGACTAGTACAAAACAACCGCAAATTATTGTTTGTCTTCAACCGGCATATCTTTTTTTTCCTCTTCGGGAGCCGCTTCAAATTCAATACCTAATTTCTTCAAATCTTCATCCGGAATGATGTATAGGATTAAATCCCGAAGCGATTTACAGTGAACTTTACGTAAATCCCAAAAGCTAGGAATAGTCTCCTCATCCTTAGAGGCAAAACGACCGCTCACATATACATATAAGAAATCGCGACTAATCTTATCGTCTTTAAAAGTTACAATACCATTAATCTTCTTGTGTTCTGATATAATGTAATGGGTTTCAGTGCGACGAAAGGCATCCTCTTCCTTCTCACCGGTATACCAAGCAGCTAGGAGTAGCTTTTCTTTCGGGAGTTCCTCGTACTCAAAGATAGACGGATAATTGTCATCGAGTTTTGAAGAGCCTGGGTGATTCACTAGGTATTGAAGTTCCATGTTTAGTTCTGGAGTTTTAAGCATTTTCGAACTGTAATAGAGAAAGTTACGAATATCCTCATTACTATAGATACTAGTACTTACGAAACGCTTTTCTCCAGTTTTAGCAATATTTTCGAGGGTCTTCTCAATCTCCTCGTCTCTAGGGGCTTCTACTTTTTCACGAATAGATCCTTCTTCACTCATTATTTAATATTTATAGTATTATTTTAATGTTTAAACGATTTGTGTTTTATTATAGGTTTACAATTGTCCTTATCACACCTCCAGCTCATTTCTAACTCTTTTATGTAGAATAGGGGCTTACAGCCTCGTCCGGCTCGAAGAGCAGGCTCGGCAACTATGTAAAGTCACTTGCTTGACCGCAAATCAACCCTTAGGGAGACTTACCCGCGTTAGGTGCCTTTGGCACTCTACGGTAATTACTTTTTATTTTTTAGTATTTGCCTAGCTACTTTATTTTCCGGGTGTAGAGTCTCTAGTATCATATTATTGGCTTTCATTAATCCATGTTGCTGTTGTAGTACATTGTACAATATGTCTTTTCCATTGTAGGGTATTGTATATACTCCTTCTAGTCTTCCTAAGAAGTGCTTTGCTTGTATTAATTTGCCTCTATATAGTACTTCGTGACCAGGAGTCATAATAGTACGTTTCAATGGGCAATTTATACCTATGGAATTTGCCTCAAAGCAGATAAGATTCTTTTCCGGTGTAATGGTCTTAGTAATAGCTACGATAGGCTTATTGTTAATAGTATGTACGTCAATATCTATTTGTTCAATTGGAATATTACCTTGATCCGTGAGGATAGGAGTACCGGCAGGTAAACATATAGGTTCCGTAGTGGGTGGTAATGTAGTAGGTGGTAATGTAGTAGGTGGTAATGTAGTGGGTGGTAATGTAGTAGGTGGTAATGTAGTGGGTGGTAATGTAGTAGGTACACCATTACCTATATATCTGGTTATAAACATACTGGTTGTATCATCAGTATCAAGGGTTTGACCAGTAACAAGAATTCTATCATCACTATCTATATTAACTGATTTTCCGCTGGTATTCTTTCCAGTTGTATATTGTTTGAAAATAACACCACCGGAGAAACTAGTATCTAGGGTACCATCCGGCAAATATCTAGTTATAAACATACTACTATTGTCATTATTATCAAATGTTTCACCGCTAACAATAATTCTGTCATTACTATCTATGACAACTGAGTATCCAATAGTACTTTTTCCAATTGTATATTGTTTAATTACATAACCATTTGGTGAATTAAATGTAGTATCTAGGCTACCATCATCCAAATATCTGGTTATAAACATACTAGTGGTACCAGCGGTATCAAGGGTTTTACCACTAACCACAATTCTATTATTTCTATCTATAGCAACTGTGTATCCGAAAGTATCCTTACCTGTTGTATATTGTTTAAAAACAACACCACCGGAAAAACTAGTATCTGGTGTACCATCAGATAAATATCTAGTTATAAACATACTATATGTATTAGTATCATTATTGGCACCTACAGAAATAATCCTATTATTATTATCTATAGCTATAGAGAATGCCTCAGTATAATTTATATTAATAGTGCCATAATATCCAAAACTAGAATCTCTAGTACCATCATCTAAAAATCTAATTATAAAAGATATTTCATGAGTGCCCAGAACTATAATTCTATTATTACTGTCTATGACAACTTGTTCGCCAGCTGTCCCACCAAATCCAGCGCTATACTGAAAAAAAATAACACCACCGGAGAAGCTAGTATCTAGGGTACCATCAGATAAATATCTAGTTATAAACATCTTTAGGTAATCAACACCAGTGATAAGAATTCTGTCAGCACTATCTATAACAACAGAGAATCCACGAGTATTCTCTCCAGTTATATATTGTTTGAAAATAACACCACCGGAAAAACTAGTATCTAGGGTACCATCCGGCAAATATCTAGTTACAAACATGCTTCCTCTATCAGTATTATCAAAGGTGGTACCAGTAACTATAGTTCTATTATTGCTATCTATAGCAACTTGTTCTCCAAAAGTATTCTTTCCTTTTGTATATTGTTTAATTACATAACCATTAGGTGAATTAAATGTAGTATCTAAGGTTCCAGCACTCATTATATATTTATATAACATTTTATTATATAAATAAATATTATTCATTAGACTATTCTAGTCAAATGATACTACAATTTTTACATTGTGTTTACAAATACTCTTTGTTGCCGTAATGGTTGACTTCTTTTTACCACCACTACCTGTTGATTTCTCATCAGAACCTAAACTCTCCACGGTACCATCCGTAACAACACTATTACTATCACTACTACTAGGTGTCTTAGGTGTTGGTAGACTATCCAATTTAGTAGTTTTTAAGGTATTGTTCATGTCTTTTTCAATGTCGTCATAATGGTTCATAATATATTCAACGATTTGATTTTCAATGGCCCATCTAAAAAAGTTCAATTGCCCAATGGTCGTTTCAAATCGCTTCCCCTTTTCATATTCGTAATGAATCCGCGAACGGCGACAAAAGGGATCAAATTGTTTTTTCGAATAAGCCTTAAGTTGCGACTTGTATTCTAAAAACACAATAAATGGCTTTCTATTACCATCGCGATTAATTACTAAATTGTGTTTTTTGGCATAATTTGTTACAAACCAGTCAATAATTCGCAATGAGACCTTATATTTACCAGTGATTAAAATACCTAATAGCAAATCGAGATTCTTAGGTTCACTAAAAAAATCTGTGATAGGTATTAATAAGATATCCTGCTTTTTTAGGATAGATATTTGATTGCTCTGACTAACAATTTTACTCATTTTATATGGTATTTAATCGTAACCTTTAAAATGAATTATACATTATTACTTTAAACCACTTTTCATATCCGCCCCTTTGGTACTTTATTGTACTAATCAATAAATTTATCTCAGCCTAAATTATAAGAAAAAAATGGCTGGTACTTTTGATACTACTTTTGGCACAACTGCCCCTGGTTATACTATAACCAATAATTTTGATGGAAATTTTCCTACATATAATTACCAAGTAATAGATAGTAATAATAATATCTATGTTACTGGTTATATAACCATTAATAATATAGATAACTTGGTATTAGCCAAGTATACCAACACTGGTGCCTTAGATAAGACTTTTGGTGCCGGTAAAGGCTATATTATAGGTGACTACTATACTGGAAAAGTTTCATATGGAAATTCCTTAGTACTAGA
>JACCDM010661222.1_pt1 | contig 13930 bp, 9 predicted proteins | sample 7445851 | NCBI WGS metagenome assembly JACCDM01 (sample SAMN15323438, study PRJNA562643) | freshwater metagenome | isolation source: river surface water | place: USA:Blue River Watershed | collected 2017-08-16
CAGAAGTCCAGAATCGATCAACTACCTGTGCCATACCAAGGTCTATTCGGCCACCGCCCGATGCGCATGATTCAATCTCTAGTCTCGGGTGTCTTTTCTTGAGTTCACCGAAGAGTCGATAAATGGCGAGGGTCTGCTTGTGAACAGCGGGTCTTCCCATACTCGCCGGCTCCAGCAAGAATCGATTGTGATCCCACTTTATGTAGTCGATCTCGTTCTCACTCAAAATCTTGTCGACAGCACCAAGCACATATTCATAAGCGGCTGGATTGGTTAGGTCGAGCACTAGCTGGTGACGTCCCTCAAGCGGGATTCTGTCGTGAGCCCTCAGAATCCAATCCGGGTGCTGGCGATAGAGATCACTATCTGGATTTACCATCTCGCCCTCAAACCAAAGACCGAACTGCATTCCGTTGTCTTTGACCTTCTTGATTAGCTTTCCTAGCCCCTCGGGCCAAACAGCCGCAGATACTTGCCAATCTCCCAATCCCGCTCGGTCATTGCGACGAGATCCGAACCATCCGTCATCAAGCACAAATCTCTCAACTCCGATTTTCTTGGCAACATCAGCAAGCTCTGAGAGCTTTTCTAGGTTGTGATTGAAGTAAACGGCTTCCCAAACATTCAAAGTCATTGGTCTTGGGCTTTTTGGATGCGTAGGTCTTGACCTGAGCCAGGTGTAGCTTCGATCCGTTATTCCATCGATTCCATCAAATGAGTAAATCGCGTAAACGCTTGGTGCAAAGTGGGTTTCTCCTGGCTCAATCACTATTTCGCCAGGCAAAAGTAACTCGCCAGCAGAAATGAATTTTCTTCCTGACTGTGCCTGCTCAACCGCGTGCCTTGAATTGCCTGAAAAACCAAGACCCAAAGACCAAACTTCACCGACTTGATAATCGCTTGCCTCGGTCATTGCTAGCTGAACAATTGTGTAGTCATGAGAAGTTCGTCCCTCGCGCACTTCTCTAACCCAATAACCCGATTGAATCTCGCGCCGCTGCGGCTGACGCTCCTTTATCCATCTGCCGGTGAAGTCCATGCTCTGCTTGGCTCGATCGGGCAGGGGCATAACAACTTCAAGTCCTTCAAGATTAAAGGCTTCGCCAGCCAGGTTTTTAACGGACTGCTTCACCTCAAGGACGCCGCCACCGACAAATTCAAACGAAATTGCAACTTCTAATCCCGCTTGGATGTCGTGACTAATTGTTGAAATCTTGGCATCAGAAGTTTCTACTGAAATAAGTGAGAACTTCTGAGAAAAATCTTTACCGGATCTGTGTCCGAGCAGGGCTGGTCGAGCAGTATTTCCCCTGGAGTTCTCTCGCCAAACTCCATGGAACTGGTGAGCATCGAGTTCGGCATGGGCAGTCGGTTCAACCTGGGCGCGACGCAGCTCCTCAATGCTTGAGGCAATCTCTCTACCCCAGTGCAGAACGTTTGGTGTTCCGTCTGCAAAATCAATCACCAAGCTCACGCCAGCTTGTTTGATTACGGCAGGGGGAAACACAGAATCCTTCATCTTCCTAGTCTGATAGCCGTTACTGGACGGAGTAAAGACCCCGCCCAGTAACTTCTCAGTTGCTATTCAATTGTCTGCTTTTCCCCTTGAGGAAAAGCCTGTCCGCTCGAACCGACCCTCAAAAACTGACCTTGCAAGACCCGGTTTGATTGGGTCTGAACGAACTGGTCCAATATTCCCAAACTTTTCGAAATAAAAACGACAAAAGTAATCATTCCGTTAGTAAGAATTCGGGCAAAATCGTAAATCGGGTTTAACCTTTTGCCAAGAAAAGGACGTGTCAGATGCTCGCTGCCCAGCGAAAAGCCAAGATCCTCGAGGAGGTCGGCACCCTAGGTGCCAGGCGCATTGCCGATTTGGCCGAAACTCTGGGAGTCTCAGAGGTCACCATTCGCCGCGATGTTGAGCAGCTTGCCGCTCAGGGATTGGTTGACAAAGTTCACGGAGGTGTGACCGCCAACACGCTGTCGCTAACGCTTGAACCCCCATTTGCGGCCAACTCGATGAAAGAGCAAAAAGCCAAGGAGGGAATATCTGCTTTGGCGGCCGAGCTGGTTCGCCCCGGTATGGCAGTAGCCCTGATGGGAGGCTCTTCGGTCTACGCTCTGGCTAAAAGACTCAGAGATATTCCATCTCTCACAATTGTTACGAACTCTGTTCCAATTTCAGATTTGTTTGCACAAAAGCCAAGAGCTGATCAGACCGTGGTGCTAACCGGTGGAGTAAGGACTCCAACGGACTCATTGGTTGGAAACATTGCCACCGAAGTCTTTTCGAGATTCAATCTCGACATTGTGTTCATGGGCACTCACGGTATGGACAGCGAGTTTGGATTTAGCTCACCGAACCTAGTTGAGGCAGAGACTAATCGTGAAGTCATCCGACGCAGTGCCAAGTTTGTTGTCCTTGCTGATCACACTAAGTGGGGAGTCAGAGGCTTTTCATCATTCTCTACATTTGATAGAGCTGATGTAGTTATCACCAGCAAGGGCTTATCCAACAAAGCTCTGGTTGTGCTGCGCTCAAAGGTTAAAGAAGTTCTACTAGCTGATTAGAGCTTTAGCGAAAACAGATGGCTACCAATCGGTTTGCCAAATCTTTGTGCCACATTCGCCAGGTGACCTTGTTCGATAAAGCCATGCTTTTTGTGCAGTGCTAGTGATGCTCCAGCGCCGCGATCAGCAATTACGGCAATCACTTCTTTGATACCAAAGTTTCTGCAGGCGCTGAGCAGTTCTTCCATCAGCCTGCTTCCAAGCTTCTTTCCGGTTGCGGCAGGAGCAAGGTAAATCTGGTTTTCGACGATTTTCATGTGTCCAGTTCGCTGCCGCCATGGGGCCACGTATGCGAAACCCAAAAGCTCTGTGCCACGAGTCATCACCAAGAATGGAAAACCGAGTTTGTTTAGATGTTCGTATTTTTCTTGCCAATAGCCAAGGTCATGCGGTGAGTCATCGAAGGTTATTACTGTGTTTTGAATAAAGAAGTTATAAATGTCTTTTATCTGCGGAAGGTCCGCATCGGTAGCACTGCGAACTGATATTTCGATCTCACTTTTCTCTGATTTCTGCTTGAGTTTTCGAACAATTCGCCATCTGGTTTCGGAATCAACCATTAGCAGCGCCAGTCAATCGGCTGCTCACCTAGTTCAATAAGTGCAGCATTGGTTTTGGAAAAAGGCTTTGAACCAAAGAAACCTCGGTATGAGGACAGTGGTGATGGGTGAGGCGATTGGATGATTTTGGCATTTGGGATCAATGGCGCAATCTCCTGTGCCTTAGACCCCCAGAGAATTGCCACAAGCTTCTCCCCTCGTATTTGATAAAGGTATCGAACCACCTCGGTGGTGAACCGATCCCAACCTAGGTTGAAGTGAGCACCCGTAGCGAAGGGCTGAGTGGTTAGGTGGCGATTTAGCAGCATGACCCCCTGCTGCTGCCAGCTGGCAATGTCGCTCGGGTTTTCAACGCCGACATCATCGGAGAGTTCTTTGAAGATGTTTTGAAGCGAGGGCGGCAAGGGTTTTGTGCCAGGGGGAACTGCGAAAGACAGCCCGACGGCATGGGAAGGATTTGGGTAGGGATCCTGACCAAGAATTAGAACTCGGTAGTCACTGGGTGAGCGTTCAAAAGCCCGGAATACCTGATTTGGGCCCGGAACAAATGGTTGCTTTAGGCGGGAGGTGATTTCCGTCAGCAGACCATGCTGGGCATTGAATAGCGGCAGCCAGTCATCGTGGACGGAATCGAACATGAGCCAATAGTAAAAGTGCAAAGATGATTGCAGAAGAAGGAGTTCAAAATGCCCACACCAGCCGAGCTACTGAGTGAAGCTAGTAAATATGCCGAGACTCTGAGCGGGATTAGAAGGGATCTCCATCGCATCCCAGAGTTTGCACTGGATCTTCCCAAGACTCAGGCCCGCATACTGGAATCAATCCATGGGCTTGGAGAAATAACGCTGGGTAAGTCCCTGACTTCGATCGTCCTTCATATAAAGGGAGCGAACCCAGGGCCGACCGTTTTGCTCAGAGCCGACATGGATGCTCTGAAGGTCGTTGAAGACACAGGACTGGACTATGCCTCAACTAACGGCTTTATGCACGCGTGTGGTCACGATCTGCACATGGCAGGAGCGATTGGAGCGGCGCATCTTCTTGCAACCCACAAGGACAAACTCAACGGCGATGTCATTGTCTGGTTCCAGCCCGGAGAAGAAGGCCACCACGGCGCTGACATCATGATCGAAGAGGGCATGCTTGAGATCACGGGCTCTCGTCCAATCGCCGCCTATGGTCTGCATGTCTTTACTGCCATGCCAAAAGGATTAATTGCATCAAAGAGCGGTCCGATGATGGCGAGCGCCGGTGATTTGCATGTTACTTTCCACGGCTCCGGCGGACACGGTTCGATGCCTTGGATGAGTAAAGACCCTGTCACACCAATGATTGAATCAATTGCTGCACTGCAGAGCCTGCTCAATAAAAAATTCGACCAATTTGATCCAGTAATTCTGAACGTGGGTTGGATTCGTGCCGGAGACGATGCAACCACCAACGTTATTGCCGACACCGCCAGCTTCGGGGCAACCGTCAGAACATTCTCAGAGGAGAACACCAAGAAGCTGCATGAGCTAGCACCTAAATTGATTCACAGTATTGCCGAGGGATTCGGCGTGAAAGCTGAAGTTGAGTTTGGAAGAGCAACCAAAGTCCTGATGAATAACGCAGATGCCGTGAAGGCGGTCGAGGATATCGCCAAGCAACTTGTGGGCGAAAAGGGCTACATGACAATGGAGAAGCCCATCGCCGGTGGCGAGGATTATGCATCAATCGTTGCTGAGGTACCAGGGGCCTTCATCTTTGTTGGCGCCTGCCCTCCCGATGTTGATCACACCAAAGCCCCAACTAATCACTCGGCAAAAGCAAAGTTTGATGATTCAGTGCTTCCACTGTGCTCTGCTCTACTGGCCTCTCTTGCATTCAAGCACCTTGGATAGCAGTGGATTTTCAAATATCTGAAGACTCCGCTCCCTCGGAATTTATCACCGAGGAGCAGCGTCGTCAGCTCGTTGGAAGACCTCCTGCCACTGGAGCCTGGATCGTCGGAGATTCCGTTGGAGATCGTAAGTTCACCACTCCATTCAATCTCGAAGTTGAGGCGGGCTCGGAGCTCAAAGGGGCAAGACTTGCCTTTGAGACGTGGGGTGAGCTCAACGACGCAAAAGACAATGCAGTCTTAGTTCTGCATGCGCTGACTGGCGACAGCCACACAGTTGGGCCGGCCAAGGATGGCCATCCGACTTCTGGCTGGTGGAATGGGGTTATTGGCGATGGCCTGGCAATCGACACGAAGAAGTACTTTGTAATCACACCTAATGCACTGGGAGGTTGTCAGGGATCCACTGGACCGAGTTCGCTTGATGCAAATGGCAAGGAATACGGCCCCAATTTTCCGCAGCTAACAATCAGAGATCAGGCGCGAGCATTCGCCATCCTTATGGATCAGCTAGCGATTGACTCATTCGTGGTCATCGGTGGTTCCATGGCTGGAATGCACGCCTTAGAGCTTGCGATCGAATATCCAAAAAGAATAAAGAAGCTAGGCGTCTTAGCAGCTCCTGCGTATTCAACGGCCGATCAAATAGCGCTAAACACAGTTCAACTGGAAGCCATTAGATCTGATGAGAACTTCCAGGGTGGTCTCTACTACGACGCCAAGCCTGGCTTTGGACCCCACCGCGGATTATCTCTGGCACGGCGCATGGCGCTTTTGAACTATCGCTCGCCTCAAGAGCTCAACGAAAGATTTGGCCGAAGCTGGCAATCAAAAGTGAGTCCTTTGACTGAGCACGGGAAGTACGCAGTTGAAAGCTATCTGGATTTTCATGGCAACAAGTTTGTTAGACGCTTTGACGCAAACAGCTACATCACCTTGGTTAGCGCAATGAATTCGCATGACGTTGGAAGAGAACGAGAGTCAGTAGAGAAAGCTCTTGCATCCATTTCTTGCCCCACCCTGGTCCTTGGGATAAAGAATGATCGACTTTTTCCACTAAGCGGCCAGCAGCTGATAGCGGATTGCATATCGGGAGAATTGATTGGTGGCAAGCTGCAAGTGATTGAAAGTGAATTCGGTCACGATGGATTTTTGATTGAAACCGAGGCGGTTGGCGAAAGACTGAGGCAGCTACTCCCCTAGAGTTGAGCGTGTGAATCTGCTTCGCTCAAAGATAGCCGTTTGTTTCTTTTTTCTATCCGGCGGTAGCGCATTGGCGTTGTGGGCAGTACACATTCCCCTGATTGAAAAATCCGTTGGAATCAACTACTCAGTTCTGGGAGCGCTACTGATGTTCAGCGGTCTCGGTGGTTTTTTGGCAATGCAGCTCTTTGGTTACCTGGTTGATCACATTGGTTCGAAAACTGCGACACGAATTGGCGGAGTTGCAGTTGGGCTATCACTGTTGGGACCGGCTTTTGCCAGCGATGTCGTAACGCTTGGTCTAGCAATCCTGCTTCTCGGCTTTGGAATTGCAGGGGTTGATGTTGCTATGAATGCAGCAGCGCTGCACGTTGAGCGAGAAAACAAAAGAGCCATATTTACTTTCTTTCATCTGTTCTGGTCAGTAGGAGGACTGGTCGGTGCCACGCTCGGCTTTGCAACCATCGGCGCTGGATTTGTTCAGTCTCAAACCCTGACAGTTGTAGGAATCTTCTTGGCTATTGCAGGTTTCTTCATTGCCTCTTGGCTGCTACCGGATAGGCCAAATGTTGCCAGCGGTGATAAGAGTCAGGACCGAGCGCATGGAAAACAAAACCGGAGAGTCCTAGGATTTGTGATTCTTGCCGGACTGATGAGCGCTTCCGGAGCCATTATTGAAGGAGTTGCCCACGACTGGTCTGCTCTATATCTGAGAGACATTCAGCAAACCGATGTGGCGACTGCCGCCTGGGGATTGGTCGCTTTCAACATCGGAATGATCACGGGAAGAATCTTCATCGACAGAATTGTTGAGAGAAAAGGTCGCGGGTTCATAATCACCTGGGGATCTCTAGCGGCAGCATTAGCAATTGGACTGCAGGCGATTGCGCCAAACCTCACCCTCTCCCTGATCTTTTGGTTCCTTCTGGGGCTTGGCATCTCGGGAGTGGTGCCACAGCTTTTTGCTGCCGCAGGTGAGATTGGTGAGGTTTCACACCAGGGAAGAAACATGGCACGTGTAGTTGGCATTACCTACATCGGCGGCCTTGCTGGTCCATCAATCATTGGTCTTTTGACCCTTGCCATTCCGCTAAATTACGCAATTGGTTGGGGTGCTGTTCTGGGATTGTTTATTGTTTTGTCCTGGCCAAGATTGGAAAAACTAAACCGATGAGCAAGTTATTCACTCCAATCAAGATTCGCAATCTCGAGATTAGAAATCGGCTTTGGGTTTCGCCGATGTGCATGTATTCCTGCGAAAACAAAGACGGAGTCGTCGGCGATTGGCACCTTGTTCACCTCGGCTCTAGAGCGATTGGTGGAGCGGGTCTGGTGATGGCTGAAGCCAGCGGCGTTGTTCCTGAGGGAAGAATTTCTCCATGGTGCCCGGGCATCTGGAGCAAAGAACAGATTGGTGGCTGGAAGAAAGTCACTGACTTCATTCGTGAGGCAGGAGCTGCTAGCGCCATACAGCTTGCACACGCAGGAAGAAAAGCTTCTGTCTACAGAAGCTGGTCCGGGACTGGATCTGTTCCGCTCTCAGATGGCGGTTGGCAGTCGTATTCATCAACCGATGATGCTTTTCCCGGTTATGCAGCACCAAGAAAGCTCGAAACCGAAGAGATTCCAAAGCTCGTCGAAAGATATCGAATTGCAGCAGCGCTTGCGATGGAAAGCGGTTTTGATGCTCTCGAGATTCACGCAGCTCACGGTTACCTTCTGCACCAGTTTTTATCCCCACTGACAAATAAACGCGATGACCAATACGGCGGCTCGCTGGAAAACAGAGCACGTTTTCTTCTAGAAATCGTCGAAACCGTACGCACCGAAATTGGCGATGCTCCGCTCATGATTAGGTTTAGTGCCACCGACTATGTCGAAGGTGGCTGGGATGAGAATCAAACTAACCAGGTTGCCGCATGGGCGCATGAGCGAGGGGCGGACCTGCTTGATCTTTCATCCGGAGGATTGGTTATGGGCGTAAAGATTCCACTCGGTCCTGGCTATCAGGTCCACTTCAGCGAGGGGACCAAGAGCGCCACGGGCGCAAATGTTTCGGCAGTAGGACAGATTAGTGATGCCAAACAGGCCGAGGAGATCGTCGCATCCGGAAAAGTTGATGTTGTGATGATGGGTAGGCAGCTACTGAGGGATCCCTATTTTCCGCTTCGAGCAGCTCACGAACTAGGCGCAGAAGTTGCCTGGCCAAACCAATACACCAGGGGTATGTGGCCTAGCGCGTAGTTGAGTCCTGGATTTCTCCGACCAGCACTTCAATTATGTCCTCTAGGAACAAGCAGCCCGTGATCTTGCCATCAGCTGAAAAGGTTCTAGCAACATGCGCTCCGTATTTTCTTAGCTGAGCCAAGGCATCCTCCAGTTCGGCCGCCTCAGAAACGGAAATCAGTGTTCGCATTCTCTTCGACTGAAGTGGCTTATATAGCCTTTCTGGATCATCTATCAGCGCGTCCTTGATGTGCCAGTAGCCAACTAAATCCCCGGCTTCGCTCTTAACCGGATACCTGCTGAAGCCGTGCTCACCGACAGCCTCCTGCAGCATGGCCGGAGTTGCATCAGGCGGAAGTGTAATTAGAGAGTCAAGCGGGTGCTTTACATCACCAACTATCTTTTCGGTGAATTCAAAGGTTTTAGAAATAGTCTCGGAAGCATCCGCAATTGTTCCACTGCGCTGCGATTCTTCCACTATGTCTTCCACCTGCTCAAGAGTGAAAGCAGAGTTTGCTTCATCGCGAGGCGTGAAACCAAAAATTCTGAGAATGCCATTTGAAATCTGGTTCATAACCCAGACAATCGGCTTCACAACCTGGGCGACGAAGTAGAGCATCGGTCCGAGAATTAGCGCTGCCGAAGTCGGTATAGAGATAGCAATGTTCTTAGGAACCATTTCGCCCAGCACCACATGCAAATAGGTAACGAGCAGCAGGGCGATGATGAAGCTGACGACCGAGGTCGTGGCGTAATCAAGACCGATAGCGCTGAGTGGATCCTCCAGCATGTATTTGATGGAAGGCTCCGCCACAACCAGAATCAAAAGCGAAGACACCGTAATTCCAAGTTGCGCAGTGGCAAGCATTAGAGAAACGTTCTCCATCGCTTTTAGCGTCACCTTTGCCGCAGGATTTCCCTTGTCGGCCAGAGGTTCGATCTGGGCACGTCTTGCAGAAATAACGGCAAACTCTGAACCTACGAAAAATGCATTCGAAATTAGCAGCACAACCAGCCAAATCAGGCCCGAAAGATCAGTCATTATCTTCCTCCGAAGGCTGGTACTTGATTCGGTCAACCCTTCGGCCATCCATGCGGATCACCTTTAGCTGCCCGGTTGGTAATTCAACAACATCACCATCTTGCGGAATCTTGCCAAGCTCACTCATAACAAAGCCGGCGATGGTGTCGTAGTCCTCGTCGTCTGAAATCTTCAGTCCAATTTCCCTCAGCTCCCCCGGTCTTGCTAAACCACTGAAGGAAGCAGATCCGTCTGAGTATTGAACGATGTGCGCCTTGGTGCGATCGTGCTCATCAGATAGATCACCAATTAGCTCCTCGACAGCATCTTCGAGTGTCGCGATTCCGGCGGTGCCGCCGTATTCATCTACCACCACCCCAAACTGCAAACCTCTACCTCGAAGCGTAAGGATCAGACGATCCAGGGGCATGGTTTCAGGAACTCTCACGGGCTCAACCATGATTGCGCTCACAGGTACCTGTGCTCTGCGCTGGGGAGGAATTGCGACCGCCTGCTTGACGTGGGCAACACCAACAATGTCATCGGAGTCTTCGCCGAGGATTGGGAATCTTGAGTGGCCACTCTCTCGAGCAAGATCAATGAGGTCCTTTGCGCTCTGTTCCCGCTCGAGCGTATGCATCTGGGGCCTTGGGGTCATGATGTCGCTGGCAAGCAGCGAGGTGAGGGTCAGAGTTTTTTCAATCAGCTTTGCTGTGTCGCTTTCAAGTGTTCCCAGGGAAGCCGAGCGTCTTACCAAAGATGTAAGTTCCTCAGCACTCCGAGCAACCGAAAGCTCTTCCTTAGGTTCGATTCCAAACCTTCGAAGAATAAAGTTTCCGTTGTTGTTTAGAAAAACAATCAGGAATTTGAAGATGAAAGTAAACCCAAGCTGAAAAGGTGCGACGGCTTTCAATACTTTCTTGGGAGCACTGAGCGCCATATTCTTCGGAACCAGCTCACCCAAAAGAAACGATGCGATCGTTGCAATTGCCATGGCTAAAACGGTTGCAAACACTTCCGTACCCGATTCACTAAATCCCAAATAAGAAAGTGACGGATAGAGAAGTCTCGATAGAGCAGGCTCAGAAACGAATCCGGTAAGCAGCACAGTCAGGGTGATACCGAGCTGAGCCGAGGAAAGCTGAGTGGCAGTGGTCGCAACAGCCCGAATCGATAGATCCAGACCTTTTTCCCCAGCCGAGCGCCTTGACTCAAGGTCAACCCGGTCGAGATTGATAATGGCGAATTCGCTGGCCACGAAAAGACCCGTGCCGACAACCAGCAAGACCCCAAATAAAAGGAGCAGGTAATCGCTCAAGCAATCACCTGCGGGCTACGTTTGTCATGCTCCATTTCAAGACAACACTATAGCCCCCCTTGATTCATTAGACTTTAGGGGTTCCGACCCTCAAACTAAGGGAAAAAGTTGTCCTCGAACACCAACGGCAATTCACAGGCAGATTTTGGCGCAAACGAGTGGCTAGTAGCCGAAATGTATGCCCAGTGGCAAGAAAATCCAGACTCCGTAGATAAATCCTGGCTCCCTATCCTCGAGCGCTACCAGCCAGCATCTTCAACCGCTTCCGCGACCGTGTCTGCACCAGCGCCAGTTACGAACACCGAGTCGATCACCATGCCAGTAGCCAAGACCGTTGTTTCCAGTCCAATCTCTGCTCCCGTTCCAGCCAATCTTCCTGCCACCGGTTCTATCTCTGTTGCGCATTCGGAAGAAGAGGCGCAACCTGAGGTAAACATTTTGCGCGGTATGGCAAAGACGCTTGCATCAAATATGGATGCCTCGCTGAGTATCCCAACTGCCACCAGCGTTAGACAGATTCCGGCCAAGCTGCTGATTGATAACCGCATCGTGGTCAACTCACACCTAAATCGCACACGTGGTGGCAAGGTTTCATTCACCCAATTAATTGGCTATGCGGTGGTGCAGGCACTGAAAGAGTTTCCAAGCCAGAACGTTTTCTATGAAGAGGTTGATGGAAAACCAGCAGCCATTACTCCAGCTCACGTGAATCTTGGACTTGCTATCGACATTCCCAAGCCCGATGGCACCAGGGCGCTGCTCGTGCCAAATATCAAGCGCGCACAAAAACTCAACTTTGCCGAATTCGTCTCCGCCTATGACGATCTTGTCTATCGAGCAAGAGAAAACAAGCTGACGGCAGATGACTTTGCCGGAACAACTATTTCGCTCACTAATCCCGGAGGAATTGGAACGGTCCACTCGGTCCCAAGACTGACCAAGGGCCAGGGCTGCATCATTGGCGTTGGTGCTTTGGAATACCCAGCTCAGTTCAAGGGACTATCGGAAGAGATGCTGGCTGAGCAGGGAATCGGAAAGATTCTCACCCTGACATCCACCTACGACCACCGCGTGATTCAGGGTGCGGGCAGTGGTGAGTTCCTAAAGATTGTTGAAGAGCTACTGCTAGGTGAGCGCGATTTCTACGTCAAGATTTTTTCAGATATGCGCATCCCCTACACTCCTGTTGTCTGGGTAAATGACTTCCACTGGGATTTAGCAGATCAATCAGGTAAGAACACCAGAATCCAGGAATACATCAATGCCTTCCGCGAGCGCGGACACCTTATTGCTGACATCGATCCACTGGAATACGTTCAGCGCTGGCACCCAGACCTTGATATCCGAAGCTATGGGCTTTCACTTTGGGATCTCGATAGAACATTCAAAACCGGTGGTTTCGGCGGGAGGGTAAAAGCCAAGTTCCGCAACATGCTTGGCATTTTGCGCGACACCTACTGCCGAACAGTGGGCATCGAATACATGCACATTCAAAACCCGGATGAGCGAAAATGGTTCCAGGATCACCTTGAAGTTCCCTACCGCAAGCCATCCCGCGAAGAGCAACTGAGAATCCTTGGAAAGCTCAACGAAGCAGAAGCCTTTGAGACCTTCCTGCAGACAAAGTTTGTTGGCCAGAAGCGTTTCTCTTTGGAAGGTAGCGAGTCCCTGATCCCGGCCCTCGATGAGATTCTGCAGTCGGCCGCCGATGCGGGGCTCGATGAAGTTGCCATTGGCATGGCGCACCGAGGAAGACTGAATGTTCTTACCAACATTGCCGGAAAAACCTACGGCCAGGTCTTCCGAGAGTTTGAAGGATCCACCGATGCCCAGGGTGTGCAGGGCTCAGGAGATGTGAAGTATCACCTTGGAACCAATGGTGTCTTCACATCAGCTAAGGGCAATCCGCTCAAGGTATATCTCGCAGCAAATCCCTCACATCTAGAGGCTGTGAACCCAGTGCTCGAAGGTATTGTTCGTGCCAAGCAAGACCGACTAGGAAACCCCGAAAGTTTCCCAGTGATGCCAGTTTTGATTCACGGAGATGCAGCCTTTGCAGGCCAGGGAGTTGTACCCGAGACCATGCAGTTCTCTCAGCTTGAGGGATACAAAGTCGGCGGAACAATTCACCTGATTGTAAATAACCAGGTTGGTTTCACCACTTTGCCCAAAGATGCTCGCACCTCTGTGTATGCCACAGATTTTGCCAAGGGCATTCAGGCACCGATATTCCACGTCAATGGTGATGACCCTGAAGCAGTTGTCAGGGTTGCCCAAATCGCATTCGAGTACCGGCAGACATTTAATAAAGACGTCGTTATTGACATTCTTTCCTACCGCAGGCGCGGTCACAACGAAGGTGATGACCCCTCGATGACTCAGCCAATGATGTATAACCTGATTGAAGCCAAGCGCAGCGTCCGCACTCTCTACATGGAAAACCTGATTGGTAGAGGCGATATCACTCAGGAAGAGTTTGATCAGGCCAACCTCAGCTTCCAAGCCAAACTGGAGAGCACCTTCGTCGAGGTTCACCAGGCAATGAGTGAACCGGTGGGACTTCCCGAAAGACCAGTTGGTATTGGAACAACCGCTAGTGAAAAGCAGGAGATTGAACATCAAACTGCCATTTCGCGAGAGATCGTAGAAGCAATTGGTAATGCTCATGCCAATCTCCCGCAGGGCTTCACCGTTCACCCCAAACTTGCTCAGCTTCTTCAAAAGCGCGTGGAGATGAGCCGCGAGGGCGGCATCGACTGGGGCTTCGGTGAACTTATTGCCTTCGGATCGCTACTGCTAGAGGGAATCAATGTTCGCCTAGCTGGCCAGGATGCTCGCCGCGGAACCTTCGTTCAGCGCCACGCAACCTTCTTCGACAGAGAAACAGGTGCCGAGTGGATGCCACTTGCTTTCATATCTGAGCAGCAGGCGAGGTTCCAGGTTTACAACTCTCTGCTAAGCGAATATGCGGCCATGGGATTTGAATACGGCTACTCCGTAGAAGACCCCAAGACACTCACTCTCTGGGAGGCTCAGTTTGGTGACTTTGCCAATGGTGCCCAAACCATCATTGACGAGTTCATCTCATCCGCCGAGCAGAAGTGGCAGCAGCACTCATCGCTGGTGCTGCTTCTTCCTCACGGCTA
>JACCDM011931724.1_pt1 | contig 13930 bp, 17 predicted proteins | sample 7445851 | NCBI WGS metagenome assembly JACCDM01 (sample SAMN15323438, study PRJNA562643) | freshwater metagenome | isolation source: river surface water | place: USA:Blue River Watershed | collected 2017-08-16
GAGAGCACCGCGGCCACACAGGACTATATCGTCATTGACACACTGGCCGCTGATGTGCGCGAACGCGGCGCTACCCGCATGGGCGACCAGACCTCGGACGCCTCCATGGAAAAACGCAAAAAAGAGGGCTACTTCTGATGAACACCCAAACCTCAACCCGCCCTGCACTGAAATTCATCACCTGCGGTTCTGTGGACGATGGCAAATCCACGCTCATCGGCCGATTGCTTGTCGATTCCAAATCAGTGCTTCAAGACCATTTGGCCGGCGTGCAACGCCAAGGTGAAACCGACCTCGCATTGCTCACCGACGGTTTGTCTGCCGAGCGCGAGCAAGGCATCACCATCGACGTGGCTTACCGCTATTTCAGCACCGAGTCACGCAAATTCATCATCGGGGACTCGCCCGGCCATGAGCAGTACACACGCAACATGGTCACTGCGGCTTCCAGCGCAGACGCGGGCGTGGTGTTGGTAGACGCGACCAAGCTCGATTGGTCAACCCAAGGTTTCAACTTGCTGCCGCAAACCCGCAGACACAGTTTGTTGCTCAAACTCTTGCGCGTGCCATCCGTCGTGTTTGCCATCAATAAACTCGATGCGATTGAAGACGCTGCCACCGCGTTTGTGAACATTGCCCAGGCATTGCAAAGCTTTGCCGACGAGGCTGGTATCGACATCACGGCCATCGTGCCGGTGTCTGCACTCAAAGGTTGGAACGTGGTCAACCCGCAGCCTGACTGGTGCAATTACAGCGGACCCAGCTTGTTGCAACTGCTGGAAAGCCTGCCTGTCACCGCATTTGAAGAAGACGCTGAATTGGCGTTTGCCGTGCAGTGGGTAGAAAAATTCCACGACAGCGCAGACACCTCCAAAGGCAGACGTGTGTATTGGGGCCGGGTTGGCACCGGTGTGGCGCGGTCAGGTGACAGCATTCGTGTGTTTCCCAGCGGCCAAACGGCCATCATCAAAGAAGTGCTCAGCAGCGTGCGCCAGCCCTCCGATATTGCGGCCGGACACAGTGCCGGTCTGGTGTTGGATCGCGAAGTCGATGTGTCGCGTGGCGACTGGGTGCTGGCGCAAACGCATGAAGCCCAAGCGCAAAACACATTGAATGTCACACTGGCTTGGTTGGACGATGAGCCCTTGGTGGCCGGTCGTGTTTACTGGGCTTTGCATGGACACCGCTGGGTCAAAGCCAAAGTGGTTCGTATTGTTCACCGCCTTGATGTCAACACTTTGCAGGAAATGGACGCGGCCGAGTTGCCGCCGAACGCCATCGGCCATGTGCAACTAAGTTTGCAGCAACCTTTGGTGACTTTGCCGTTCAGCGCCTCGCGAAGCATGGGTTCGCTGGTCTTGGTCGACACCGCCACCCACAAAACCTCTGCTGCCGTCATGGTTCAATAGAACCTGTCCGCATTCCCCTAAAATGTCCAATTCCGCGGCCAAGCTGCCCCTTTGATCAACAGTAAATCTCACCATGACCCACGTTGTTACCGAAGCCTGTATCCGTTGCAAATACACCGACTGCGTGGATGTTTGCCCTGTGGACTGTTTCCGCGAAGGCCCGAATTTCCTCACCATCGACCCGGATGAATGCATTGATTGCGCGGTCTGCATCCCCGAGTGCCCGGTCAACGCCATTTACGCCGAAGAAGACGTACCCGCCGACCAGCAGCACATGGTGGCCTTGAATGTGGAACTCGCCCGCATCGGCTGGCCCAGCATCACCAAGCGCAAAGCCCCTTTGCCGGATGCTGACGATTGGAAAGACAAGACCGGCAAGCTGTCTGAGCTGAGCCGCTGATTTCAACGGGCTCTGACTAAACGCCATGAGCTCTTCTCCCTCCCCCATTGAAACAGAGGCACTGGTCATCGGTGCCGGTCCTGTGGGTTTGTTTCAAATCTTTCAACTGGGTCTTCAGGAAATACATGCCCATGTGGTTGATGTGCTGCCCTACGTCGGCGGCCAGTGCATGGCGCTTTACGCTGACAAACCCATTTACGATATTCCAGGTCTGCCACACTGCACTGGCCGCGAACTGATTGAACGGCTGCAACAGCAAGCCTCACCGTTCAAACCGGTGTTTCATTTGAATCAACTCATTCACAGCGTGCAGCAACAAGCCGACAAGCGCTGGTTGGTCGGCACATCTAACGGAATTGCTTTTCTGGCCCAAACCGTGTTTATCGCCGCCGGTGTGGGCGCATTCACGCCACGCAAATTGGCATTGCCCGAGTTAGATGCGTTCGAGGGCAAGCAGGTCTTTTACACGGCGAGCGATCGGCCGGACTTGCAAGGTAAGCATGTGGTGGTGATAGGTGGTGAAGAGGAGGCTTTGCATTCAGCGCTTGACGCGGTAAGTTTGAAAGCGCGCAGCGTGACGCTTGTTCACAGACGCAGCACATTGGATGGCAGTGAAGCATTGCTAAAGCAGTTTCACTCATGCGTGAGCGAGCAAAAAATCCAATTCATCACTGCGCAAATTACCCACGCCCTCACTTCAGAGCATCAACTCACCGGTTTGCAACTTCAATTGATTGACGGTAACACCCGGCAAATTCCTTGCGACCAAATACTGATTCAACTCGGCTTGTCCCCTCAACTCGGCCCGCTGGCCGATTGGGGCTTGGACATGGCCCGCAAGCAATTGAACGTCAACACCGAAGACTTCAGCACCAGTGCGTCGGGCATTTTTGCGGTCGGGGACATCAATACTTACCCGGGCAAACGCAAACTCATTGTCAGCGGATTCCACGAAGCCACACTGGCCGCTTACGGTGCAGCCGCTTATCTGCGCCCCGGGCAGAAAATTCCGCTGGAATACACCACGGCTTCTCCTCGCTTGCACCGATTACTTGGTGTTTGACCTAGGCGCCTTTCGCTTGAAGGCATAATGCAGGCTCTTGTTTAACAACAAGTCCGCTGGGGGTGCTGAGGTTTTCACAAACCAAGGCTGAGAAAGTCCCTTTGAACCTGATTGAGGTAATCCTCGCGCAGGGAAGCACGGCCCGCTGTCACACCTACTGCTGATGCGGGCCTCGCCGAACTGCCATTCTTTTGGAAAACAGATGGCACACACCACGCACAATGAATCCTTGACACCCATCGGCCCCAGCGAGCGCGTGTTCACTTGGTACTCACACGCGTCGCTTTGGTTCAGTTTGGGCGTCGGACTGCTTGTCATGCAGGTCGGTGCTTACTTGGTTCCACGTTTGGGCACGCAAGAAGCCCTTTGGGTCACCATCGTGGGCTCCATACTCGGCGCTGGCTTGCTTGCTTGGGTCGCCAAAATAGGTTGCGACACTGGCTTATCTAGTGCAGGTCTCATGCACCAAGTATTTGGCAGCAGTTTTGCACGGTTGCCGGTGATGCTCAATATTGTTCAATTGATAGGCTGGACCACGTTTGAGTTGGTGGTCATGCGCGATGGCACGTTGGCCATGACAAATGCCACCCATTGGTCTGCCCCCTATGCAGCGACTTTGCTCTGGGGTGTGGTTTTGGTGGTGCTGATGAGCGGTTCCATGCTGGGGTTGGTGCGCAGCTTCCTCAGTCGCTTTGGATTGCCATTGGTGGTGTTGTCGCTGCTGTGGTTGAGCTGGCAATTCATCGGCATGTTGCAGACCCAAGGATTGGAAAGTTTTTGGAACAAGCCCGGCAACGATCAAAAAAATTACATGCTGGCCATGGAGTTGGTGATCGCCATGCCTGTGTCTTGGCTTCCGCTGATAGCTGACTACGCCCGCTTTGGCAAAAACAGCCGTTCTGCAATGACAGGCAGTTGGCTCGGCTACGCATTGGCCAATATCTGGTGTTATGCATTGGGCGTGATGGTGATCAGTGTGTCAGCCCCAGATGCCAATTTGGTCAACACTTTGTTGCTGGCGCAAGGCGGCTTGCTTGCCTTGGGTCTGATCTTGCTGGATGAACTCGACAATGCCTATGGCGATGTGTACAGCGCATCTGTCAACAGCCACAGTATTTTTTCTAGCACCAGCACCAAGCGTTGGGGCATCTTGATCGCGGTGCTGTGCACGGGTTTGGCCATGGTGTTGCCCATGCACAGTCTTGAGCCTTTCTTATTGACCTTGAGTTCAGTCTTCTTGCCACTGTTTGGCGTGATTCTGGGTCGCATGGGTTTTGGCTACAGCAGCACGGTGACGCCTAAGGTGGACGTTAAAGCTGTGTTGTCGTGGTTGGCAGGCATTGCGCTATACCAACTGTGCATGCAATTTGAATCGCCATGGGGCTCTGCATTGCCGAGCTTGATGTTGACTTTGTTGCTGGGCTGGCTGACCCGCCCCGTCAACTCAAAGGCTTCAATTGCATAAGCACTGGCGCAAACCCATGGTTCAAAGGTCCATGACCTTCACCGGTTTTCACGCTGGCGCCGTCGGCAATTGCGCTGCGAATAAACGCACGTGCCGCCGCCACCGCATCAGCCATGGGTTGGCCCAGTGCCAGATGGGCGGCAATCGCAGAAGACAAACTGCAACCGGTGCCGTGCACATTGCGGCTGTGAATACGGGTGGCTTCAAACACCACGACATCACTGCCAGACATTTGCAGCACATCGCACAACACATCGCCGGGCAAATGCCCGCCTTTGAGCAACACGGCTTTGGCACCCATATCGAGCAATGCTTGAGATGCAGTGTGCAGTTGATCGACTTCGGTCAGGGGTTGCTGCAACAACAAAGCGGCTTCATCCAGATTGGGCGTGACCAATTGCACGCGCGGAAACAATTCTTTGACCAACACCGACACAGTTTCTTCGGCGATCAAGCGGTCGCCGCTGGTGGCCACCATCACAGGATCGAGCACCACCTGCTTCAAGCCGTAATGGTCGATGGCCCAGGCGACGACTTCAACGACTTCGGGCGAATGCAGCATGCCGATCTTGACGGCGTCCACACCAATGTCGTCCAGCACGGATTGCAATTGCGCTTTCAAAAAACTGGCCGGCACGCCATGAATCGCTTGAACGCCCAAGGTGTTTTGCGCGGTCAACGCGGTGATCGCTGTCATACCGTAACAACCCAACGCAGAAAAAGTTTTCAAGTCTGCTTGAATGCCTGCGCCGCCGCCGCTGTCAGAACCGGCGATGCTGAGCACGCGGGCGTATTGGCTGGTGAATTTGATATTTTGCATGGCCTGCATTATCAACAATGCCCGGCACACTGCTCTGAATCGTTGGAGACCCATGCATGACTGAACGCCTGCGTTGTGTGGTGCTCGGCGCCGGTTTGATGGGCCGCTTGCTGTCGCACGCATTGGCCTCAGCAGGTCACAGCGTTACCGTGCATGAAGCGAGTGGTGAGGACGGCACGGGTGCAGCCGCTCGCGTGGCCGCGTCCATGTTGGCGCCATTGGCTGAGTCCGCCATCACCGAGTGGCCGGTGGTTGACATGGGGCAATACAGCTTGCAGCGCTGGCCAGAGTTGATCAAACAATTGCCTGCACCGGTTTTTTTCCAGCAACAAGGCACGCTGATGCTGTGGCACAGACAAGATGCATTGCAAGCGCGCATGCTGCTAGACAAACTGCATATCAATAGCCGCCAATTGCCACCTGATTGCGCACCGCAAAACCTGGACAACGATTCATTGCATCGGCTCGAACCCGAGCTGTCCGGCAAATTTCAACAAGGCTTGTATTTGCCGGGTGAAGGCCAATTGGACAACCGGCAGTTACTGGCAGGCTTGCTGCAATCCTTGCAAATGCAAAAAGTAGACATGCATTGGCACAGCCCGCAACAACTGCAAGATGTCATCAATCAAAGTCAGCAATCAAACGATTGGGTGTTTGACTGTCGCGGTGTTGGCGCGTCTATCGATTGGTCACAGTTGCGTGGCGTGCGAGGCGAAGTTATCCGCTTGTATGCGCCCGAGGTGAACATACAAAGACCGGTGCGCTTGGTTCATCCGCGCTACCCCTTGTACATCGCGCCCAAACCGGATCATGTGTATGTGATTGGCGCCACCGAAATAGAAAGCGATGACAAGTCTGAAGCCAGTGTGCGCTCTACCTTAGAATTGCTGAGTGCTGCTTACAGTTTGCACAGTGGTTTTGCAGAGGCGCGCATTTTGGAGATCAACACGCAACTGCGTCCGGCGTTGAAAAACAACTTGCCTGAGATTCGCCGTTTAGCGCCGCGTTGCCTGCAAATCAATGGTTTGTACCGTCACGGTTTTTTGATCGCCCCGGCCATGCTGGACGCAGTCTTGAGTTTGATGAACGGCGATACGACACTGGCCGACAGATTCACCTTGGTACAAGCGAGCGCTCATGTCTGAAGAGCGCATCCACGTCATGGTCAACCAAATCAGCACGGAACTGACAGTGCCTGCGTTTTTGTCGGACGCCATCGCGGCAGCAGATGTGAAACCACCTTTTGCAGCCGCGGTGAACATGCAATTTGTGCCCAAGAAAAACTACGCCAGCCATGCATTGCAGGCGGGCGACAATATTGAATTGATCGTGCCGGTCACAGGAGGTTAGATTGAACACGCATGCCGATCCGCTGGTTTTGTACGGCGAAACATTCAACAGCCGATTGCTGCTGGGCACCTCGCGTTACCCTTCGCCGCAAGTGCTGGAAGACGCGGTGCGATTGGCGCAACCAGCCATGTTGACCGCATCGCTGCGTCGACAAACAGCCCATGCAGAAACGTCGCCTGCGTTTTGGAATTTATTGCGCGACATGAAAGTACCTGTGCTGCCCAACACCGCCGGTTGCCACAGCGTCCAAGAAGTCATCACCACCGCAGAAATGGCGCGCGAATTGTTTGAAACCGATTGGTTGAAACTGGAATTGATCGGCGACGACTACAGCTTGCAACCGGACACGGTCAACCTGCCCTCAGCCGCTGAACAACTCATCAAAGCAGGTTTCAAGGTGCTGCCGTATTGCACCGAAGATTTGGTGCTGTGCCAGCGACTGGTGGATGTCGGTTGCCAGGCTGTCATGCCTTGGGCAGCTCCTATTGGTACAGGCAAAGGCCCTGTGAATCCTTATGCCATGCGCATGTTGCGCGAGCGCTTGAACGTGCCGCTGATTGTGGACGCAGGACTCGGCTTACCCTCTCACGCCTGCCAAGTGATGGAATGGGGTTACGACGCGGTGTTGCTCAACACCGCAGTGGCTCTGGCGCACAACCCGGTGAACATGGCACACGCATTTGCCTTGGCTGTTCAAGCCGGCAGAGATGCGTTTTTAGGTGGCGTCATGCAGCCGCAAGAAACCGCACAAGCCAGCACGCCTTTGATAGGCACGCCGTTCTGGCACCACAACTGAAAGCAAGCCATGGACATACAAGCCACCGCCAACGCCATTGCGCATCAACACCTGCATTTAGAGGCTGGTGAAACAACTTCTATGCAAACGCTGTTGGTCGAGCTACCTGCGAATTCATCACAGGTTTTTTCTTCGGCATGGCTCGGCGCTCGCTTGCTGGGTTTTGTGCCAGACGATGCAGATTGCATTGCGCGCGCATGGCAAGCACAAACCGATCGCACCGGTTCCTTTGAAGTGACTGACTGGCCGTGCGATCCGCAAGACTTTGCCCTGCCCGCTCTGAATGCCTTTCATGCATTCGCCGCTTGCCCTGAATCTCTGGGTTTGTATGCGGTGTTGCCTGACGCGGATTGGGTGGCGCGCATGGTGGAACTCGAAGTACCTACTGTGCAATTGCGCTTCAAATCTGATGATGCGAAAGCCATTGAACATCAAGTGAAGGCCGCCGTCAAAGCGGTGCAAGGCAGCCACACATTGCTATTCATCACTGACCACTGGCAACACGCGATGGACGCAGGCGCTTACGGGGTCCATTTGGGTCAAGAAGACATGTCTGAGGCACCACTGCAAACCATTCGCGCAGCCGGTTTGCGCCTGGGTTTGAGCTCACACGGTTATGCAGAAATGCTCAGGGCATATGCGGTGAAGCCGAGTTATTTGGCCTTGGGTGCCGTGTTTCCCACCACACTCAAGCGCATGGCCACGGCTCCGCAAGGCTTGGGACGGCTTGCCATGTATGCGCGCTTGATGCGCTCGCAATCGCTGGTAGCGATTGGCGGCATAGATTTAGAGCGACTGCCTGCGGTCATGCAAACCGGCGTGGGCTCTGCGGCCTTTGTGCGCGCCATCACCGCTGCCGTCGATGTGCCGCTTGCCGTTGCACAATTGCGCGATTGCATGCGGTCATATCAACCAAGCCGCGCAGTTTAAAAAGGCGCATCACATGACACACAGCAGAGCCATTGTTCACACCACGCGCGGTCGGGTACACGGTCCGATCACCCGGTTGATGAGCCCGGGCGACTTAGGCCATTTGCTCAAGCCTTTTGTGTTTTTAGATTACATAGAGGCACCGTCTGGCCAAGGACCCGGCTTCGGTTTCCATCCGCATTCAGGCATAGCCACACTTACCTTTCCGCTGACCTTCGGCATTCGCCACGAAGTCTCCACCGGGCAGGTGGATGATGTGTCGCCCAAAGGTATTGAGTGGTTGATCGCAGGCGGCGGTATCTGGCACAAAGCCAGCCCCTTGCCTGCGGCCAGCAGCACCATGCAAGGATTTCAAATCTGGTTTGCACTGCCCGCCTCGCACGAAAACACTGAATCGTCCACTCTGTTTATTGAACCGCAGGATGTCCCGCAACACGGGCCTGTCACTTTGATTTTGGGCAGATACCAGGGTTTGCAAAGTCAAATACCCGCACCGTTTGATGCCAGCTATTTATGGGTGGAACTCCAAGATGGTGAAACATTCGAATACCACCCCCCTGACACGCACAACATCGCATGGGCGTTTTCGCAAACCGGCGAATTACTGGTAAGTGGGCAAGTATTGCAAAGAGACATGGCTGTGTTCGAAGAAGGTCACCAGCCGATTCAATTCACCGCCCAGGGTGACTGCGGATTTTTGCTCGGCTCTGCAGCCAAACACCCGCATGAATTGGTGCTGGGTTATTACTCTGTTCACACCAGCGAGGATGCTTTGGCTTTAGGCGAATCCAATATCACCAAGTTGGGGGACGGACTGCGCGCCAGAGGTTTGATTCGCTAAGCATCCACCAAAGCTTATAAGGACTTATTTAGATAAAAAAGGTGGCAGCTTTACATGCGTCGTTTTTTTTAGCTCAACTTCCAAACTAAGCTCTTGCCGGCGTTTTCTGATCCAGGTCATCGGCGTTGTGGATTTGTATTTGGCAAAGGCAGCTTGCAATTCCATGTGATCCGCGCCAGAAAACTCAGACAGTTCTGTCCAGCCGATTTTTCGGTCAATATGCCGATCAATCCAGTCGCATAGCGTCAAGAATTTGTCTTCTGTCATTTCCGTCTGATGAAAAAAATAGATTCTTTAGATCAAATAATCACATTTATGGTGCAAAATTTCCTCATTGCAGTCTAGGGTAAATGGCCATGAATGATGTTCGGATTACGCGGAAATCGGTTGCTGTTGCCGACAAAACCTCTGTTTCTGTCCGAAAAAAACCAGTTCAAAGCAGGTCAGTCATGACGCTTGCTTCGTTACAGGATGCATTTGTTCGGGTTTTGGTCGACCGGGGCTATGAAAAAATGACCATCAGGGAAGTCGCATCGGTCGCCGGTGTGGGCATCGGAACGTTTTATGACTACGTACCGAACTTGAAGGCATTAGCAGCATCAAGCATCAACAAGCGCTGTCTTGAATGTGCTGAAATTCTAAGAAAAGCAGTACTTGATCAACAAGGTCAACCGGCAGGACAAGTTGTCCATACACTTTTAAAAACATTGATTGAACTTGGCTTTGCCACTCCTAAAGAATGGACAGCCTTGCTTTTGTTAGAGCGTCAAGTATCTTCAGCAGTCGCATTGAGAAAGATCCATGAAACCTATGTGGACATCTGGGCAGACGCATTCAGATCAAGCTCAACACCCATACCGGCAGCCAAAATCATGCCGGTGGCACGCATGGCACACGCCATCAGCTACGGCTGGTATTCACACGATTTGCTTTTCTACCATGACGCCCCCTTGCATAGCCGTTCCTTGGATGAAATCGGCTACGCCATCGTCGGCTTTGTGCATTCTTCTTCGCTGCAATCCTGAAATTAATCCGGATAGAGTTCCCGCCCGCGTGTTTCGGGCAGCAACAAAGCCGCTGCTAAAAATACACCGTAAGCGATGACTGCAAACACCGCAATCGCAGCGGCCAAACCGTATTGCGAAGAGAAATAACCGACCAATGCGGGAAACAATGCGCCCATGCCGCGCCCGAAGTTGTAACAAAACCCTTGTCCGGAACCGCGCAGGCGTGTGGGAAACAACTCGGTCAAGAAAGCACCCAGGCCAGAGAAATAACCGCTGGCGAAAAAGCCCAGCGGAAAACCCAGCCACAACATCATTTCATTGGTGATTTCCCATTGCGTATAAGCGAGCACCAGACAAATCGCTCCGATAGAAAAGGTGATGAATAACTTGCGGCGGCCATAACGATCGGCCATCCATGCGCCAAATAAAAACCCGACGAAACTGCCCAAAATCAACAACGACAAATACCCCGTCGAGCCGATGACTGTCAATTTTCGCTCGGTCTTCAAAAAAGTGGGTACCCAAGTGGTGATGGCGTAATAACCGCCTTGTGCACCCATGGTCAGCAAAGAGGCCAAGACGGTGGTTTTCAGTAATTCAGGTTTGAATATTTCCAATATAGAAGGCGATTTGTCTTCCTTTGCCAGTTGTGCTCTGGCGGCTTGAGCAATTTCCGGTTCTTCAATATGCCGCCTCACATAAATCAACAACAAAGCAGGCAAAAATCCCAAAGCGAACATGGCACGCCAAGCAAGATCCTCCGGCAACAAGCTGAATGTGATGGCTTGAAGCACCACGGCAGCGCCCCAACCGACAGCCCAGGCTGATTGCACCGAACCCACAGCGCGCCCTCGGAACTCTGCGCGAATGGTTTCACCCATCAACACCGCACCGGCAGCCCACTCTCCACCAAAACCAAAGCCCAGTAAAGCCCTGGCCACCATCAACTGGTTGAAATCCTGGGCAAACGCACTGATCAAGCTGAATGAGGAAAACCAGAGAATGGTGATTTGAAGGGTGCGAACCCGGCCTATGCGGTCGGCCATGTAACCAGCCACCCAACCGCCGATGGCAGACGCCAATAAGGTGCCAGTGACCGCTAAACCCGCCAGCCCCCGGTCAACTTGCCACAGGGCAATGATGGTGCCAATGACCAAGGGGTAAATCATGAAGTCCATGCCATCCAAAGCCCAGCCCATGAAGCAACCCCAAAAGGTTTTCTTTTCCTTGGGGTTCATGACTTTGTAAAAGCCAGTCAAACTGTGATCTGTCGTGGATGGCATGTTTGGCCCTTGGTGATGCGTCTCAACGGCCGGTCTGGGACTAGCCTAAAAAACGGGGGGATCGCTTAAACCCGGCGGCAGTATCACATGCACTAACTGATGCTATGACCTGTGTTTACCCATGGCAAATGGCTTATTTAACAAGTCATGATCAAGTTTTCACCGTTTTTAATCACCAGATCGGAACAATCTCTGTTCAGCCCATCTGATTTAATGAATATAAAAGAATTCAAAAATACTATTTGAATAGATTTTGTAAAGGTATTATTGAAATATCTAAAGAAATGTATAGGTCTTGCTTCGGGTTAGTGCTAATATTCGTTCTGTTGATTGATTTGTTGAAGAGCAAAACCTACTCAACAGTCATTCAAACAACATTCACCTAACCGGAGTTAACCAAATGTCACATTCATTCGCTAAATTGATCGCCGCTTCTTCCTTCGCCATGTTTGCTTCTTTCTCTCATGCCGCTTGGGACTTCAGCATCTCTCAAGGTAACAGCCAGTTGTTGGCCTCTACCAGCTCATTCACAGCGGATGATGACTTGCGTTTTGCTTCACAAATGGTCAGCACCAACCAGCCTGACGCCAATGGTTTTGTTTACGTTGAAAACATCGCTCAATACAGCTGCAAAAAGAACGCTTACCAGTTGGTGAAAGCCATCGGTTACAAGTCTTGGGACGCCCAAGGCGTGAGTATTGACAACGCGATGGGCAAATGGGTTCCAGTGACAAGCGGTACACCTGAACAAGCCATGATCAACAAATTGTGCAACTTGTCAGTGGCTGACGCCTCTGGTATCAGCAACTAATTAGCTATCACCGTCTTTTGACGGTATACAAAACCTGCGTCATGTGAATGCCGCAGGTTTTTTTACGTCTGCTTTACTCCAAGGATTCCGTAGCAGTTGCGGGCCCGAAAAAAGCCTCCGGGTTTTTTGCGCACTGCAAAGTCTGGTGCCAAAACTGAGAACCTGAACCCGCATATTCGATAGGCAATATGCTCATCATGTTGAAGTGCATGGTTTCGAGTTGTTTCATGCGGTTGTAATTCATGAGACCGCGCTTACCCATCTCAATATACGCAGAGCAATTGGCACCTACTTCGCTAATTTTTGCATTTTGCGCATGGGCACATTCGTGAAAATAAACGAAATCCCAAATGGTTTGCGAGCCTTTGATGCTTTTCTCGTGCGCGGGCGCATCGATGATGATGGTGGGCCATCCGTTGTCATCTAAACGCATAACGGCTACAGCCCGGCCAAGTTCAGCGCTGCGGTTTTGCACATCGGTGTAACTGTCCCAAATTTCGGTTGCCACGCCGGTTTTACCGTTGACATTCACAGCACATTGCACATTTTCGCCAGTGGAAATCTCGAAAGCGCTGGAGATTGTTCCGCAAGCAATGATTAACCAAGCAAAAGCTGTCTTTGACAGCCGGGTGAGAAATCTGTGCATTTTTCGCCCCTTAAAGTTTGAGCTTATTTTTGCTCTGCAGCTTGCAATGCGTTCATATAAGGGTGCGTTCGCCTCTCAGCAAAACCATCAATCAGCAAACCTACACCTGCAAAAAAAACAAGTGCGATGCCAATGCCCTGGTAAAAATCGGAAGTCCCGGCAAAACGCAGCAATAAACCAGCTACACCGAACACAGCCCAAATCGCCAAGTAAATTGGCCACGCTTGATTGACTTTAACCATACGCTGGGTTTCTGCCTGAACGCCTGCTTGCGTGTCTGCTTCCATCGTCTTAACGATTGTGGCTACTTGATCGGGCGTTCGAAAACCCACTACCCCACCGACTGTCGTCATCAGCAAACCTAATATGAAGAAAGGAATTGCCACGCCTTTGGCAAAACTGCCGGGGTTGTCAGTCAATAACCAAGTACTGAACACCAAACTCAACAAACCCAGAGGCAGTATGAACACCAGAGCCTCCGATTTTTCGCCTTGGAAATAGACCTGTATGGCTTCAAAAAGTTCAAAATGCTGTGCAGATCCAATCATGTGATGTACCTCTATCCGGTGTTTTATTTGCTATTTCATATGCTAGCGAAAACATGGCAGGTAAAGTCCTGTTGGGCTGACTGCCCGCCAAATAGCTTGCGAAACTCAGAGGAACGATTAATTACCGCTTACAAACGGCGACACGGGTTTTTTCAAGAACATCTTGATTAGCGATATCTTTCCATTTTTCATCTGCGTCAGAAACTCTCTCAAGAATCTTGCCCATGCCACCCTTTTCGTTAAAGAAGAAGGTGGTGATGTTGGCGTATCGGGAATTTTCACAATCAAACTTATAGTAGACATTCAAAGAAAGCGCTTTTCCGTCTGCTGTGCTGACAGGTTGAGCAGCGTTAATAAGAAGCCATGCCTTTCGGGTTGAGCCGTAAATGCCTATGGATAAAGGATCGTAAAAATAATTGTCTTTACCGCTTTCGGTATTGACAGGGATCCATTCTGCGGATGAGGAGAAGCTGATGAACATCAAGCTGATCAAAAGAATTTTTTTCATGTAGAACAATGTAACTTTGGCCTTGGCAACAATTCACAGTAAAAACCCGCGAA
>JACCDM011824726.1_pt1 | contig 13924 bp, 23 predicted proteins | sample 7445851 | NCBI WGS metagenome assembly JACCDM01 (sample SAMN15323438, study PRJNA562643) | freshwater metagenome | isolation source: river surface water | place: USA:Blue River Watershed | collected 2017-08-16
ACTTTCTTGCGGATACGAATTGCGCGACGACGGCGTGAAACTGCTTTTGCAGATTTCTTTTTGCCCCAACTGGTTAGTGCCATTACTTCTTACCTGCCTTACCAGCCTTGCGACGGATAACTTCACCCTCGTACTTAACACCCTTAGCTTTGTAAGGATCTGTTTTGCGAAGTTTGCGAATTTTTGCTGCGGTTTCGCCTACTAGTTGCTTGTCGATTCCTGCGACAGCGAACTTGGTTGGTGATTCAACAGTGAAGGTGATTCCTGCTGGTGCATCAATGATGACCGGATGGCTAAAACCAAGTGCAAACTCAAGTGAAGTTCCCTTAAGTGCAACACGGTAACCAGTACCAGAAAGTTCCATCTTCTTTTCGTAACCTTCAGTTACGCCAAGCACCATGTTGTTAACAAGAGTGCGAGAAAGACCATGAAGTGACTTGCTCAAACGCTCATCGTTTGCACGATTGATTTGAATAGTTCCATCTTCGTTCTTGATTGCGGTGATTGATTGTGCAAGTGTGTGTTGTAGCTGACCCTTTGGTCCCTTAACAACAACTGTTGCGCCATCAATCTGAACATCTACTCCGCTTGGAATAGCAACTGCGAGACGACCAATACGTGACATATCAATCCACCCTTACCAGACGTAGGCGATGACTTCTCCGCCTACACCTTTCTTGGCTGCTTGTTTGTCTGTCAACAAACCGGTTGATGTGGAAATGATTGCAATACCTAGGCCACCAAGCACGCGAGGCATGTTGGTGCTCTTTGCGTAAACGCGAAGACCTGGCTTGCTCACACGGCGTACACCGGCGATTGAACGTTCGCGGCTTGGACCGTATTTCAATGAAACTACGAGTTCTTTGCCGACGGTTGCGTCGCGTGATTCAACTCCTGCGATGTAACCCTCTTCTTTCAAGATATCAGCAATTCCTGCTTTGATCTTTGAGTAAGGCATTACAACTACATCCTTGTATGCAGAGTTTGCATTTCGGATGCGAGTCAACATATCCGCGATTGGATCTGTCATTGTCATTTTGGGCTTCGCCCTTCCTCGTTACGGTTTCTAGTTTCCTAGACCTTTAACGTTGTTGATTTACCAGCTGCTCTTTGTGACGCCGGGTAGTTCACCGCGATGTGCCATCTCACGAAGGCAGATGCGGCAGAGACCAAATTTGCGATATACAGAATGTGGGCGACCGCAGCGTTGGCAACGGGTGTATCCACGAACTGCAAACTTAGGCTTTTTAGCTGCCTTTAGTTTTAATGAGAGCTTAGCCATTTGCGTTCTCCTTGAAAGGGAAACCAAGATGCGTTAGCAAAGCGTGTCCCTCTTTGTCGTTGGTTGCGGTGGTCACAACTGTGATGTCCATACCGCGTGGACGATCGATGCTGTCTTGATCAATTTCAATAAACATTGATTGTTCAGACAAACCGAAGGTGTAGTTACCGCGACCATCGAATTGCTTTCCGTTGATACCGCGGAAGTCACGGATACGTGGAAGTGCAACTGTGGTCAAACGATCTAGGAATTCCCACATGCGATCGCCGCGTAGTGTTACGTGGCAACCAATTGGCATTCCTTCGCGCAATTTGAATTGTGCGATTGAAAGACGAGCTTTGGTAACTGATGGCTTTTGGCCAGTGATGGTGGTCAAGTCGCGGATTGCGCCTTCGATTAGTTTCGAATCGCGTGCGGCTTCACCAACACCCATGTTCACTACAACTTTGACCAAACGTGGAGTTTGCATCACATTCTTGTAGCCAAATTCCTTTTGCAATGCAGGTGCGATTTCACTTGCATAGCGCGCCTTAAGGCGTGGCTGGGTTTGCACTGACATTATGCCTTCTCAGTTTTCGTTGCTTTTTTAGCAGGAGCTTTCTTTGCTGCTGCTTTCTTTGCTGCTGGCTTCTTAGCTTCTGGTGCTGATTCGGTTTCTTCTGAAACTTCTTCCTTCACCTTTGAAGATGCTTTCTTAGTTGCCTTCTTCTCTTCCTTAGCAAGCTTCACATTTGAGATGTGGATTGGTGCTTCTTGGATTTGAATTCCGCCAACTGCTGCGCCACGGGCTCCGGTAGTGACTTTGGTGTGACGCTTTACGCGGTTTACACCTTCGACAATTACCTTGTCAGCGTCTTTGATAACTGAAAGAACAGTTCCTTTTACGCCTTTGTCTTTACCGGCAATGACCAAAACGGTGTCACCTTTTTTAACATGTGCCATCGTTAGATCACCTCTGGTGCTAGTGAAACGATCTTCATGAAACGCTTTTCACGAAGTTCGCGACCAACTGGTCCGAAAATACGAGTACCGCGTGGTTCGCCGTCAGCCTTCAAAATAACAGCTGCGTTTTCATCGAAGCGGATGTATGAACCGTCTGGACGACGACGTTGTTTAACAGTGCGAACGACAACTGCTTTTACAACGTCACCCTTCTTTACGTTTCCGCCAGGAATTGCATCCTTAACGGTGGCAACGATTACATCGCCAATACCGGCGTAACGACGGCTAGAGCCACCGAGAACACGGATGCACAAAATTTCTTTTGCGCCAGTGTTGTCAGCGACACGAAGTCGAGATTCTTGCTGAATCATTTTCTATTCCCTATCCGCTTACTTAGCCCGCTCAAGAACTTCAACCACACGCCAGCGCTTTGTTGCTGACAATGGACGAGTTTCCATCAACAGGACACGGTCACCAATACCGCAATCGTTTGCTTCATCATGTGCCTTTAGCTTGCTTGTGCGACGCACAACCTTGCCGTAAAGCGGATGCTTGAAACGATCTTCGACGCTAACAACGACGGTTTTATCCATCTTGTTGCTAACAACGATGCCTTCACGAACTTTGCGTTCGCCACGTTCAATAGTCACGGTTTCCTTCGAGCTCATGCAGCACCACCAGAAGTGATACCTAGTTCACGTTCACGCAAGATTGTGTAGATGCGTGCGATTTCTTTGCGTCCTGCATTCAAACGACCATGGCTTTCTAGTTGGCCGGTTGCAGCTTGGAAGCGAAGGTTGAAAAGTTCAGCCTTTGCGTCGCGCAGTTTGTTGATTAGTTCTGCGTCGGTCATGCCGCGCAGTTCATCAATGTTGTTTGATGTAGCCATAATTAGTTAGCCACCTCCTCGCGACGAATGATGCGGCACTTCATTGGCAGCTTGTGGGCTGCGCGAAGTAGCGCTTCTTGTGCTGTCTTTTCGTTAGGGAATGTGATTTCAAACATCACGCGACCTGGCTTGACGTTTGCAATCCACCATTCAGGTGAACCTTTACCAGAACCCATGCGAGTTTCGGCTGGCTTCTTAGTTAACGGACGGTCTGGATAAATGTTGATCCAAACTTTTCCACCACGACGGATGTGACGAGTCATCGCAATACGCGCTGCTTCAATCTGTCGGTTGGTTACGTATGCAGGTTCAAGTGCTTGTAGACCCCATTCACCAAAAGTGACTTGAGTTCCACCTTTAGCAGCGCCAGAACGACCTGGGTGGTGCTGCTTGCGGTGCTTAACACGACGAGGCATCAACATAATTATTCGCCTGCGCTTTCAACTGTCTCAGTTGCAACTTCAGCTGGTGCTTCGGTTGCTGGGGTTTCAACATTTGCGGTTTCGCTAGGTGCTTGATCTTCACGACGTGGACGACGTCCGCGAGTGTCGTTGCGACGAGCTGGTGCTTGGCGTTCTGCAAGTGCTGCAGCTTCGCGTTCTGCACGAGTTCCTAGTGCGTCACCTTTGTAGATCCAAACCTTTACACCGATACGGCCGAAGGTTGTGTGTGATTCGTAGAAACCGTATTCGATGTTTGCACGCAAGGTGTGTAGTGGAACACGACCTTCGCGGTAGAACTCGGTACGGCTCATTTCAGCACCACCAAGACGGCCTGAAACCTGAATACGAATTCCCTTTGCGCCAGCCTTTAGTGAAGACTGAATTGCTTTACGCATTGCGCGACGGAATGAAACACGGCTTGCAAGTTGTTCTGCAACACCAATCGCAACAAGTTGTGCATCAACTTCTGGATTCTTAACTTCAAGAATGTTTAGCTGAACTTGCTTGCCGGTTAGTTGTTCAAGATCTTGACGCAACTTGTCTGCAGCTTGGCCTTGACGACCAATTACAACACCTGGGCGTGCGGTGTGAATGTCGATGCGAACACGTTCACGTGTACGTTCGATTTCAACCTTCGCAATACCTGCACGGTCCATACCTTTTTTCAACAATGCACGGATTGCAACATCTTCTTTGACATAGTCAGAGTAACGCTGACCAGCTTTAGTGGTGTCTGCAAACCAACGTGATGTGAAGTCGGTGGTGATACCTAGACGGAAACCATTTGGGTTAATTTTTTGTCCCATGGAACTATCCCTTCTTTCCGTTAGGTCGTGATTCAACGACAACTGTGATGTGGCTGGTGCGCTTGTTGATGCGGAATGCGCGTCCCTGTGCACGTGGGCGGAAACGCTTCATTGTTGGACCTTCATCAACGAATGCTTGTGAAATCCACAAGCTGGCTGGGTCAAGGCTGAGGTTGTTTGATGCATTAGCAACTGCGCTTGCAAGCACTTTGCCAATTGGCTCGCTTGCAGCTTGAGGTGCAAACTGCAAAACAGCTTGTGCTTCTGCTGCATTCATGCCACGGATCAAATCCACGACTCGACGTGCCTTTTGTGGCGTAACGCGAACGAACTTCGCGACAGCCTTGGCTTCCATCGTCATCTTTCTCTTCTCTTTCCGAAGTCAAGCGAAATAACCACGCGGGTTACTTACGCTTGGCCTTCCGGTCGTCCTTGACGTGACCTTTGTAGGTACGAGTTGGTGCAAATTCACCGAGCTTGTGTCCAACCATTGCATCAGAGATGAACACTGGAATGTGCTTGCGTCCATCATGTACTGCAATTGTGTGACCGATGAATGAAGGCAAGATCATCGAGCGACGTGACCATGTCTTGATGACATTGTGTGTTCCCTTTTCGTTTTGATCGTTCACCTTTTTTGCAAGGTGGCCATCAACGAATGGGCCTTTTTTCAAACTACGTGGCATTCTGATCTTTCCTAGCGACTCTTGTTGCTCTTGCGACGGCGGACAATTAGTGCATCGCTTGACTTGTTAGGTCGGCGAGTACGTCCTTCTGGTTTACCGTTTGGATTAACTGGGTGACGACCACCTGAAGTTTTACCTTCACCACCACCGTGTGGGTGATCGACCGGGTTCATTGCAACACCGCGGACGGTTGGGCGCTTGCCCTTCCAACGCATACGGCCAGCTTTACCCCAGTTGATGTTTGATTGTTCTGCGTTACCAACTTCACCAACGGTTGCGCGGCAACGAACATCTACGTTACGGATTTCACCAGATGGCAAACGAAGTTGAGCGAACTGTCCTTCTTTTGCAACCAACTGAATTGATGCACCTGCAGAACGTGCGATCTTTGCACCACCGGCTGGACGTAGTTCAACAGCGTGAACAACGGTACCAACTGGAATGTTGCGAAGAGGCAAGTTGTTGCCTGGCTTGATGTCAGCGCTTGGACCAGTTTCGATCGTGTCACCTTGCTTCAATTTGTTTGGAGCAATGATGTAGCGCTTTTCACCATCTGCGTAATGCAACAAAGCAATACGTGCGGTGCGGTTTGGGTCGTACTCGATGTGTGCAACTTTTGCAGGTACACCATCTTTGTCTGCACGACGGAAGTCGATGATGCGGTAAGCACGCTTGTGTCCGCCACCAACGTGACGGTTTGTGATGCGACCGCTTGCGTTACGTCCACCTTTTTTAGCGAGTGGACGAACCAATGACTTTTCAGGTTCTGAACGTGTAACTTCTACGAAGTCAGCAACGCTGCTACCGCGACGACCTGGAGTCGTCGGCTTGTATTTGCGAATACCCATTATCTACTGACCTTCCGTATTAGTTTCCGCTAAAGAGATCGATGCGTTCACCGGCAGCTAGGCTGACGATTGCGCGCTTGGTCTTGTTGCGGCGGCCAAGTCCAGAACGTGAACGAACTACTTTGCCTTGGCGAGTTAAGGTATTAACTGATGTAACTCGAACTCCGAAGATAGCTTCAACAGCTTGCTTAATCTGAGTCTTGTTTGCATCAAGTGATACCAAGAATGTGTACTTGTTTTCATCGATTAGACCGTATGACTTTTCAGAAATAACTGGTGCAATGATGATGTCGCGTGGATCTGCGATGTTCAAAGCCATTATGCAATCTCACTTTCGCTTGCAACTGCTTTAACAGACTTTCCAACGATTGGACCAGCAAGGAACTGCTCGATTGCAGCCTTGGTGAATACAACGTCGTCTGACAAAAGCACGTCGTAGGTGTTGAGTTGGTCAACAAACAAAACGTGAATGTTTGCTGCGTTGCGCAATGACAATGCTGAAACATCGTCTCCACGATTTACAACTGCAAGAATGTTCTTGCCAGATGCAACGTTTGCTACTACTGAAAGTGCAGTCTTGGTCGAAGGAGTTGTTCCTTCAACGAATGCGCTAACAATGTGTACGCGACCGTCGCGTGCGCGATCTGAAAGTGCGCCACGAAGTGCAGCAGCTTTCATTTTCTTAGGAGTGCGTTGGTCGTAAGAACGTGGTGTTGGTCCGTGGACAACGCCACCGCCCTTCATGTGCGGAGCACGAACAGAACCCTGACGCGCGCGACCGGTTCCCTTCTGCTTGAAAGGCTTCTTACCTGAACCGCGAACTTCGCCGCGATCCTTTGTATCTGCAGTTCCTTGGCGAGCTGCTGCAAGTTGTGCAACAACTACTTGGTGAATCAGTGGAACGTTTGCTTGCACATCGAAAACTTCCGCAGGAAGATCGAATTTGCCAGCAGAACCACCGGTTGGAGTTTTGACATCAACTGTTGTCATTACGCACCTGCCTTAACTGCATTGCGAACCAAAACGAGTGAACCCTTTGTTCCAGGAATTGCACCCTTGATCAACAACAAACCTTTTTCTGAATCAACTGATTGAACAGTTAGGTTTTGAGTTGTAGTGCGATCTCCACCCATGCGGCCAGCCATCTTCACACCGCGGAAAACGCGACCTGGAGTTGAGCAGCCACCGATAGAACCTGGGGAACGGTGCTTGCGATGCACACCGTGTGATGCGCGCAAACCGTGGAAGCCGTGACGCTTCATAACACCGGCGAAACCGTGACCACGAGAAGTTCCCGTTACGTCAACTAGTTGGCCAGCTGCAAAAGTATCTGCAGTGATTTCTTGACCCACTGTGTAATTCGCTGCATCATCGGTACGAACTTCTACCAAGTGACGGCGTGGAGTTACACCAGCTTTTTCAAAGTGACCAGTTTCTGGCTTTGAAACTTTGCGTGGTTCGATTTCACCGAAAGCTAATTGAATGGCGTTGTAACCATCTTTGTCTGCGGTGCGAACTTGTGTAACAACACAAGGACCTGCAGCAATAACAGTTACTGGGACGATCTTGTTGTCGGCGTCCCACACCTGAGTCATACCGAGCTTGGTGCCCAATACTCCCTGTTGTGTCTTCGTCATGTCAGTCGTTCCCTTAGAGCTTGATCTCGATATCGACGCCAGCAGGAAGGTCAAGACGCATTAGCGAGTCAACTGTCTTCGGTGTTGGGTCAAGAATGTCAATTAACCGCTTGTGTGTACGCATTTCGAAATGCTCGCGGCTGTCTTTGTATTTGTGAGGAGAACGAATCACACAGAAAACGTTCTTCTCAGTTGGCAACGGCACCGGACCGGCAACTTGAGCACCAGTTCGAGTTACTGTTTCAACAATCTTCTTTGCAGAAGAATCAATAACCTCATGGTCGTATGCCTTGAGTCTGATGCGGATTTTTTGTCCCGCCATCTTCATAATTCCTTTGTTAGTTTGCCGTTGCTTTTGTTTGGTGTTTGTTGGGGGAAGTTTCCTTCCCCCAACAAACGGGAGATCAGTTAATTACTTAGTGATCTTGGTGACGCGACCTGCGCCAACAGTGCGTCCACCTTCGCGGATAGCGAACTTAAGTCCGTCTTCCATTGCGATTGGGTGAATCAATTCCACTGACATTTCAGTGTTGTCGCCAGGCATAACCATTTCGCGGCCTGCAGGCAGAGTTACAACACCAGTTACGTCAGTTGTACGGAAGTAGAACTGTGGACGGTAGTTGTTGAAGAAAGGAGTGTGACGTCCGCCTTCGTCCTTTGAAAGGATGTAAGCCTGAGCTTCGAAGTTGGTGTGTGGTGTCACAGAACCTGGCTTGCAAAGAACCTGACCGCGTTCAACATCTTCACGCTTGGTACCACGAAGAAGTAGACCGACGTTTTCGCCAGCTTGACCTTCGTCGAGCAACTTACGGAACATTTCAACACCGGTAACGGTTGTCTTTGCTGGAACACCTGGACGGATACCAACGATTTCGATTTCTTCGTTTACCTTGATGATGCCGCGTTCGATACGACCAGTTACAACGGTACCGCGACCGGTGATTGTGAAGACGTCTTCAACTGGCATAAGGAATGGTTTATCAACTTCACGAGCTGGTGTTTGGATGTAAGTATCAACTGCGCTCATCAAATCTAGGATTGATTGTGCCCACTTAGCGTCACCGTTAAGTGCTGGGAATGCAGCAACACGAACAACTGGAATGTCATCACCAGGGAATTCGTATAGAGATAGAAGTTCGCGAACTTCCATTTCTACAAGTTCAAGAATTTCTTCGTCATCAACCATGTCGCACTTGTTCAATGCAACAACGATTGCTGGTACACCCACCTGGCGAGCCAAAAGAACGTGTTCTTTTGTCTGTGGCATTGGGCCGTCAGTTGCAGCAACAACGAGGATCGCGCCGTCCATCTGAGCTGCACCAGTAATCATGTTCTTGATGTAGTCAGCGTGGCCTGGGCAGTCAACGTGTGCGTAGTGACGTGCTTCGGTCTGGTATTCGACGTGTGCGATAGAAATGGTGATACCGCGTTGGCGTTCTTCTGGCGCCTTGTCGATTTGATCGAATGGGGTGAATGGATTGACGTCAGGGTATGCGTCATGCAACACCTTGGTAATTGCCGCGGTAAGAGTTGTCTTACCGTGGTCAATGTGACCGATGGTGCCGATATTTACGTGCGGCTTAGTCCGCTCGAACTTGGCTTTTGCCACTTGGTCCTCCAAGACCTACTTGATGTTTACAGCCCGGGCGCTGTAAATCTGGGGTTTTTCCTTTGGGGGCATGGGCGCTTTCACGCCCGCGTGTTATTCGCCCTTCGACTTTGCGATGATTTCCGTCGCAACGTTTGAAGGGACCTGTGCGTAAGAATCGAACACCATTGAATAGCTTGCTCGACCTTGAGTCTTACTACGAAGATCGCCGACGTAGCCGAACATCTCCGATAGTGGGACCAGCGCTTTAACGACGCGAGCGCCAGCTCTCTCATCCATGGCCTGAATTTGGCCACGACGAGAGTTAAGGTCGCCGATCACGTCGCCCATGAAATCCTCCGGAGTGGTGACTTCAACAGCCATCAATGGTTCCAGAAGGACAGGTGTCGCACGACGAGCAGCTTCCTTGAAAGCCATCGATCCTGCGATTTTGAACGCTAATTCTGATGAGTCCACGTCGTGGTACTTACCGTCTTGTAGCGTAACTTTGACGTCAACCAATGGGTATCCAGCCAAAATGCCGTATTCCATTGCATCCTTGCAACCTGCATCCACTGATGGGATGTATTCGCGAGGAATGCGACCACCGGTGACAGCATTAGCGAATTCGTATCCGCCAGGGCCGCCAACAACTGGGCCAGTTGGTTCGATATCGATGATGACTGCAGCGAACTGACCTGAACCACCCGATTGCTTCTTGTGGGTGTATTCAACTTTTTCAACCTTCTTGGTGATGGTTTCGCGGTAAGCAACTTGTGGCTTACCAACGTTTGCTTCAACCTTGAATTCACGACGCATACGGTCTACAAGAATTTCAAGGTGAAGTTCGCCCATACCTGCAATGATGGTTTGTCCGGTTTCTTCATCTGTGAAAACTTTGAATGTTGGATCTTCTTCAGCCAAACGTTGAATTGCAACGCCAAGTTTCTCTTGGTCACCCTTTGTCTTAGGTTCGATTGCAACCTGAATAACTGGAGCTGGGAAGCTCATTGATTCAAGAACGATTGGCTTGCTTGGATCGCAAAGTGTTTCACCAGTTGTGGTGTCTTTTAGACCCATAACAGCGATGATGTCACCTGCGCCAACGCTTGCAATTTCTTCACGCTTGTTTGCGTGCATTCGGTAAATCTTGCCGATGCGTTCTTTACGATCTTTTGTTGAGTTAAGAACTTGTGAACCAGCTTCAAGACGACCTGAGTAAATACGAACGTAAGTCAATTTACCCAAGTGTGGATCTGCAGCAATTTTGAATGCAAGTGCAGATAGTGGTTCTGAATCATTTGGATGACGTTCAAGTTTTTCATCTTCGTGATCTGGCTTGAAGCCAACAATTGAACTCACGTCAAGTGGTGATGGCAAGTAGTCAACAACTGCATCCAACATCGGCTGAACACCTTTGTTTTTGAATGCAGAACCAGTTAGAACTGGTGTGAATTTGTCGGCAAGTGTTGCGCGACGAATTGCAGCTTTTACATCTGCAACTGTGAAGTTTTCTTCCAAGAATTTTTCTGCGAAAACATCGTCAGCATCTGCAATAACTTCTAGCAAAGCTTGATGGTATTCATCAGCTTTTGCTTTCATGTCGGCAGGAATTTCTTCGACGTTGTAGTCCTCACCTTTTTTGGTGTCATCTGGCCAAACAAGTGCGCGCATTTCAACAAGGTCAATTACACCTTTGAAGTCTGCTTCTGCACCGATTGGAAGTTGAAGAACTGCAGCGGTTGCACCAAGACGAGTCTTGATTGTGTCAACGCACATGTAGAAGTCAGCACCAGTGCGGTCTAGTTTGTTGATGAAGCAAATACGTGGAACGTTGTATTTGTCAGCTTGACGCCAAACAGTTTCTGATTGTGGTTCAACACCAGCAACACCGTCGAAAACAGCAACTGCACCATCAAGTACACGCAATGAACGTTCTACTTCAACTGTGAAGTCAACGTGACCTGGCGTATCAATGATGTTGATTGTGTGGTTGTTCCATTGGCAAGTTGTTGCTGCGGAAGTAATGGTGATACCGCGCTCTTGTTCTTGTTCCATCCAGTCCATGGTGGCTGCACCATCGTGAACTTCACCGATCTTGTAGCTAACACCGGTGTAAAAAAGGATGCGCTCAGTCGTGGTGGTCTTACCCGCGTCGATGTGCGCCATAATCCCGATGTTGCGGGTCTTGGCGAGGTCGGCTGACACTTCTATAGCTCCGTTACTTCTCGTGTTTGTTTTCGTTTACCAGCGGTAATGTGCAAAAGCCTTGTTAGCTTCAGCCATCTTGTGGGTGTCTTCGCGCTTCTTAACTGCTGCGCCTAGACCGTTTGATGCATCAAGAATTTCATTCATCAAACGTTCGGTCATTGTCTTTTCGCGACGTGCGCGTGAGTATGTAAGCAACCAGCGAAGTGCAAGAGTTGTTGCACGTGCTGCTTTAACTTCAACCGGAACTTGGTAGGTAGCGCCACCAACACGACGGCTACGAACTTCAAGAGTTGGTTTGATGTTGTCTAGTGCTTTTTTCAAAGTAAGAACTGGATCTACACCAGTTTTTTCGCGGCAACCTTCAAGCGCACCGTAAACGATTGCTTCTGCAGTTGACTTCTTACCATCTAGCAAAACTTTGTTAACCAATTGAGTCACAAGTTGTGATGCATAAACTGGATCTACAACTAGTGGACGCTTTGGAGCTGGACCTTTACGTGGCATTAGCCCTTCACCTTCTTTGCACCATAACGGCTACGTGCTTGCTTACGATTCTTAACACCTTGTGTATCTAGCGAACCGCGAACGATTTTGTAACGAACACCTGGAAGATCTTTTACACGACCACCGCGAACAAGCACGATGCTGTGTTCTTGCAAGTTATGACCTTCGCCTGGAATGTATGCAGTTACTTCCATACCTGATGTCAAACGAACGCGTGCAACTTTGCGCAATGCAGAGTTTGGTTTCTTTGGTGTAGTTGTGTACACGCGAGTGCACACACCACGGCGTTGAGGTGAACCCTTCAATGCAGGTGTTTTGTTCTTTGCAACTTTATCCTGGCGACCTTTACGGACCAGCTGTTGAATAGTTGGCACTCACGTACTCCATGTGTTGGTGGTGAAAATATTTTTTACTCTCACCGTTGTTGGTTTTGTACTTCGCTCTTCTCCCACCCACGCGCTCGGGTGTGTTGCAATCTCTTTCGAGATTTACACACACTTTTATGCGTGATTTGTCTTGGCCCTTTGCATTAATGCACAGGCAAGACCCGGTAGGAGCCGGGCACGGGGGGTGAAGGTAGTGGATGAGGCTTGTGGATTGCAAAACGGCTAAATCGGCGCAAAATCAGGAAGGTCTGCGGAGCAGATTGCCGTGGCGGCAGATTAGGCAAAGACACGCCGAAGCCTGGCCATCTACCCCCGCGACACGCCGATATCTGTATCGCCAGAAGGCCAATCCTCTGTCATTTTGCAACTGGTACAGGATCAGCTGCCCCAAATCTGTGTGGGCAAAGCCACAAGCATTCGGGGTTACTCACCATATTTGAAACAGTTATATTTAATATACAAAACCTGTATAGTTTAAACAGGATCTCAAATTGAAATCCAAATTAGGGGGAAATATGAAAAAAATCAGAATCACGATCCTTGCGATTATCAGCTTTTTGATCTTGAGCTTTATGGCTGTTCCAACGGCAACCGCCTTATCAATCACACCATACGCATGTATGGATATGGGTTGGCACTACAGAACCTTTAACATAAAGGATCATTTCCAACCCACTACAGACGAACTGCAATCGGTTGGCCCAAGTACATTGCGCATGGCAATAACCGACACCCAAACTTTTAGTAAAGAATTCAATTTTAGTTTTGCTGTGAATTTTGACCTTTTGAAGGCGGATGTTGAAGCAAAATTTGGAGGTGCTCTAACGTGGTCAGATTCATCGACCATTAAAAAGTCATTTGAGTCAGACCCAATTCCAGCAGGAAAGATGGGGCACGTCGAATATGGCAATGTGGGCGTTAAATTTGACTTTGAAAAATACTATTTAAATAGCTATTGTCAAAAAACTCAGTCATTCACGGAGCATATCACTCACATGTCGGCCGGAAAATGGCGTTTTAAATACTGGATCACTGATGCAGGCTAAACCGCTAATTGCATTAGTAGGAATTGCCGGGTTGGTTGCAATTTTTCTCAATTGGCCAAGCACATTTGAAGACTCTCTAAGCGCGAATACAAAAATTCGAAATGCCTTTGCCAAAGATGCTTATGTGAAATTTGCCAAGTACGGAAGTGAAAATCCAGACTACATAAAGCTCTATCAATCTCAACCTGTTAGTGCTTTAAAGAATCTTAAGTTCAAACTCACTCCGGATGACATGCAAAATGAGAATCACTTACTTCAGCATTTTAATGGGAGATTTAACTTAGTGATTGTTTGTGACGGGAGAGCCCAGATTCCACTCGCAGATCTGAATTCGCATTGGAGTACTAGCGAAGATGTTTATTTTGACCCTCCACTCCAGTGTGGAGAAAATGTCTCGGCGTCAGAAAACGTAATTCACACGGTTGTGAATTCTTGGAAAATGCAAATTGAAATTGAAGTCAAAGGAAACTACGACTATTTTTCTTACGCTATTTTCAAGACTCCGTAAATTCCTCATAAATTTCGAGAAGGTGCGCGAGTTATCCGGCAAGCAAACTAACTTTCTTTATACTTGCAAAAATAAACCCTCGCAAATAATTGCGAGGGTTTATTTTTATGATTCTACGTTTAGTAGTAATCGCGTTGATTTAGGGTCA